>Ga0233450_10003741_pt1 | contig 14121 bp, 17 predicted proteins | sample 011ome_30_FD_189956 | JGI IMG/M metagenome (GOLD analysis project Ga0233450, IMG submission 189956) | Coastal salt marsh microbial communities from the Groves Creek Marsh, Skidaway Island, Georgia - 011501CT (spades assembly) | ecosystem: Environmental > Aquatic > Marine > Intertidal zone >... | reverse complement strand
GCGTGAAAGGGTTTGATGGATCAAAAAAAGAAGCCAAAAAGTCTCAAATTAAAAAGATTGATTAGATCTTATTAATGAAGTTATTGAATGGGTCCTTAAATTCAACTCCGTTATTGGTCCTCATTATAGTTAACTTTTTAAAGCTTTCAAGTCCCCATAATAAGAATTCAATAAAGAAAAGTTTATCCTTTTTATCAATGTCTGGCATAAATTTGTTTAATAGTGAATCTGCATCTTTAACTTTATTAAGAATTGATTCGTAATCTTTATTACTTAAATCATCTCTAAGAATTACTTGATTGACTGTAAACCATTCTAGAATAGAATCATAAACTGATATTTCATCTGGTTTTGTGAGTTTCTCAATTTTTGGAAAATATTTTGTAAATAATGTCTTTACGGCATCTGATATTAAATTATAGGAAACCTGCTCAGCTCCTTCTTCCTCTCCTTCATAAACAAGCTCAACTTTACCATTTATTGAGGAGATAACTGAGTTAAAATCAGACATTCTAATTGACGTTATTTCTTCTTTATTTATTAACATTCTTCTTTCTGCAGAGCTAACTAGGTTTTGTAAACTAGTAATACTCATTCTAGCACTTACTCCACTTTTTTTATCCACTAGCTCACTTTCTCTTGCTTCAAAAGATACTTGTTCAATAATATCTCTTGCAATCTCTGGTATATGAATTTTTGAAATAGTTTCAGAATTCAATTTTGACTCTTGACTTGTAATTGTTTTTGCAATATCTACAGACTCAGGATAATGAGTTAAAATCTGAGAACCAATTCTATCTTTTAATGGTGTAACAATGCTTCCTCTGTTTGTATAATCCTCTGGGTTAGAGGTAAAAATAAATTGAATATCAAGGGGAAGCCTAACCTTGAATCCTCTTATTTGAATTTCTTTTTCTTCTAGGATTGAGAATAAAGAAACTTGAATTCTAGGTTGAAGATCCGGCAGCTCATTTAAAACAAAAATACATCTGTGCGCTCTAGGTATTAAACCAAAATGAATTACCTCTTCATCAGAATAGGATAACTTGAGATTAGTAGCTTTGATAGGGTCAATATCACCTATTAGGTCAGAAACAGTTACGTCAGGCGTTGCAAGTTTTTCGTAAAACCTTTCACTCTTATGAATCCAGTCAATCTCTGTATTATCTCCATCTGATTTGATTTTTTCTAAAGAACTTTTGAAGATTGGATTCAAAGGATCATCATTTGTATCAGAATCTTTAACAATAGGAATCCACTCGTCTAATAGTTCTATACAAGTTCTAGCAAGTTTTGTTTTTGCTTGACCTCTTAGACCAAGAAGATTGATACTATGATTAGATAAAAATGCTCTTTCTACACTTGGTATAACTGTTTCCTCATACCCAATTAATTCGGAAAAAACATTTTTTCCATTTATCAAATTTGACCTAAGATTATCAGTTATTTCTTGGTTCAAAGTTTTTGAATGGTAACCACTCTTTTTTAATTCTCCTATTGTTTTGTATTTAGGTTTTTTCATTATCTCAATTTTTGTCTTCTATTTTTATCATAATCTTCAAAAATCATTTCACTCAATCCATCAAGACCTGTGTAAAATGCTTTACCATTATTTACTTCAGAGAATTTTTTTACAAATGTCTGAAGATATGGATCACTAGCGATCATAAAAGTAGTTATTGGAATATTATTCTTTTTAGCTTGTCTAGCCCTATTATAGCATTGATCCAAGATGAAGTTATCAAGTCCAGCACTATTTTTGTAAAAACCATCTTTAGTGAACATACAGCTTGGTTTTCCATCCGTTATCATAAATATCTGTTTATTATTATTTTTTCTCTTTCTAAGAATATCAAAAGCTAGATCAAGACCAGCAACTGTGTTAGTGTGATAAGGACCTACCTTTAGATATGGGAGATCTTTGATACTTATTGGTCTTGCCTCATCTCCAAATGATAAAATATCAATAGTATCTTTTGGAAATTTGGTTTTAATATATTCAACCAGTGCCATAGCAACCTTTTTTGCTGGTGTGATCCTATCTTCACCATAAAGGATCATGCTGTGGCTTATATCAATCATAAGTACAGTACTCATCTGTGAATTATGATTTGAATTCCATACAACTATGTCATCCTTCTTTAGACTTAAATCATTTTCACCTGAAGATATTATAGCATTTTTTAGACTTTCAGTTAACAGAATTCTATCAAGCGGGTCACCAAATTCGAAATCTTTAATATTAAGATTTTCATCACTTCCAGAAGATGAATATTTCGTCTTATGATTACCTTTTTTTGTTTTTTTAAGGTTTCCAAATAAGTGTTTAAGAACATGCTTCCTTAGAAGTCTCTCTGTTTTAGAGCTAATCTTTATACTATCTCCATTTGCTGAAATCTCTTTCCTTATATATCCTTTTTTTAGAAGATCATTAACAAAATCATCAATTGTATAATTTTCATCAGTCAGTTTATATTCTTTATCAAGTTCTCTAAGCCATTCAATAGCTTCATCAAAATCACCAGATGTATGAATTATTAGCTCTTTAAAAATATTAAATAGCTTTTCAAATGGTGATAGTGTAGGTTCTTGAAAAGAACTGAATTTAAAAGCTGACTTTTTCAAATTAATTTACTTTTAGGAAATCCAAATTAAACAAATAATATTCATCCTGGAGTTTATCTTTCTTATATTTAAAGGATTTTTAACAATATTTAAATGGTTGAGCAGGATTTTATTTGTTCTGACAGTTTTGAGTCTAGTGGAATAGTTGAGTGGAATTCTCCAAGTAATATTGCTCTTGTTAAGTATTGGGGTAAAAAACATAATCAAATACCTCAAAATCCATCAATTAGTTTTACTTTATCTAAGTGCTATACAAATACTGTAGTTGAATTTAAGCCAAAAAAAAATTCTCAAAATGAAATACATTTCACATTTGATGGAAAGGAAAATCAAGATTTTGAAAAAAAAGTAAATACTTTTATTAAAAGTATTGACAAGTATTTTGGATTTCTTAAAAATCATGATTTATACATAAACTCAAAAAATAATTTTCCACACAGTAGTGGAATTGCATCTTCTGCATCTTCTATGTCAGCTTTGGCATCTTGTTTAGTAGATATTGAATCTCAGATTACAAATAATGACAATAATTTTAATCTTAAAAAGAAATCATTTATATCTAGACTTGGATCAGGAAGTGCATCTAGAAGTATTGATGGTCCAGTAACACTTTGGGGGAAAACAGATGCTTTTAAAGAAAGTTCAGATTTATATGCTGTGAATATTTCACATGAAGTTGATAAAATATTTCTTGATTATAATAATACTATATTAATAATAGATCCTGGTCAGAAAGTGATCTCAAGTTCCTTAGGACATGAGTTAATGAATAAGAACCCATTTTCTAATAAAAGATTTGAAATTGCAAGAAATAATACTGAAAGACTAAAAGATATTTTAAAATCAGGTGAGTTAGATGACTTCATTACTATTATTGAATCTGAAGCATTGATGATTCACTCATTAATGTTGTCATCTGATCCATACTATATACTTATGAAGCCAAATACTTTAGAGGCAATTTATAAAGTATTAGAATTCAGGAGAGAGACTAAACTTCATCTAAGCTTTACATTAGATGCAGGTTCCAATGTCCATTTATTATACCCTAAATCTGAGACCGAAATAATAAAAAAATTTATAGATAATGAACTTCTTATGTTATGCAAGTCAAAATCTTGTATTCATGATCATCTAGGAAATGGTGCTACAAAAATCAGATAATGGATAATAAAAAATTTTATTCAAAAGTTCTACTATTTGGCGAATATGGAGTTTTATCAAACTCTAATGCATTATCCATTCCTTTTGAAAAATTCTATGGTTATTTAAATAAATCAGATTTTTTAAATAATGAAGAAAAGATTTCAAATTCTAATATTCTCCAGTTATATGAATTTATGACTGATTTAGACATTAAGGATAAAATTGATTTTAATTTCTTTAAAAATGACTTAGATAAAGGGTTACACTTTGTTAGTAGTATACCTATTGCTTCAGGTTTAGGAAGTAGTGGTGCTCTTATTGCATCAGTTTTTGATTCATATCAAAAAAAAGATAATGTTAATTTAAATGTGGAAGAGATAAAAAATCTATTGTCAATTATTGAATCAAAATTTCATGGAAAGTCTTCTGGTCTTGACCCATCTGTTTCACTATTTAATAGTCCAATATTTTATTCCAATAAGCAAATTAAATTGATAGATAAAATTCATTATAAAAACTTTACAATTTACATAATGGATAGTAAAATAAATTCTTCAACAAAGAAAATGATTGAGGTATTTCAAAATAAAATGAATGAAAGTGAATTTAAATATTTCTTTGACAATAAATACATTATTAATACCAATGAGTGTATTGAATACCTTCTTAATGGTTCAGAATTATTTAAAGACTCTTTAAAACAATTATCAGAAAACACACTTAATAATTTTAAGGAAATGATTCCAAATCAATTAATAAATATTTGGGAAAATGGACTCAAAAGTGATTCATATTATATGAAACTCTGTGGATCAGGGGGTGGAGGTTTCTTCTTGTTATTTGATTTTAATAACCAAATAGACTCCAGTCTTTCTGACTTTAATTTATATCAGATTTAATAAAATGTATAACGTTATAATTTTATTTGGTGTTAGTGGTTGTGGAAAGTCTCTAATAGGAAATCAATTATCAAAAGATTTACAATACGAATTTATAGAAGGAGATGATTTCCACTCTAATGAAAATATTAAAAAAATGAAAAATAATATTCCATTAAATGATGATGATAGAGAGGCATGGCTTGATCAAATTAATAATGAGCTAAATAAATTAAAAAATAAAAATGTTGTGATTGCATGTTCTGCTCTTAAAGAGATTTACAGAAAAAGACTAGTTAAAGGTATAGTAGCTAAGATAGATTGGTTTTGTTTAAAAGGAACTTTTGATCTTATAGAAAAAAGGCTTAATAATAGAGGTGGTCATTATTTTAAGTCAAAATTGCTTAAATCTCAATTTGATACAATTGAATATCCTGATTATTGTACATTTATAGATATCATTGAAAGGCCAGAAAAGATCGTTGAAAGAATTAAATCTGCATTGTAAATGAGTGATTTTGGAATAATTGGAATAGGAAGAATAGGAACTAGTATGGCAAGAAATATGTCATCAAAAGGTATTACAGTTTCACTATATGATAAAAGTCATAATTCCTTAGATAATTTAAAAAATGATTATCCAGAATTAGAGTCATCTTTAGTTTTTGATGATATTAATAAATTTATAAGCTCAATTTCTAAACCAAGAAAAGTTTTGGTTCTGGTTCCTTCAGGACCTGCACTAGATGAAGTTATTTCTCTTTTAATAAAATATCTTGATTCAAATGATATTTTAATAGATGGAGGTAATACAAATCCAAATGTTAGCTTTGAGAATCATCAAACTATTAAATCAAAAAACTTTTTATATCTAGGTATGGGAGTTTCGGGAGGAGTTAAAGGAGTTTTAGAGGGACCTTCAATAATGATTGGAGGAGACACTAATGCCTTTGATCAGGTCAAAAATATCTTTTCACAAATAACATCTAAAACAATTAATGGTTCAAAAAGTTTTGAATTCTTTGGAGATTCAAATCAAGGCCATTTTGTAAAAATGATTCATAATGGTATAGAATATGTTGAGATGCAGCTTATATCTTCAATTTATTATCTAATGATAAACTCCAAAAAATATACGTATGACGAGGTTGCAAAAATTTTTAATAAATGGAATGATATAGATTTAAACAGTTACCTTTTAGAAATTTCTTTATTAAAACTTAATGAAAAGACAGATGGTAGTTATCTCTTAGATAGAATTGATGATAAGGCTAATGATAATGGTACTGGAAGATGGATGTTAAAACACGCAATTGATCTTGGATGCTCAGTTAGTATGCTAAATTCAGCAATCGACTCAAGGTTTATATCTGGTAATAACATTACAAGATCAAAGGCTAATAAAATGATAAAAGAAGATAAAAAAGAATATGATATAGACTTTGAATCGTTAGCTAATGCATATAGGTTTTGTAGGTTAATAAATTATTTTCAAGCTTTTTTATTAATAGATTCTGCAAATAAAAGTTATGGATGGAATATCAGTATCTCAAATGCACTAAATGTATGGTCAAATGGAAGTATTATTAAATCAAAACTTATCAATAAATTACTTAGTGATTATACAGTTGATAATATTCTGGATGATAAACACATATTTAATAATCTTAATGAACTTAAACCTGGATTGATTGATATTTTAAATACATCATTAATAAATGATATATCGCTTCCATGTTTTAATGAAGCATTAAATTATTTTAATCAGATTTCAAGCTCTTCTCTAAGTACTAAGCTAATTCAAGCTCAAAGAAACTATTTTGGATCTCATGAAATAAAAATCAATTAGTTCAATTTCTTATATAAAACAATAACATTATTATGATTATATTAAAGCTAAATAATAAAACTAGCTGATGAGAAAAGTTGTGACTTTTGGAGAAATTATGTTGAGATTATCGCCTCCTGGTTTTTTGCGTTTGTCACAGACTAATAGTTTTGATATTAATTATGGAGGTGGAGAATCAAATGTAGCAGTTTCACTTGCAAATTATGGAATACCAGTTGAATTTGTAACTAGATTACCTAAATCTGATATTGGAGAATGTGCTATTATGGAGCTGAGAAAAAGAAATGTAGGAACTTCTAATATCATTTTTGGAGGAGACAGACTAGGTATTTATTTTCTTGAAACAGGTGCTGTAAACAGAAGTAGTAAAGTAATATATGATAGGGAAAATTCCTCAATCTCTGAAATTAAGCTAGGAATGATAGATTGGAAAAAAATTTTTGAGGAAGCTTCATGGTTCCATTGGACTGGTATCACACCAGCAATCTCAAAAAATGCTGCTGATGTATGTCTTGAGGCTATTGAAATTGCTAATGAAATGGGTATAACAATTTCAACAGATTTGAACTACAGATCAAAGTTATGGAGATATTCAGGGGATCCTCAAAAAATTATGACTAAACTAACTTCATATTGTGATGTTATAATGGGTAATGAAGAAGATGCTAATATGTACTTTGGTATCAAGCCAAAAGACATTGATGTAAAAACTGATGGAAATAATATTAAACAAGAATCTTATACATCTGTATGTGAACAATTGATGAAAAAGTTTAAAAAAGCAAAAAAAGTAGTAATCACTTTGAGAGGTTCAATCTCTGCATCTCATAATAAATGGAGTGGTGTATTATACGACGGTAAAAAATTACTAAAAAGTAATAAGTATGATATAACTAATATTGTCGATAGGGTTGGAAGTGGAGACTCCTTTATGGGTGGTCTAATTTATGGTTTTTTAAAGTACCCTAATGATGATCAAAAATCACTAGACTTTGCAGCAGCTGCATCTTGTTTGAAACATACAATTAAAGGTGATGTAAACCTTGTATCAATTGAAGAAGTTGAAAAACTTTTAGAAGGAGATGCTTCAGGAAGAGTAAATAGATAAATTATAGAATGGCTCAATATTCAAGAATTCAAGTAATACAAAAGATGGAAGATACTGGAATGGTACCTCTTTTTTATCATGAAGATATATCAGTAGCTAAAGATGTACTTAAAGCGTGTTATGATGGAGGTGCTCGTCTTATGGAATTCACTAATAGAGGTGATTTTGCACTTGAAGTTTTTTCAGAAATAATTAAATATTCTATTTCAGAGTTACCTGGAATGATATTAGGTGTAGGCTCTATAACTGATGCAAAAGCAGCATCTCAGTATATGTTAGCAGGAGCAAACTTTGTTGTAACTCCTGTTTTTAGAGAAGATATTGCTCGAATCTGTAATCGTAGGAAATTAATGTGGTCTGCAGGATGTAGTTCGCTTACTGAAATTGCAACTGCTGAAGAATTTGGTTGTGAACTAATTAAATTATTTCCTGCTGATGTTTTGGGACCTGGATTTGTAAAAAGTATAAAGGGTCCTCAACCATGGACTTCAGTTATGCCAACTGGAGGAGTTTCAATGGAATATGATAATCTAAAATCATGGTTTGACTCAGGAGTAACATGTGTTGGTATTGGTTCTAAACTTATATCTAAAGATATTCTATCTGATAAGAATTATAACTTACTAAAGGAAAACGTTGAAAAAACCCTGGGAACAATTAAATCATTAAGATCAAAAACATAAGATGCCTTTATTAATTGTAATTTCTGGAATATTATTATTATTTGTTTTAATAGCAAGATTTAAGCTGGATGCTTTTATTTCATTTATTACTGTTTGCATTTTTGTTGGTTTATTTCAAGGAATGCAGTTGCAGAGTATTGTAGAATCAATTCAAAAAGGAATTGGAGACACATTAGGTTTTTTAGTTTTAATTCTAGGTTTTGGAGCTATGCTTGGAAAACTAGTTGCTGATAGTGGAGCGGCTCAAAGAATTACATCAAAGTTGATCGATAGCTTTGGAATTAAATATATCCAGTGGGCAGTTGTAGTTGCAGGTTTTATAGTTGGTGTTCCTATGTTTTATTCTGTAGGGTTTGTGATTTTAATTCCTCTAGTTTTTACTGTTGCAGCTTCTTCAGGTTTACCATTAATATATGTTGGTTTACCTATGCTTGCATCTTTATCTGTGACTCATGGATTTCTTCCTCCTCATCCTGCTCCTACTGCTATTTCAAGTATGTTTAATGCAGATATTGGAAAAACCTTACTGTATGGTATTATTGTTGCAATTCCATCAATAATAATTGCAGGACCTTTATTTTCTAGAACGATTAAAAATATAAATGCTACACCTTTAAAGGAATTCTATAACCCTGTTATATTAAAAGATGAGGAGATGCCAAGTATGAGAGTAAGTATATTTACTGCTCTACTTCCTGTTATACTAATTATCTTTTCTTCAGTTTTTACAATTGTCTATAAAGGAGATTCTATGCTAAAAGAGATAATTGAATTTATTGGAAATCCAGTGATTGCAATGTTAATTTCTGTATTAGTAGCTATTTATACGCTAGGATTATCTCGCAAAAAAAAGATGAAAGAATTAATGGGATCTATTTCATCCTCAGTTTCAAGCATTACGATGATCTTACTAATTATATCTGGAGCAGGGGCTTTAAAACAAATTTTAATTGATAGTGGAGTAAGTGATTATATAGGATCATTATTAGATGGTTCACAAATATCACCCTTAATACTTGCCTGGCTAATAGCAACAGTTATTAGAGTTTGTGTTGGATCAGCAACAGTTGCAGGCTTAACAGCTGCTGGAATTGTACTTCCACTAATTTCAAACTCTGATGTAAGTCCTGAATTAATGGTTTTAGCTATTGGTTCTGGAAGCTTGATGCTGTCTCATGTTAATGATGCTGGATTCTGGATGTTTAAAGAGTATTTTAACCTAACTGTAAAAGAGACCTTATCAACATGGACTGTAATGGAGACTATCGTTGGAATAACTGGATTAATAGGTGTGCTAATATTAAATATATTTATATAAAAAATGAAAAACTTACCATCAGAAAAAGTAAAAGAATTGAAAATTAATTTTCCACCAGCTCCAAAACCTGCTGGTGTATATAAACCTGTTTTAGTCGTTGGAAAATTTTTATATGTTTCAGGCCAAGGTCCTGTTAAAATGGATGGGAATCTTACAAAGGGTAGACTTGGAGACAATATGACAAAAGAGGAAGGTAAAGTAGCTGCAAGGCAAGTTGGATTAACAATGTTGTCAACTATTCAAACACATTATGGAGATTTAGATAAAATCAAAAGAGTAGTCAAAGTACTTGGTATGGTAAATAGTGATAAAAATTTTGAAGACCACCCCTTTGTTATAAATGGATTTAGTGAATTAATGGCTGATATTTTTGGAAACGATAATGGAATAGGTGTAAGGAGTGCTGTAGGTATGGTTCTCCCGGGGGGTATACCTGTTGAAATTGAAGCAATGTTCGAATTACACTAAATCATAATAATGAAAAAAGATTGGTTCAAACTTGAAAATACTGATGAAATAATTACACCAAGCTTAGTTGTTTTTCCAAAAAGAATCCTTCATAATATTAAATTAATGATTGAAATTGCTGGAGGAACTGAATCTCTCAGACCTCATATCAAAACGCATAAAATGTCTGAAATTATAAAAATGCAAATTGATAATGGTATTAATAAATTCAAATGTGCTACTATTACTGAAGCTGAACTTCTTGCCAAATCTGGGGCCAAAGATATACTCCTCGCAATCCAACCTACTGGAAAAAACATATCTAGATTTATTAGTCTAATTAAGATATACCCTGAATCAATTTTTTCCACAATTGTCGATAACGAATATTCATTGAATGAAATTAATAATAGAGCTATAGAGGAAAAAATATCTGTATCTATATGGCTTGATATTAATAATGGAATGAACAGAACAGGGGTAGAACCAAATAATGAAGCTTGTAGTATCTTTCAAAAAATTGCTTCAGCTTCAAATTTAAATGCAAAAGGTCTTCATGTATATGACGGTCATATAAGAGAATCTGATTATTCTAAACGTAAGCAAGTTTGTGATAACGCTTTTAGCCATGTTTTGGATCTAAAAAAAAATATAGAAAAAAAAGGAATTCTAATTGATAAAATTGTTGCAGGAGGTACTCCTACCTTTCCTATTCATGCAAAAAGAGAGAATGTTGAAGTAAGCCCTGGCACCTCGTTGCTATGGGATGATCGATATGGAACTGCATTTGAAGATTTAAAATTTATTCATTCTGCTGTTTTAATTGGAAGTATAATAAGTAAGCCATCTAAGGATTTGATATGTATTAATCTTGGGCATAAATCTGTTGCATCTGAAATGGACTTTCCAAGATTGAGTTTTCTTAATTTAAAAAATACTGAGCAGATAGGTCATAGTGAGGAACACTTGGTTGTAAAGTGTAATGAATCAGATAAATATCCTGTTGGTATGATTTGTTACTCTATACCTTCTCATATCTGTCCAACTGTTCCAAAATTTAGTAAGGTTCTAACTGTAGATGAAGGTGAAGTTATAGGCGAATGGAAAGTCTCAGCTAGAGATAATATGATATAAATTTAATCTATGTTTATTTTTGATGCACATCTTGATTTAGCTATGAATGCTCTAGAATGGAACAGAGACTTAACCAAAAGTGTTTACCAAATAAGAGAGAGCGAGAAGGGAATGGTAGATAAACCTGATCGGGGAAACAATACCGTTTCTTTAGATGCAATGCGTAAAGGAAATATTGGAATATGTGTAGCTACACAAATTGCAGGTATAAAAAATAAAATCAATCCTCATGGTTGGAGCTCTATGGAGCAAGCATGGGCTCAAACACAAGGTCAGCTGAGTTGGTATAAAGAGATGGAGAAAAATGGTGAAATGTATCAAATCTATGATTTAAATACTTTAGATAATCAAATAGAAAATTGGCAAAAAGAAACAAAAAAAAAACCAATTGGATATATTTTGAGTCTTGAAGGTGCAGATTCAATTGTTAATATTGATTATCTAGAAAAGTCATATATGTTAGGTCTAAGGGCAATTGGTCCAGCACATTATGGTCCAGGCGTTTATGCACATGGAACTGATTCAAATGGAAGTATTGGGCAAAAAGGTAAAGAGTTGGTTAAAAAAATTGAAGAGCTAAATTTAATACTTGATGTAACTCATTTAAGTGATACTAGTTTTTGGGAAACCATAGAGATATATAATGGAAATTTATGGGCAAGCCATAACAACTGTAGAAAATTTGTAAACCATAATAGACAATTCTCAGATGATCAGATTAAAGAAATTATAAGAAGAGATGGAATAATAGGAGTTCCTCTTGATGCATGGATGATGGTACCAAATTGGATAAGAGGTAAATCTACTCCGGAGACTATGGGAGTGACACTAAATCAAATGATTGAAAATATAGACTATATCTGTCAATTATCTGGTAATTCAAACCATGTAGGAATTGGCACAGATCTAGATGGTGCATTTGGTGTAGAGCAAACCCCAACGGATATTGATACAATTGCTGACTTACAAAAAGTTCCTTTAATGTTAAAAAAAATAGGATTTTCAGAAAGTGATGTTGAGAAAGTGATGAATCAAAATTTTATTAATTTTTTAAAAAGAATTTGGAAATAAATTATTTTGACGCTATATAAATAGTAGAAGCACCATAAAGCTTTTTTCTTGTTTCAATTTTTTTGAAACCTGTTTTTTTTAGTTTTTCAAGAAACTTTTTTCTTGGAGGAAATTTTTTTGTAGAATTTAATAAATAAAGATATGCTTTTGTTTTTCTAGAGAAGATAAAAGCAATTACAGGAATATATATAGTGGTTATTAGTTTATATAGTAATTTAATTATTGGATTTTCTGGAATCGAAGTTTCAAGGATAATAAGTTTTCCATTATTTTTTAAAACTCTGTAACTTTCACTTAATCCCTTAGTAAGATTATTAAAGTTTCTAACTCCATATCCTATAGATATGATATCAAATTGGTTATCATCAAAAACTAGATTCTCGGCTTCGCATGTTTTTAGATTAATATTTTTAATATTTAGCTTGTCAATTTTGTTATTAGCAATTTTAAGCATATTGTCTGATACATCAACTGCCTCAATAATTGACCCTTTTATTTTACTAAGCTTTATTGCAATGTCCCCTGTACCTGTTGCAATATCAAGAATTTTTTTTGGAGATGAATCTATTGCAATTTCAACTATTTCTTCTTTCCATTTAGAATGATTTTTAAAAGTCATCAAATCATTCATAAAATCATATTCATTAGAAATTGATTCAAAGATATTTTTGATGTATAAGAAATTGGATTTTTCGTTATTTCTCATTTTATCTGATTGAATCTATACTGATTGATGTTTTAAGTTCAATAATTGCAAGAACAATTACAATTAGAATTTCAAGTGAAATATAAGTCCAACCGAAATATGTTAGTTTGTCAGAATGATAAATTGCTAAGGTGAGTGATATTAGACAGTATAAAATATTCACATATGCAATGCCTTTAAGAAACTTTGAAATGTTTGTTTCAATTCGGAAGTAACAAAAAAAATCATATGTTGCAAAAAGGCAAGGTAAAAAGGCAAGGAAGTATAACGTCTTTCTTGGAATTCCAAAAATACTTTCTAATTCTACTAAAACAACCCCTAACAAAAGTGCCGATAATATTGCTCCGAATCCATCAAATAAAAACAATTTCTTGGAAATTGATTTAGAAATATTATTTTTTTTCATCTCTTTAACACTTATCAATAATATACTGACTTCTTATTTGGTTTAACCAATCTCTTTCTTTCGATGTATAAAATTGTTTTTGTTTAATTTTTGTTAATATGTTTATGGTATTCCTACATTCTAATTGATAATGTATATCATCGAATGCAGTCATTTTTTCTGCACTCCACTTTTGTAGTTTACTCAATAGAATATAATGTTCATCTTCAAATTTATAGTTTTCTTCCATTTTACCATTCAGTTATTATCTTGACAAATAAATATGCAAATAAACAACCTAGTAAAAACAATGGAATCATACACCCCAATATACCTACTGTTATTTTTTCATCTTCTATTTGTGAAGGAGTTTTCATTTTTTTCTTTTTCGAGTATTATATTCATTAGCAAACATATTTAACAGTTCTGCTTCTGATTCATAGTAATAACCCTTTTGTTCAATCTTTGTTATTAACTCTCTAACTTTACTGACAACATCTTCTCCAAATTCATACATATTATCCTTTAACCATGTATCTAATTTTTTAAGATGCTTTAATTGTTCTTTATCTACAAAAGTTGCGTTGTTATACATATTATTTCCAAGGTATCATTGTTAAACCAATTAAATTTAGAATAGTTTCCAAAACAATAACAAATACAATACCACCAACTATTTGCCAGGTCCACCATTTCCAACCTTCTAAACTATCCACCCATTTTCTACTTTTAGAGTTTCTTGCCTTTTCATATGCTCCACTCTTTTCACCT
>Ga0233450_10003728_pt1 | contig 14148 bp, 6 predicted proteins | sample 011ome_30_FD_189956 | JGI IMG/M metagenome (GOLD analysis project Ga0233450, IMG submission 189956) | Coastal salt marsh microbial communities from the Groves Creek Marsh, Skidaway Island, Georgia - 011501CT (spades assembly) | ecosystem: Environmental > Aquatic > Marine > Intertidal zone > Salt... | reverse complement strand
TTGATAAATGTATTTTATTGAAAAAAAATATTTCAAATATTGATCCAATTCCAATCCCTTTAGATGATATTAATAATCGGGAAAATATAACCCTTGACCGCGACGTTTTGAAGGATTCAGGCACAGATGATTTCACCAACGAAACCGACATTATTGCAGACGACGATAACTCTATCGAAAAAGACCCAAGTAATTCACCAAATAATGAATCTGTTGATGATGAGAATTGTGAACAGACTGTGAAAACAGAATCGAATGACCAAAAATATTTAGAAGCATCATCAGAAATGCCTGATATTCGCGCAAATACAAATATTCAAGAAACGAATATATTTAGTGATTTAACAGAATTTGATATGAATTTAGATGATATTGAAAATTCCGACCAAATACAAATTAAGGCTCGAAATGATATTTATTATGAATTATATAAAGAAGCACGAAAAAAAGCAAGAATTTCTCGCAATTTAGCATTACAATCCTATTTAGAAGCAAAAGAAATTAAAACGAAATACGATTTAGATGATATTGAAAGTGATGAAGATGATCAATTTTTCAATTCAGTATTACAATCTGAAGAAAGTCAATAATTGACCGTACATTTAGTAATAGTTTAATTATCATGTCGCCTCTAAAAAATTTATCCACCGTTTATATAAACGGAAAATGTTCAAGAGTTTCACTAACTTTGTCCAATCTGAAAAGGCTAAATGGATTTTTGTTGCCGTGGTTGTTTGTATCATGATTTACTCAATCATGTCTTACTCCAACGGTAAAGATATGGTTCTAGACAACTACACGGGTATGTCTAGTCAGCAAACTGCTGCTTCTTCAAATGAACAACTACAACCCGCCAATTATGGTGACGATAAGGCCTCTGTTGAGCAATCGATGGATGTTTCTAATTATCAGATGGCCGATACCGCCAATCCTGACCAACTCCTTCCTAAGGACGAAAACAGCAAATGGGGTGATATGAACCCCGTCAGCACATCTGCCGACGGACAGGCTATGCCCGATTTATTAAATGCTGTTTCACGCGTTGGGGTTGATACCATCGGTCAAACAATGAAGAACGCCAATTTACAACTTCGTTCTGACCCCAGAATCCCAAAGGACAATGTCGGTCCATGGAATAACAGCACATATGAACCTGACCTTGCTCGTATTCCTCTTGAACTTGGCTGTGGTGCTCCTTAAATAATTTAGACATTTAATACTTAATAATGATTTTATGAATATATATATATATATTCATAAATGGATAAAACAGACATTTTTATTTATATTTTAATCATTGGTATTCTTGGTATATGTGCTTATATGTATTTCGATTCCGATGCATTTCAATTAAAATGTATCGTTTCTTCTGTTGATGGTAATAAATATTGTGTTCGGGAACGCGAAAAAGTCCAAGAGGCTGCCGATATGCTTGCGAAAATTACAGTGAAATGTAAGGCTTTAGTTGACTTTACCAATGAACATCATGGAGATAAAGAAAACGTAAAACGCCTTGTTAGTGGATATAATCCACAGCGCGTAATGGAAACTTTACCCACCAGTGAATTTACCGCGTTTAGTGAGAATAAAGGAGAAAAATTAGCCTTCTGTCTTAATAAACAACGCGAAGGTGTTTCAAATATGATTGATGAACACACTTTAATGTTTGTAGCAATTCACGAACTTGCCCATGTAGCAACAAAATCAATTGGTCATAAAACTGAATTCTGGGATAACTTCAAATTCTTACTTGAAAATGCAAAAGAGGCTGGTATCCATGTACCAACTGACTATAAAACTACACCTGCTGAGTATTGTGGGATGAATATTAAAGATAATCCTTATTACGACAATTAGGTATGTACACTATAAAAATGATGTTTTTATAGTATATAATGGAGTCCTCGAATAAAGATATAAATATACCTATACCTTTAGACCAGGTTTATAAAATACATATTTTGAATGAATTAGGTGATGTCGAACGCGTTTTCGTATTTTGCGCAGACTTTTACACAACCGACCATCTTCCTACCATCTTTAGCGAAACCGAACTTTTGCATTACAAAGAAAATGATGTTGATATTGTTTTCTCGTCTCGTTTAATTTACAAAGACGATAACATTCACGAAATCAAACAAAAAATTGTTGCAGAATTAATTGAACATACAGAAAAACGTGATAAAGGGGTATACCATCTCTCCGTTGATGAATTGTATTTATTCGCGAATACACAAAAAGACTTAGATATGATGAAACTGTTCCAAGAAATTACCGACAATGATAAAATTCCCCTAACCAAAGAACGATTCTTTCAATTTCTCATTAATATTTCTGCCGACCCATATATTTTGGAATCTGGTTATAATACGCAACAACCTCTTGACCGCGATATTTTTCATTATGATGATTGGGTAACTGTTGCGAAATCAGGTGTTCGCACTATATTTGCACCAATCGGAATGGAATTCCAAGAACAATATGACTTTCGATTACCATCTAACCCATATAATAACCAACTATGGACACAACCTATTCGATATGATATGTCTGCAAAAAATCCATTACTTACATTTGAAAAATCCGTATTGTTGGATTATACACAATCTACCGACATTATGGTGTGTCTAGCCAAGAATGTCTATAATTACGCAACAACTGTAAATACATCACCCGAATATTTTTGCAATCTATATTTCCCCTTTTTACAAAAACGCGGATTAAATTCTTTACAAACATTGACTAATGCTTCTATCGATATTGCAGAAGAAACCTTGTCTCAAATCAAGCATAAAACTATTCAACACAAAAATGAATCACTGGCTACTTTCCGCGAAATTAACTGGACACGTCGTGCTAATTCTGACCTTTCTTATATTGAACGCGGCATTAGCGATTACTCAGTTACATTGCGCTCAAGTGATTTCTCACACTCTCTTCCAATGGAAATGTTATTTCATAATTTACATGCATCCGAATCTATTCCATTTATTAAATACAATCCTGGTAATCGTCGCGAAAATATGTTTCGTCTATTTTCCAGAGAAATTTCAGCAGATGGTCGCAAAATACCTGTTCTAGACGAGTCTCTTATTATGAGACTTTCAAAAGAAATTGGTAAGAGTAAACAAATTTCGATTTATATCCCCGGTGAAATTCCAATGTATATGAATATTAATATTAATTCGGAAATCGAAATATCCGGGGCACTTCCCGTATCAGTCACTATCGATAAATTAGACCAAATTCTTATGACTTCGATTTCTCCCATTATTAATCAAATTAATAATATTTTAACTCCATCGGGTTATACTATTCGACAATTTAATGGTATACATGATTTCAATATAGTAAAATCGTTATTCACATACAAGGCTATATTACCGATTGAAACTAAGGTGAACTTAGAACAACAACTCGGTTACATAACCACTATTTTTGATGTATTTAATACAGATGTGTCCAAGGGAGCGAAAATGCAATTTAAACGTGTGCGTAATTACAGAGAAATGGACGCAAAATTCACACTTATTCGTGAAATATTTGAACGAACCGCGGATTCTCAGTCTGTTATAGAGGGGTTAATTGAAAATTTCAATATGAATGAAGACGATGCTATTACATTATACGGTGAATTCCGTTCACAATTTCAAATGTTAAATCGACAAATTATTGAAAATCCTGGATTTCCTACCGAATTTAAAATGCGACCTCTTAAAAATGAAGTTATGGTCACAATGTCCTCTATTTCTTCCCCCGCATACCTAGAAATTATTCATTTATATATAGATACCATATTACGATTATCACAAAAACCCAAGACTGTTACTATACCGGCCGCTAAATTGAAAATATTCAAAACACGGTTTAAGGGTATGGATAAAACGGTTCCAGACCATATTGATATTGTAGTTGCTCCCGTCGAAGTTGATACTAAACCTATGCGTTTTGTTGATTCTCCTACCGAAGATGTCCAAGAAGAACAGAAGGATGCTCCCGGAGCTCTCGAGTTTGAGGATGATTTTGATTATGAATATGATGACGAAAATAATGATGTGGAAACAAAGGAATTTTCAGACGATTCTGAAGAAGAAACCGAATATTATGGAGGCGATGGTTCCGATAGTGATAGTGATAGTGATAGTGATGGGGATTACAAAGTGAATATTGACGGTATGTCCATCAAAAACCCAAGTCCGTTCTACAAGCGTATGCTTGAAAAAGACCCCGTTTTATATGTTACCGAAGAAACAGGTAAATTTCCATTGTATTCAAAAGCATGTCCGTCGGGTGATAAACGTCAACCCGTAATCATTACCGATGAAGAAAAAAAACGCATCGATAAAACAAACCCCGGATCATATGGGAAAGCATTGCTACACGGTTCTTCAGATGATAAGAAAAATTGGTATATATGTCCAAGATATTGGTGTCTTAAAACAAACTCGAGTATTAGTGAAAAAGATGTGAAAGACGGTAAATGTGGCGCAATTATACCACGAGGAGCAGACCGTGTCCCGCCTGGTGCATATGTATATGAATTTAACAATCCAAGATATCATATGAAAGACGACAAATACGTACAACATGTTCCTGGATTTCTTAAAAAAAGCAAGCACCCAAATGGTTTATGTATTCCATGTTGTTTCAGCAAAGAATGGGATTCAAAAGACCAAAAAGGACGGCGTGAAAATTGTGATTATAACGACCCCGATGAACCTACATCTTCAACCACTTCAAAAACGAAACCTAAACGTAAAAAAACGGACCAAACACAGAAAACTCTTTCTTATATAATCAGCTCTGTTTCGTATCCTTTACCACAAGACCGTTGGGGATTTATGCCCGAGTCACTTCAATTATTTTTAAAATCCGACAGTTCGACTGTTATTGACCCTAAAAATAGTGCACTCATTTTACCTGGTAAATCAACTCTATTACGATATGGCGTTGAAAAATCGGATAACCAATCATTTCTAGCATGTTTTGCATACTTTTATGCATATAAAAATAATTTATCGATTACACCTACTATCAAAGAAATGAAACAAATATTCATTGATTCAATCAATCTTGATATGTTTATTCAATATCACAACGGCAACCTTGTATCTATCTTTCGACCCAAAATTGTTACACGTTCTGAAATTAGTATCGAAAATTATAGTGATTCTGATTTTTACAAAACGATTGACTTAGCCGACGAAACACAGGTCGACTATCTAGAAGACACTATCGCATCTTACGAGAGCTTTCAAAAATTCATTTTAGATGATGCTTCCGTCATTGACCATACATACATGTGGGACTTTTTCTGCAACCGTAATCCAAAATTACTTCTTGACGGGATGAATCTAGTCATTTTACAAATTTCTGATAATGATATTACAGAGCGGGTTCAAATGATTTGTCCTTCAAATGCTTATTCACCGGTTGTTTACAATCCCCGCAAAGAAACTGTTATATTGATTAAACAAGATGTGTATTTTGAACCGATTCATCTATACGAGCATCAAGACTCGATTGTAGTAGCTAAAACCGACGAGGTTGTTTATACTTTATCAAAAGGAGATTATATACAAGGAAATACTGTTTTGGATTCTAAACGTAATTTGCGGTATACATTAAAAAACGGAGAAATTAAGAAAAATGAAACCATATTTAAAAAGGCCTTCTTGGAAAATAGAGCTGTCGATGAAATCAAAAAAATGTTAAAAATTATTCAGGCAACAACCGACAAATATTGTGCACCCCTTCCAAGTATGCCCCGTAAATATTCATTTAAACAAAACCTACCCGTTATTGATATCATTCGCATTCTTAAATCACACCATTATCAAGTCACATTTCAAGTATTGAATTATCGAAATAAAACTATCGGGGTTTTATCGAAAAAAGGTGATGAACAAACGGAAATATTTATTCCCTGTTTTCCATCTGCTATTGTTCCTGATATGGATACTAAATATATGGATGATGAGTCGTTATGGATTGATTATAGAGAAACGCGAGACCGATTAAATGAAATTGCTACTACAACCAAAGGAACACTTTTTACAAAGCCATCGGTGAAAATTGTAGACGATGGGATGGTTGTTGGATTCTTAACACAAACCAATCAGTTCGTTCAAATTAATCCTCCCACACAACCTATCGATGAAGATGGTATCGAGACCGTTGAACATTCTAGTTATTCATATTCCGATGCAGATAAAACATTGACTACAAATAAGCACGAGTCTAAAACGCGCAAACGAGTGATTCGAAATATTAATTTAGAAACTCAATTTTATAACATATTCCGCAGTATTGTTCGTATTCAATTGAATGACTATGAAAATCGCAAAATTCGTTCAGAAATTGTTTATGCGATTGATGAACCGACGTTTTCCTTTTCTACAAAAATCAAATATATTGAAAAACGTCTCCATTTACTTATGGACCAGAAATCCCGATTTGATGATATTGACCCTGAAAAATTACGTTCACTTGAAACAGTGGTTATGTGTAATGTGAACAATGATTCACAAAAATGTGAATCTAACAGCACCACGGGTTCATCTACCAAATTTTGTTTAACTACCGACGATGACCAATGCTTAACTATTTTCCCAAAACAGAATTTGTTAAGTGGTAATGACAACGGACGCATCTATTTTGGACGAATGTCCGATGAACTCATTCGTTATAATCGCATTCGATTATTCATGTTCCAACCCAAAACTTACATGAATATCACCAATACTGAACTTAAAGTCAACGACAACGAATTGTTTTTATTAGAAAGTCGATTAACACGCGATTATTTTCGCAACATTACACCCTATAACATCGACAAATATGTTCGTAACATTGAATTTGATAATGCACACCCTGATATCAGTCAGTCATATGAGAATAAGGTATCGATTGCAGAACAGAATGAAATGACTAATACCACAAAGGAATCCGATACCAACGATGAAAATATTCTTGATAAATATATTTTAGATTGCATTCAACAAACGAGACCTAACGTTATTGGAAACACTAAAAACGCCTCGTGGAGAACCGTTTTTCCATCTACGACAAAAGAAATTGTTTTCAATAATTCAGGCGAATGTAGTTTTATTCCCATTATATACATATTCAAACAGGTTTATCAATCTGATTTATCAGTTAAAAATATTAAAACCTCACTTTGGAAGGGATATTCGAAATTGTTTGAAATCGAATCGAACTTTAACAAAATTTTATCTATTTTGCGAAATCAGGGAAAACGAAGTATGGTCGACAGGGTTAAATCGAACTCTTTGACCTTCGAATCATTGTTATTTAGTGAAGAATATTACATCACTGATTTTGATTGGTGGGTTTTTTGCAAAACCGCGTTATTACCAGTCATTCTGTTTTCGTCTACTAATTTAAAATACCTATCTACTTCTTTAACATGGCTGAAACTGGGAGGTAAAAATATTGCGAATGAAAAATTCTACTTTGTTCGGTCACCTGTTGATGTAAAACCAAATACTTCTCCGGCATATCATGTTTTACAACCAGGTATGTCGTTTTCTGAGTTGAAAAAAGACATGTTTTTACTAGCTGAACGCGGCGACGATAGTTATCGCGATAATATGCAAAATATTGAAACGTTTTTAGGTAAAATTACAATAATATCTTCCAAATCGCGCAAGTAGTTCGATTTAGACTGTTTCATTTAACATTATATTTAACGTTATAAATATAATGTTTTCGACAAAAATAACTTTACAATATATAAAGAGATAATTATGAATAGTATTCTGTTTATTTACATATTTTCCCTATTTGTTATAACATCACCCAATTTTATTTTTAAAATTCCCGTTCGTTCTTATTGGATATCCATTGCTATTCATGCTGTAATCTTTTCATGCATTCTTTATTTTACATATGATATTGTGAATCGCGATGTCGTTGAATCTGCTGTTGTAAACAATGGTTCTGACCAAGATGACGGAACTGCTTCTGTTGGCGGAACTGCTTCGGGAACTGGTGCTGCTGGTGATAAGACCATTATTATTGAGAGTTCTGATTCAGGTTCTGATTCAGATGGAGTTAAAATAAATGCAGCGAACATTGCGAAACTACAGGAGCAGCAAAATCAGACTGTTCTTGATAATGCGAATAATGTAATTCAGTTAGCAAGGAGTTATGCCGACAATGCAGCTATTTATGCAAATAGCGCTTGTCAAGCTGCAGGTGAAATGAATGGTGCATCTACTGCTGGTTCTACTGCTTCTGGAACGACTGGTGGTTCTACTACTTCTGGAACGACTGGTGGTTCTACTACTTCTGGAACGACTGGTGGTTCTACTACTTCTGGAACGACTGGTGGTTCTACTACTTCTGGAACGACTGGTGGTTCTACTACTTCTGGTTCTACTCCTACTACTCCTTATACACGAATCGGTTCTTATCGAGATACACGCACGAGAGCATTAAAGTATGGACCGAAGGCTTATAATTATACACAAGAATCATGTATGGCGGCGTGTCCAGAATATAAATATTTCGCGATACAGGAAGGTTCTTGGTGTTCTTGTAGTAATTCATTAAGCGAGGCTACAGAATACGGAGAAATGGAGTGTGGTGATAATGGTGCAGCATGGTGCAATTCTCTTTATCAAAATAATTCTCTGGTTTAACAGTGCAAATAGTTGATAATATATAACGATTATATTGAAACTTAATAGATAAAAAATTTATTGAAACATATTATTTCAATAAATTATCCTCTTTATTCACTTTTACTTTTGAATACAATATATTCAACAAAAATAACTTTACAATATATAAAGAGGTTATTATGAACAGTATTCTGTTTATTTACATATTTTCATTATTTGTTGTAACATCGCCTAATTTTATTTTTAAAATACCCATTAAGAATCATTTAGTCGTAGCTATAATCCATGCTGTAATATTTTCATGCATTCTTTATTTTACATATGATATTGTGAATCGCGATGTTCTTGAGTCCGCCACTGTAAACAACGGCACTAAACAAGATCACGGAACTGTTCATACAATCGATGGCGGAACAACCATTGTTGTTGATAGTTCAGATAAATCCCCTGAATTAAATGAAATCCAAAAGAATGCAGCGAACATTGCGGAATTGGAGGAGCAGCATAATCAGTCAATGATTGATACTGCTAATAATGCAGTGGAACTTGCTAAGAGTTATGCCGCTAACGCTGCAGCATCTTCTGCTTCTGTGATTCGGGCTGCGAATCAATATAATAGTGCAGCTACCGCTTCACTCCTGGCTACCGCTGCGGAACAAGCTGCAGCAGCGAGGGAGACACGGAGGCAGGCTGCTGCGGCGCGGGACGGCACCCAAAGACAGAGCCAGGCTGCTGCTGCTGAACAAGCACGACAGGCTGCTATTGTGCGGGTGACTGCGAGTGTGCCTAATGCTGTCGGAACGTCAGATTACACGAGTGGAAATTGGGTACAGGCTTATACCTTCAATCAAAGCACCGATAAGGCTCGGAGTAATACATATAATTTAAGCATACCAGCAACCCAACAAGAAAAGGAGTATACAGCATACACAACAGGCGCTACAGATACATATTTACGAGTGTATATAGGGAATGAGGAATCTGGAGATAATGACGACAGCGGGGCACCCCCGAGGAACGCAAGTCTACAATTCACTATACCAGCTAACCATGATTGTATTGTAGCTTATGGAATGTATAATACCGCGACCGGTTCGACTACGTTACATTTTGACCCTGCTACTTCTTCTGGAACTGCGGCTGCTGCTACTCCTACAATCACGCAAGCAAATATTCAAACTGCGGTTAATGCGTGGATAGCTGACCCTACCACAGCAACCGCAAGATATGGACATATTAGTGGTTGGGATACGAGTGCGGTTACTGATATGAGTAATCTATTTAATGGAAAATCCAGTTTCAATGATGATATAAGTGCTTGGAATACGTCAAATGTGACCAGTATGGAAAAAATGTTTTACAATGCGTATGTATTCAACCAAAATATAGGAGGTTGGAACACAGCAAACGTAACGAATATGTCTAATATGTTTTATGCTCTTAAACCAGATTACTCGGGAGGCGGTGTATTCAATAATAACGGTAGTGCTACTATCGGAAACTGGAACACCTCAAATGTGACTGATATGTCGAGTATGTTCCAGTATTCCCCATTCAACCAACCGATTGGAAACTGGGACACCTCACGTGTGACGAATATGTCTAATATGTTCTTCAGCGACATGGCCTTCAACCAACCGATTGGAAACTGGAACGTTTCGAATGTGACTACTATGAATGGTATGTTCGGGTATGGTTACGCCTTTAACCAAAATATCGGAGGTTGGAACGTTTCGAATGTGACGGATATGTCGGGCATGTTCTATTCGGCTTCCGTATTTAATCAAAACATAAGTAATTGGAATGTAAATAAAGTCGCAAATTTCAGTAACTTTGTTGCAAGTGCGGGGTTTTCCACTTTAAATACAAACAACAAACCACCGAAATTTACATAATGTTCAAAGATAAAATCATGTTCTAACAATAAAAATTTATTGAAACATATTATTTCAATAAATTCACATATTCAATTACACCCAAATAGTATTTACACCCTTGAAGGATTCAATCCGCATGTCGGTTTAAAATCCAATATTGTAATCATCATCACAGACATTACTTTCACTCGTTGTATGAATATTCGCAACATTATTTTGCATCGCAATTTGCGATTTACCACATTCAGATTTACCACCTTTACTAGCAAAGGCTGCTTCGATTTCATCGGCATTATCCGAAACATCTACATCAAGAGCATCTAATCTCTCCATTTCCTTCATGTCCAACACTACCTGGAAAGAACCTGTTCCATAATTTCCAGTTTGTCCACACATAACATTTGCTGAAACGCCACGCATATGGTCAAAATCCCCATGTCGAGCTGCATTCAACAACACCTCCGTATGCACCTCAAATGTGGCTTTTGCGACAGGTCCAACATTATCACTCAATAATCCTGAACGGAAAATGGGAACCATGTTGTGATTACACGTCATACGGTCACACAGTAGACCCAAATGATGATAATTAATATAAACGCCACTGAACTCCATGACTTCCATCATTTCTGAAATAATCATCTGTCTAGCCGCCTCAATTCCTAATACATCATACACTTCGCGAATATCATTACTCATGGTTCGTGTCGCATCGATATAATCCAAAGCCAATGCAGCCATAAGATTAGTTCCGGTGGTATCTAATACCCAAATATCATTCTTCACATACTTACCATCGTCCTTTTTAATCGACATATCCTTGTCCTTGACCACCGCATATTGCCCCTTTTTAATTTCAGGCATATCGGATACTTTTGTAACAGAATTTTGGATTTTGCGAGCAATCACATTTTCGATATTATTTACTCCACGAAGAACAATATTATTCATCATTGCGTCCTGGAAATTATTCAACAGATAAATATCATCTGATTGGTCTAATGTTTCCGCAACACCCTTCTTTTTATTCTTATTCAAAATGGTGCTATTTACACGAATACGAAACACCAACTTATCACTGTTATAATCCGAAAATACACAAGATATATCATTACCGAACTGACTATTTGAAATTGCAAAATGCACATCGTCCATGGTGATATTTCTATCCAACATTTCTTCTGCGTCCAATTCCAAACGAACAACCCATTTTGACTTATGCTGATTCTCATTTTCCATATCCATTATATCCTCTGGGCTCATACATTCCGTCATCAATTTCTCGAATTCGTGATATTGTTCCATTAATAACTGGTCTTCGTCAACATTGGTCGCATCTAGTGATGGCTCAAAACATAGTTGAATATTTTTGGTAACATCAACCAATTTGGTATGCTCCATCATTGTAGCATATGCAGTTGCCTTATCTTGGTCTGCCTCATCCATCGACTTTAAATAAACCGTTAAGGAAGGATTTTTAGGATTTCTAGTAAGACGTAGAATCTCCTCAATGCGAGGAACACCACGAGTAACATTGGATTTACTCGATACACCCGCAAGATGAAAGGTGTTGAGAGTCAATTGTGTAGTCGGTTCACCAATTGATTGTCCAGCAATCACGCCCACCATTTCACCTGGGTGAACAAGAGCTTCCTTGTGCTTCAATGCGATAGTTTCTAATAGAACAATGAGACCCTTGCGGTGGAAACGTTTATTCACAAGCAGTTCTTTTGGTGAAAGATAGAAGTAATACATGATTTCGAACAATTTGGTCAAAGGCGCATATGTGTATTGATTCATTTTTTTGAAATTCTCTTCAATTAATTCAAACGCCTCAAACGGAGTGATATCGACAACACTATTCGCATTTAATCCCAATTGACCTTGAACATTTCTGATTATATTTTGAAACGAAACAGGCATTGAAATATTGTTTTCATTTCTATGACGGAAGACTTTATCGACGACCTGGTCACGCATCTCAAGCATGTCGGTGATGTATGTTCTACATTTTTGCTGTGTGTCTGCCTTCTGCTTTTTCATACGTGAAATTGCACTACGATTGTATACAGAGAGTAAATCACTACTCTGGTCATTAACGCCAATAATATCATAGTGCATGTAAATATCTTCTACACTCATACCAACAAGAGGAATTGTTTGATTTTCAACGCGACCAGTATCGAAACAATCGTCTCCATATGTAAACTGAATAATTTTCCCCTTGTTGTTACGAACAGTCATATCATATTCAACCTTTAAATCCTCAAGACCCTTGATTAAACGTTGTTGAATATAACCAGTCTGAGATGTTTTTACTGCTGTATCAATAAGACCTACACGCCCACCCATAGCATGAAAGAATAATTCAGGTGCAGTTAATCCAGAAATGTAAGAGTTTTCAATAAACCCACGTGCACCTGGACTATCGTCAAACTTGTTGAAATGAGGAAGAGTGCGCGAATCGAATCCATATGGGATTCGCTTACCGTCTACATTTGTCTGTCCCAAACAGGAAATCATCTGGGAAATATTAATAGGAGTTCCCTTAGAACCCGAGTTAATAATAATCAGGAACTTGTTGCCTGCGTCCAAACTATCACGACCAATTTTACCCGCTTCATCCGTCGCTTTATTGAGAATATTATTTACACTCGTTTCAAATTCACTATGACTTGTTCTAGAAGTATTATTCTCAAATACACCCAGATGCACCTGGTCAATCAATTCCTTGACCTCTGCCTTCTGCTTAGCGATTACCGTAAGAATCTGTGTCTGAGTTGTTTTATTCGCAATCAAATCACTAATTCCTACACTATATGAACTGGTCTTCAAATATTCAGTTACTATATTTTGCAAATTATCGTTGAAATTTACACAAGCCATATTTCCAAAATCATTATGAACACGATGCAATAAACCCTTTGTTGTTGAAGCGATTACCGACTTGTCTAATTGACCGCGGAATAATTTTCCGTTTCTCAATTCAAACACATTGGGACTTGTAGCAAAATCGTCCACGCCTTCCTTGTATTTCTTTGTTGTGTAAACCATTGATAATGGAGGCATAATTTGTGATAAAACATCGAAACTCGACAGGGTCTTACCCTTTTCACGAATCGCCTCTGTATCTACATGAGGATACATCATCAGCAAATTCATCGCCTCTCTCGGTGTAAAATTAATATTCGGTCGGGTCATTCTATATGAACCCAATAGTGAATCCTGGTAAATTCCAATAATCGGTGAATTACTGGCTGGACTTATCACTTGGTAGGGAATTGCCGCCAATTGACGCAATTCGGTTTCTGCTAATATATTCTGAGCCATATGCATATTCATTTCCATGAAACCCCCAAAGTCTCCTAAGGGGACGGACTATACCTTGTGCCTTATCTGGTTGATTAAACCTTCATTTAAGACCCGTAACCGTCTAGTCTCTGAACCTTCTCCATATCCTATCATAACGGACTTAGGAGCTTGGCTGCGGATTGTCTAATCCCATACTTTTTTACCATTGGGTTCGGCAATTAACCGAGTTCCCCCATTATGTTTCCATTATGGGGTGGTAGTATGGGCTCTAAAGAGTTCCCCGTCAATTTGATTACGTGGCTATCAATTAG
>Ga0233450_10003713_pt1 | contig 14192 bp, 14 predicted proteins | sample 011ome_30_FD_189956 | JGI IMG/M metagenome (GOLD analysis project Ga0233450, IMG submission 189956) | Coastal salt marsh microbial communities from the Groves Creek Marsh, Skidaway Island, Georgia - 011501CT (spades assembly) | ecosystem: Environmental > Aquatic > Marine > Intertidal zone >... | reverse complement strand
TCTTTCGCACGATTCACCATATCTGGTCGGACCTCGGCAAGATTTTTTTCTTCTCCGATATCTTTGGACAGGTCGTAAATCTCGATCGGTGCCTTTGGATTTTTATTGATGCCAGTTTGCACCGCTTTCCAATCACCCCATCGGGCAGCCTTTTTTCCGCCCTGCTCGTAAAATTCCCAGTAGAGGTATTCGTGCTCTTCCTGCTCCTTTTCACCCAGCAGAGTCGCAGCCATTGAAATGCCATCGATCTCACCAGGTATTTCCGCTCCCGCCAACTCGCAAACCGTCGGGAGAATATCCCAGTGAGCAGAAACGTGTCCCGTGACAGTTCCCGGTGCGATCTTCCCAGGCCAGCGAGCCAACATGGGCGCACGGATACCTCCCTCTGTCAGGTCTCGCTTGTAGCCGCGTAATGATCCGTTGCTGTCGAAATAGTCCGGAACATGCCCCCCCTCTCGGTGAGGACCGTTGTCAGAGGAAAACATTACCAGGGTATTCTCGTCGATATCCAGCTCCTTGAGCAACGCAAGCAATTCTCCAATCCCCTCGTCGAGCATCGTCATCATGCCGGCAAACGCAGCCGCCGGGTTGTCGAATTCGGTCCCCGCATATTTCCCAATCTTACCCTCGAACTCCGCAAACTTTTCCCGCCAAGGCTTTGCATACTCCTCCGGCACATGCATCGCGGCGTGAGGAATTGTAATCGGAAGGTAAATGAAAAAGGGGCCCTCCTTGTTTTCGCGGACAAATGCGAGCGTCTCATCCATGATCAATGGATGGCTGTATGTCTCACCATCGAGCTCAATTTTCTCGTCGTTTTTCCAGAGGTGATTCGGGTAGTAGCTGTGGGCCTCACGCTGACAATTGTATCCATAGAACAGATCAAAATGCTCCTTCGGGTCACTCGGAGACCCCGGCGCTCCAAGACCCCATTTCCCGAAAGCTCCCGTCGTGTAACCTGCTTCACCAAGCAAACGGGGAATCGTAACAATATCTCCTGGCATCGGCGCTTGCCCTTCCGGTTTCACCTCACGATTTCCCCGAACGAAAGAGTGGCCGGTATGAACACCTGTCATTAAAACACATCGCGTCGGAGCACAAACCGTGCTCCCGGCATAGTGGTCGGTAAACTTCAGTCCCTCCGAAGCGAGACGATCGATATTTGGCGTCGCAAATTTCGTCTGTCCGTAGCAACCGATGTCTCCGTAGCCCGCATCGTCGAGCAGGATGTAAATGATGTTCGGCTTCTCGGCAGATAGAGCGGGCAAACAGGAAATGACGAAGATGAAGAGAAATGCGAGATGTTTCATGGCAGGAGACAGAATCTAGCGAGCGGAGGGGGAGCGTCAATTTGGATTCAAACCCAAAAATGCCCCAAAGAATTCTTCCCTGCAAGCTTACCGCTTACTGCTATCGTATTGCGAGAATGGAATTGAACCAATTCACCGAATTTGCTCTGCGAACATTGATTTTTGCTGCACTCAAAGACGACGAGCGAACTTCGATCCGGGAAATTGCGGAGTCCTATTCCATTTCCTAAAACCATCTCGTAAAGATCGTTCACAAACTTTCCCAGTTGGGATATCTCAAGACCTATCGCGGACGGGCCGGCGGCCTGACCCTGGGGAAGCCAGCAAAGGAAATCGGTGCCGGTGAGGTCGTCTTTGCGCTCGAACCAATGGGGCTGGTCTATTGCATACCTCCTCGAAAGGGTTGCTGCAACATAGCAGAGGTTTGCCAATTGAAGGGGCTTCTCCATCTGCAGGGGCTTCTCCATCGGGCCAGCAGTGCTTTCCTTGCCGAACTCGAAACCATGACGATAGCCGATCTAGTCGCAAAAAAGAGTGAACTGAAAGCCCGCCTCGGATTTTGATAAATTTGCCTATATTCCGTTCGCTTATCGCAACATTGCGCTTGGAAATTTGGCGGAGACGGTTGAGGGTGTCTTAGTTACCCTATCAACCATATGTCGAGAGATTTTAAGCGCGTCATTTTAAAACTAAGCGGAGAAGCCCTTCGCGAGCACGGAAGCCAGGACAATATTTCTCCGGAAATTGTCGAAGGCATCGCCAACCAGATCAAGGCGGCCCAAGAGACAGGGTTGCAAATCGCGATCGTCGTCGGAGGTGGAAACTTCTGGCGCGGTGCTGCTGCCGCAGGACGCGGGATGGACCGAGCCACAGCGGACTACGTAGGAATGCTCGCCACGGTAATGAACGCGCTCGCCGTTCAAAGCATGCTCGAAGCCGTTGGTGTCCCCAGTCGAGTTCAGACCGCAATTGAGATGAAAAACGTCGCGGAGTCCTTCATTCGGCGTCTCGCGATTCGCCACCTCGAAAAAGGCCGCGTTGTGATTTTTGGTGGCGGCACAGGCAACCCGTTTTTCACGACCGATACGACCGCAGCCCTGCGGGCCAGCGAAATCGGAGCGGACATGATTTTCAAAGCAACCAACGTCGACGGCGTATACGACAAAGACCCGCGCACCAATGATGATGCTGTGCGTTACGACAGCCTGACATACAACGAGGCACTCTCACAAAACCTCAAAGTGATGGACGGTACAGCATTCACTCTCTGTCAGGACAATGACATTCCCATCGTCGTTTTTAATATGAACCAGGAAGGTACGATCAAACGGGCTTTGCTTGGGGATGATATCGGAACGATCGTGCATGCTTGAGTCGCGCCTCGCAGGCAGCACCGCATTTGCTTTTTTCCACCTCGATCTTATTTTACAACACGCCATCAACTTAAATCCCCTGCCCCATGGATACCGAAACATTTCTACTCGAACTCGATGAATCGATGCAGAAAGCTGCTGACTTCGTCTCCTCCGAAATGTCCAGCATTCGCACTGGAAAGGCGAGCCCGGCTCTTCTCGACAATATCAACGTGAATGTCGAGTCCTATGGATCGACAATGGCGCTGAAACAACTTGCGCTTGTCTCTGCGCCGGAGCCTCGACTTCTTACGGTTCAGCCGCACGATCCTTCGATCATGGCTGACGTAGAGCGGGCATTACGTGAGTCCAAGCTTGGGATCACCCCTGCGAGCGACGGGCGGCTTATCCGACTCCCAATTCCGGAACTTTCCGAGGAGCGTCGTGTTGAATTGGTCAAACTCATCAAGGATATGGCCGAGCAAGGTCGCGTTCGCATTCGCAGCTCCCGCAAGGACGGAATGGACCAACTCAAAACGGCTTTGAAGAACAGCGACATTACCGAGGATTCATTTCACGATATGGAAAAGGAAGTCCAGACCTTGACGGACAAACACGTCAAATCCATCGACGAGCATCTCGCCGCGAAGGAAGAAGATGTGATGACCGTATAAGTGGCTGCGTTCCTCATCATTTTCTTTTTCCTGCAGCTCGAAGAAAAAACGATGTGGTTAAGGGAAAGAAAGTGTGACTAACCCTCTTGAGTCACACACCCAACCCTTTTAGGCCATGTTTCCGCCGAGCCAATATCTTGATCTCTCTCACACAAGTCACCCGAAACTCTTTTCGGAAGACGAGCCTGCTTGGGCCGCTATTGGACGCATCGAGGACTACCTTGATAAGCTTCTGAAATCAGTCGACGGGACGCTGACTCATGGATCAATTCACCCGTCTGCCAACGTAGGGACTCGTGTCTATGTCGCCGCAGATGCCATTGTGGAAGCGAACGCCGTGATACAGGGGCCTGCGTGGATCGGATCTGGATCTGTGGTTCGCAGTGGAGCGTATCTGCGAAACAACGTGATTATTGGCAACCACTGCGTTCTCGGAAATTCGTCGGAATTTAAAAACTGCCTGCTCTTCGACGACTGTGAGGTTCCCCATTTCAACTATGTTGGTGATTCGATTCTCGGCTACAAAGCGCATCTCGGTGCCGGCGTAATCTGTTCGAACGTGCGCCTGGACCGCACTAGTGTGAAACTTCGACACGACGAGAAGGAGATCGACTCGGGTTTGCGGAAATTCGGAGCCATCATCGGCGATCGCACCGAAGTGGGCTGCAATACGGTTTTGAATCCGGGAACGATCCTGGGGCGCGATTGCATTCTCTATCCTGTCACTCAATGGCAAGGCATTCTCGGGGAGAAAAAGATCGTAAAAAACCACCCTCATCTTAATATCGTAGACCGTAAATAGGTTCTCGACAAAATCCCCCTCCCAAGGCAGTCTAGTTCGATGAAAATGTTGCTTTCCCTCTGCGGTTTCGTCCTTCTCTTTACGATGTCGGCTCGGGCGGACTTACGAGTTTCCTCTTCGGTCTTCACCATCGATGAGTTGGCCGAAGCCAAGGCCAAGGCAGTGAAAGACGAAGAACCTCTCATCTTTGTCTACACCGACCCGGGAACTACGTGAGGCCCCTGCCTGGCGACCAGTTCGGAAGCCTTAAAGACATTCCGCAGCACGGGAGTAGTTGTTTTTGCCAACAGCAAGACAGACTGGAGCGCTATGCCGAAAGGCGCCAAGGCGGCCAGGTCCAGCGCTGGCAACACCATCCCCATGGTTTTCGTAACCACGGCTGACGGAGAAACCAGCATCGCAGGAATTTCCTATGACACCCTGAAAGCGGACATCCGCGATGCAAACCGCAATCTGAAAAAGACACTCAATACCGTGGATGTGCTCGGTTCTGGCTCTGAGTTGGAAAAAACGACAACGGACTCCGAAGCGTCTACTGAGAAGCCCGGCTTTCTCGCTGAAATACAGGCTTGGAAAAATTCGGATGGAAAGGAAATCACTGCTGCAATCAAATCTTTCGACGGCACGAATGTAGTATTTGTAATGAGTGGTCGCGAGGTGTCCTACCCGATCAGCAAGCTATCCGAGGAAAGCCGCAAAAAGATCGAAGAGCTCTCTAAATCGTAGAAAGTCTATTTCCAGATCGATGGCCTACGACAGCGACCTGTCTGACCGGATCTAACGTTGTCTGAATAAGGCCTGCGTTTCTTTTGAATCCAAACGCATGATCGGTTGGATAGCCTATCACGTCGACGGAAAGATGTGTAACAGAGTTGAGGGCACACGCTTGATGGCTCGCGTCGCCCCCGAGGCCTACTAGGAGGCTCTCTCAAAACCCGGAGCAAAGGAAAGGGACTTTTCGGCCCGGCCGATGACGGGCTGGGGCTTCGTCGAATTGGACTCTCTCCAACGCGACAAAACGTTGTCGGCGTGGGTTCAAATGGCACTCAATTTTGACCTGCAAGCAAAACGCTTGCGGAAAAAGAAGTGACTGGAGCCAGGCAACAGATGCTTATCCTTCGAACTTCTGAATAAGCAGAGAAGCGTTGTGACCGCCAAATCCAAATGAGTTGGTGAGGGCAATCTTGACGTCCGCCTCGCGAGCCACATTCGGGACATAGTCGAGATCGCAATTGGGATCTTGATTTTCCAGATTGATTGTCGGCGGGATAACACCTTCCCTGATGGCTTGCACGCATGCAGCAAGCTCAACTCCACCAGCTGCACCGAGAAGGTGACCTGTCATCGATTTGGTCGAGCTGACGATAAGTCCATCCTTCGCATGATCACCGAAGACCTTCTTGATCGCCTTTGTTTCGCAGACATCGCCGAGTCCAGTGGACGTACCGTGCGCATTCACATAATCGACATCTTCAGGCGAAATTCCACTGTGCTTGATTGCCATATCCATGCAGCGCGCTGCTCCATCTCCTTCCGGATGCGGAGAAGTGAGGTGGTGAGCATCGGCAGAGACACCGTAACCGGTAAGCTCAGCATAGATTCGCGCTCCACGCTTCTTCGCGTGCTCCAGTTCCTCGATAACGACTACACCGGCGCCCTCTCCCATCACAAATCCGTCGCGGTCGACATCAAAGGGACGAGATGCACGCTCAGGCTCGTCATTTCTCATGCTGAGAGCCTTCATGTTTCCGAATCCAGCAAGCCCCATCGGGCAAATCGTCGATTCCGAACCTCCCGCAATGAATGCATCGGCATCACCGAATTTGATCATGCGCCAAGCTTCACCGATATTGTGATTCGATGTGGCACAGGCAGTTACAATGCACATATTGGGACCTCGCAGGTCATATTCCATTGATACCATGCCGCTGGAAATGTTTGCGATCATCATGGGAATCGTAAACGGCGAGACGCGGCTCGGAGACTTATTCAGCAAATTTCTGTGCTGTGTCTCCAGGGTTGTGAGCCCACCAATTCCGCTTCCTACCATGCAGCCAAATCGATCACGATCTGTCTGATCAAGATCGACTCCAGAATCCTTCATCGCTATCACGGAAGCAGCCATTCCCATTTGGGCAAAGCGGTCACTGCGACGAGCGTCTTTAGGATTTGAGAAAAACGGGGCAGGATCAAAGTCCTTCACCGTTCCGGCGATCTTGCAGTCATAACCCTTCAGCGCGGGATCCTCGATATTGGATACACCGCTTTTTCCAGCGACCAAATTCGACCAGAACGTGTTGAGATCGCTTCCGACCGGCGACACGACTCCCATACCTGTAATGACGACTCTTCGTTCCATATTTCGTAGGCAACTAGCCCGCAAACTCATCGCGCTTGTATGCCATTGCAAGACGATTTCTCGGGAGGAAATCGTGTTTTTGCCCACTAAATCTCAATAATTTTTTCCCGTTCATTCATCGCCCCGCATCGCGGGCATTCCGCGAGGTCGAGCTTGGATGAGTCTTCGAATACGTGATCGCAGATTCCGCAGATTACGAAAAACTTTTTCCGCCTGTTTTCCCGGCCTTTTTGAAAGATCTCGGCAGCAACCCATGCAAAAAAAAACGAACAGAGAATGATGGCGAGAAACACCGCAATCATTCCATCCAGAGTTACACGAAACATGATTCCTACAATTGTTCGGGGGTTCCCGGTTTTTCGAATTCGTTTCCGATTCCTGTGCTGCGTATTGTGATCCTGCCCTCTGCTTCCGCCTCCGATGGCAGAAATCGCAAGGTCGATTCCACCACAGCGGCAAATTGTTCACGATCAGCTTTTTCCAGTGCACCCTCAATCCCGATCACTTCGACACTCCCATCGGGCGCGACAGTCAAATTTACCGAAATTTCTGGCAACGATTCCGCCTGCTCAATGTAGTTCTGCAAGATCGACCAAGGTGCGACTTCACGACCAGAAATTGCTCCGTTTTGGGAAATTGAAAAGCGAGGCGCAGGTGCTTCCAAACGATTTGAATCAATCCCGGATTCAATTGGAGGAGGCAAATTCCACGGATAGGTTGGTGGTTTCAACTGGAGATCAGAATCCTGGTATGAAGGGCTAAAGCGAACATCGGCGTCTTCGGCTTCCAGCCGAACTCCCGCACGACGGGATGGAGGGAAAAGAAAAACCGTACGGTCTTCGATTCGCTGCATAAGGGCACTGACACCAGGGTCTCCCGCGTCCATCAGGGTAACGGACTCTCCTTTTGCGCCCATTCGAACCGGCGGAGGGTATACAACTTTGAAGAGGTAAAATCCGGCCACATGAATGATCAGGGAGAAAAAGAGAAAACCGATGAGGTATTGCCACGTCTTTTGATTCTTTGTCCAGTTGAAGACAGACAACAACTCCAAATCCTCTGATTGCCCATCTGCCGGAGCTCGCTTCATCGAAAACGGATTTCTCATATCACGAGCCCTCCTGTTGCGTCGCAAAAGATACCTCGAAGCCTTTCCGGAGAACTGCCTGCGAAATTTCCATTACCGTTCCGTAATTGATCGTCTTGTCGCCTAGCAGAATCACCTGCTTTGATCGCAAAATTGCCTGGTCGAGTTGTGATTCAAGGCCCTCTAGGTCGACCCGCTCATCATTGAAATAGAACTCGGAGGAATCATCCGAGATCAAGGTGATGATGTGCGCGTCCTCCGCAGAAGGCAGCACAGAATTGGAAAGCGGAAGGTCAACTTCCACACCTGATTTGAGAACGAAATTTGATCCGAAGAGAAAGAATATGAGAAGCAACAGGATCACATCCATGAGCGGCCCTGTGTAGAGCATACCAGCGCGGTCATTCAGTGTCGTTTCCAGTTTCACGTGGATGAATTACGTTTGAGTTATGCCCATTTGAGAAGGCAGCTATCACCCTCCCTTTTCCTCGCTGCCTTCGTCCTGATCGGGGCGGATCGAGATGATGTCAGTGGGAGCATTCCGAAAATCGAAAATCGCATTCACGATTTCAATCCCGGCACTTTCCATGTCGTGCATGATGCTCTTCGCGGAAGCACGCAAGTGGGAGTAAAACACGAAAGCCGGAATCGCGACCATGAGCCCTGCTGCAGAGGTAATCAGCGCCTCATAGACGCCTTGTGAAATCTCGGAAACCGTCGCAAAACCTCCCACAGCATTGATCTGAACGAATGTGTCGACAAGCCCAAGGACCGAGCCCAGCAACCCAATGAGCGGCGCAATATAGGCGACCGTGAGGAGAACAGAAAGATGCTTTTCCAACTTGGGAACTTCGAGTTGACCACTTTCCTGAACAATTTCCCGCAGCTCGCTGCGCGGAGAAGAATAACGACGGATCGCAGAGTGAATCACCCTGGCAACTGGGCCCGGAGTAGCCGCGCATTCGGAGAGTGCTTCTGTGTAAGCTTTATTTTTGATGAGGTTTCGGAGACCGAACATCAAATCGCCAACGTCAATCCTCGCGCGGTGAAAGTAAAAGAGTCGCTCCAGAAAAATCGCGATCGCAATGATCGAGCAACCGAACAAAAGCCACATCAGCGGCCCACCCTTGGTGATTAAATCCATTGCTTGTGAATCGTGTTTCGAATCGAGAGAGTCCTGCTTTTTTTACCGAGCAGGAGAGAACTTATATCATATCCCGCTATTCCGTAAAAGTGCGAATTTGGCCTGCGGGAAGACCATTTTTCAAAAGTATTGAGGCCCTGACATGTTGGCCTCTTCTTCCTCTTCATCCGGATCGGCATCGGCATTGGCTTCGGCCGATTTCTCCTGATCACCTTCATCTTCGTCGATCTCAAAGATGTCGAGCGCTGCTTCCTCTTCTTCTGTCTCGGAAGCCGGTTCTTGTATCCCATCCCCTTCTGGCAGAGGCTGGTAAATATCTTCCTTCTCGTCTTCCTCGTCCTCTTCCAGCTCGAAAACATTCTCTGAAACTGTTTCGATTGGACCCGGAATTTGCGGCGTTTCTGACTGCTCTATATCCTGCTCCTCTGCGGCTTCGAACTCGACTTCTTCATCGAGTTCAAAAACACCGGCATCCGGGGCTGGCGTAGCGGATTCAACATCTTCCTTCGGCTCGTCTTCCAATTCAAAAATGGACTCAACCGGCTCCAAAGGGGCGGAAGCGGCTTCCGCGGCCTCAGCCTCTTCTTCTAACTCGAAAATGGATTCTTCTTCCTCCGCTTTTCCGCTGGAACCCGACTCTTCAATTACGATCTCCGGATCCCCCAGATCGAGTAATTCGATCACCGGTTCCGGTTCGGGGATTAGCTCTACTTCGGCCTCTAGTTCCGCTTCAAGTTCTTCTTCCAAGGTCTCCTCGGAGTCAACAGCCGGCTCTTCTTCCTCTGCGTCTTCCGTCATCTCGGATTCATCAGAGGCTTCTTCGAACTCCACCTCCCCTGCTTCTGCTTCTGCTTCTGCTTCTGCTTCTGCTTCTGCTTCTGCTTCTGCTTCTGATACTTGCTCCTCGTCCTCGCCTTCCGCTTCTGCAATCTGCTCTTTGCCCTCAACTTCAGGCTCTTCACCCAACTCGTCAGCAGAGACACCTTCTACAGCAAACTCTTCTTCCGCATCGTCTTCGTCGTCGGTAGAAAACGGTGACTGCTCCATTGCAGCTACCGAAGAAGCACTCACCGCAATTTGTCGAAAAGAACATTTTTCCGGTTTCGGCTCGGGAAGAGGCTCCGGAACTTCGAGATCGACAAGCAATTCAACCAACGCGGGACGAACCTGTCTCGCTGTTTCCCGAATCACTCCCACTGGTGTCCCCGCACAACACACCCCCACAAGAACAAAGCGGTGAATAATCTCACTCAAGTAAACGACACGATTTTCTCCCTGATGAAAACTTTCGATATCGCCCGTTTCACCCAACTCCGAGACCAACGCTCGCATGGCTCCGCAAGCTCCGGCGACGAGAGCAGAAATCACCTCGATCGTAACTTCCTCTTCAGAAGAAATACCAGACACTAACGCTCCACTCTGATCGACTACGAGCGCAGTTTCCAGCTCGGCATCTTCCGCGAAATCCCGCAGCTGGTCGTCGACCTGCGAAGCCCTTTCGGCTGTTATCTCCAACGGGACCGCTGGAGAATGATCCGAGTCATTCTGTTCTTCTTCCATGTAGAAATTCCTAGCGATTTTAAATTGATATCACACTACCGGCTCAAGAGCCGGTAGTCGATTGCTGTTTTTTGTAACGATAGATCGATAAAATCCTTGGAGGACTTGTTGAGTTGTCCAATCGAGGGTAGCAAAAATCTGGTATCCTGTCATCGCGCAGGCCAGGAAACTGGGCGTCTCCACTTTGAGCAGTTCATCGAGTATAGGAGGGGGAGTCGCTCCCGACAAATCTCGTTTATTAAATTGAAAGACAAAAGGAATCGCAGCTCGGTCGATTCGATTTTCATGAAGGCAGCCGAAAGTATCGTCGAGTGATGTTCGGTTCGATTCGAGTCGGTTTGGATCCGAATCGGCTACAAAAACCACGGCGTCGGCACCAGCTAGGACTGCCTTGCGAGTCTCTCTCATTACTTTCTGTCCCGGCACTGTATAGAGCTGAAAACGGACATTGTAGCCGTTAACCTCAGCAGCTTCGATGGGAAGGTAATCAAAAGAAATTGTCCGATTCTGTTCCGTTGCAATCGAGACGAGATCACCACGCCACCGAGGATCGAGACGGCGATGAATGTAGTAGAGACTCGTCGTTTTCCCTCCGAGAGGCGGCCCACAGTAGACAACCTTGAATTGAATCTCGCATCTATCGTGATTTATCAAAGCCATAGGCCGCTCCTCTAGTCTTCCAGTTTGTGGATGCTACGCGCGATCAATATCAGCTTTTCTTTTACCCCAGGACGAAATTCGCTCGATGAATGATTTACCGTGACGCAACAGTCCCCCTCCAGGAAGATACTCACAGTCCCACGATCTGTATGAAGTGTGAACGATCGAGCCTCCGGTAATCCCGTAAGTTTCGCGAGATTTCGGATCGTTCCAATCATCTCACGGGCCTCGCTACCGAGTCGGCTTTGTTCCGTTTTTGACGCCTGCACCAGTTTCGTCTTGGTCGCGAGAGCACATCCCTCAACCCCTTCGAGGCCAACTACTTTTTGGGCGACGGCTGAGAGTGTGAAGTTTTCATCGGTCGAGAAAATGGCACGCAGCTCCAAATCACGGAGGCTGACATCGGAATCTTCCTGCATTGCTCCCATTTCCAGCATTTCATTGTTCACAGGTCTTACCGTCTCGACTTGAAAATCAGCTTCTTTTTGTGAGTCGCCAGCTTCGGGAGCGGGATCAGTGAGTGGCTCCGGGGTTGTATCCGATACTTTTTCTTCGCAAACAGAAATACCCAGCTCATCAACCTGAAAGTTTGGCTTAGGTGCACTAGCATCGTCATCGCTCCAGACGTCTTGGGGAGCCTCACTCGTTGCCTTTTCATCAGCGGGGGCAAAATCAGGAAATGTCGAGAATCCCGTGACGACAGGCTCCGCCTCGGGAGTAGGCTCGGGCGGTGAGGTGATTGGTCCGGGTATGGCATTATCATTCAGAGTCGGCTCTGGTTGGGGCTGTGGTTCCGGAAATGGGGCGGGTGCGGCTTCAGTGGAAGCAGGTTCTTCGGTGGCTTCCGATACTTCTGGCGCGAGATCGGAATCAAACATCGCTCCCCATGAAACGCCTTCCTCGCCAGCGTTGCCATTCTCTCCATCTGGATCGGGAAAAGGAATATCACTGTCTTCTTTCGCCTGTTTTGAAAAAAGAGTCGAGAACCCTGCGCCACTGTCAAAGGGGGTCAAATCCACAGGTGATTCCGCGTTTGTTGCCGGCTGTGGGTCGGGCATGTCTGCAGGCGCATTAAAATCGGCAAACGGGTTGTTTCCCGCTCCGAAATTATCGGCTCCGGAACCCGCATCGCCTCCACTGCCCCCTTCGAACACACAAAGCCCGACCGGATCGCCGGGACCTTTATCCTGATCTTTTGCTGCGGACTCATCATAGCCCTCTGGCAAGGCTACTTCTACGGGCTGCCCACTAGGCATAATGTTTTCAAATTCTACGAATGGATTGGATTCGCCCTGTTCCGGCGCACCAAAAGCAGTCTGGGACGGCTCCTGTGTCGGTGTGTCTTGCGCGGCTGCGGCTGGAGCCGAAAATTGTACCGGGAAATTCTCATTCGCGACAGAGGAATCAGAGTCAGGGGACCAGAATGGATTGTCCGCATCAGCGCATGCAGGAGTTGCATCCATCGGGGGACAGGCGGGCGCAGAAAAGGCTCCCACAGCCCCTCCAGAAATTCCGCCACCACTTGGTTGAGTTGGCTGCAGCTCCTCCAGCTTCACCGGCAGGGTAACGTTGGAATCATTCAGTGGAGTTATCTCTGCAGCGAAAAGTTCAGGAACCACGCGGTAGATGGTAGAAAGCGAAACATCACTGCTACCGTTCGGCGGCACAGGGATTGCGACCAGCTTTTCCATTGGGATTCCACTTTCCGCTGATATCGCTGGTGGAATGAAAGGAAGTAGCTCGCTCACCTGATAAGTACGAAAACTTTCCTGCGCGCCTGCATTCGCTGGTTCGGTCGCGCCTCCCTCTCCCATCCTGGCGGATTGACCGTCGGGAGCATTTCTAGCTCCAGCTGCGCCGGGATCTCCGCCTTGAGCTCCCACGCCAGAAGGGTCCGCTCCGGGAGCGGCGGCCCCGGGAACTCCATCCTCTTCGGAGAAAAGATTTCGGAATGTAAATGACATGGGAGTCAGTGGTGAGTGGTTGCAGAATACCCCATGAATCTCTCGGAACAAGACTTTCCTAGAAAAGGCCTAGGCTTATGAGAATTTTAGCAAATCCAGATTAGAGTGATTATATTGATTTATCAAGAAGTTTTTACTGTTAATATATATTAAATAAAATTGCAGCCAAAGCAATATCCATCGCTCTGGGCCAAGTGCCCTGGATCGGCAAAGGAATTCGCTCGCCTCAGAAATTAGAGCGCGAGGCACAACATCCCAACGAGAACGCCGTTGTTAATCGCGTGTGCGACCATGGGCGCGATCAGCGAATCTCTCCACTCCCGCAGCATCGAAAATCCGACACCAATCGCCGTCAGTGCCGGAATCGCCATCCAGCCCTGTGGATGCAGCGACGCAAAAATCACACCTGTTAAAATAGCAGAGAAAAGAAACCGGTGTTTTCCACGCAAGTATCGATGCAATGCACCACGAAAGAAAAGCTCTTCAAAGAGCGGAGCGAAACCAGACGCTAGCAGTAAGCATAACAATCGCTCGACCATTCCGCCTTCGTAGATCCATCCCACGATTGGATGCGTCATCGGCCCGGAAGGTGGCTCCTTCGCCCCTACCGCACTCTCCCCGCCAGGAATCGTTTCCGGAGAAAGAAAAGCCGTATCAACCCAGCCGACCACGAAGGTAAGGCCAAGCGTAATGATGATCCCGACAAAGGCAAAGGCCGCCACTCCCGCATAACCGATCATCCCTGCCCCGACTTCCTTGAAAATGCCTTTGCCTCGATGCATCCCGAGACATCGCAGGAAATCACAAAAGCGGATTCCTCGAAACATCGGCCAGAGAAACGGAACAACCACCGAAGCCACGAAAATCATCACTGGGAAAAACGGAATCTCCGCCAGTTTTTGCCAGACCCCTCCGAATCGCAGCGCTGCGACCCCAGCAACTTCGCCGAAAGCCATCACGCCGAGGTAGATGGCAAAACACTCCAGCATCACTCCTCGAGGGCTTGCTCCGGGCCGAAACCGGCAAATGCCCCCCTGTTCACGGTTCCGCCGATGCATCACGAAGATGGCTCCTGCACCAAACAGAATCGCAACCACTGCAGCAAGAAAAACGAAGAAAACAATCACGAAGAAAACCATCGCCCGCGTTTTGATCTCCGTGGAATTCGGCGGCGGCTCCAATCCCGGCGCTCGAGCCAACTCGGCGAACCATCCCAAGTGTTCTTTCAGTGTTTCCCGCTCAGACTCATCGATTCCCTCATTTACGGCTTTTTTACCAGC
>Ga0233450_10003705_pt1 | contig 14211 bp, 10 predicted proteins | sample 011ome_30_FD_189956 | JGI IMG/M metagenome (GOLD analysis project Ga0233450, IMG submission 189956) | Coastal salt marsh microbial communities from the Groves Creek Marsh, Skidaway Island, Georgia - 011501CT (spades assembly) | ecosystem: Environmental > Aquatic > Marine > Intertidal zone >... | reverse complement strand
GGGAACGCCTTTGGCTCCGCGGATTCCAAAACCACGCTCAGTAAAATTCAGTCCGTTGCGAGTAGATCTTCCGATTCCATCGTAGGAAACCCAGTTGATGTAGTCGGTTGCGACACCTCCTTGAAGGATGAAGTCCTCAATTAATCGGCCCACTTCGTTGTCTGCCAGCGCCGTCACTACGGCTGTCTTGAATCCAAAGCAGCGACGGAGGCCGCGCGATACGTTGTATTCGCCTCCACCTTCCCAGGCGGTGAAGGATCTCGCCGTTCTTGTTCGGCCTTCACCCGGATCGAGCCGGAGCATGATTTCGCCGAGTGATACACAATCGTATTTGCAGTCTTCTGAAGGTCTAAGTTGAAGTGAGCTCATGATTTGGAGGTCAATCAATGACAGGAAAACTGAAAGGCAAGCGAAAAACTAACACGTGTGTGATGCCATCCTTCCTCCCACCGTGGAAGAGATTTAATAGCGGAGCTATGCTTTCCCGGCTTACGGAGATTTTGACTGGGTCGTCGCGGCTTAAGTTGATGGGTTCTTTGCGACGAAGGGTTGCCATCTGGATTTTTTAATTCTACTAGCCACTCCATGAAGTTCGGAAAGAAGGAATCGTCGCTGGATCGTGTTCTTGGGCGGATCGATTCTCTGGACACGATCAATCTGACCAACCTAGTCAAAAAGCTCGCTCGTGAGAGGGAGTTGCTTGAAACCATCTTCAATACGGCGCTCGAGGGGATACTTGTGATTAGCGACCTCGGAGTTATCGAGTACGCGAATGTCGCGAGTCACCGCATGATTGGGCTCAAGGATAAGGATGTTGGCGAAGCCTCGTTGTGGCGCCTCATTCCAGAATTGCGAGGATCGCTCGGGTTGGACGAGGGGGCCCGGTTGGAGTCGTCAGTGAGTTCAAGGGAGCTGCAGCTCACGTACCCGGAGAATCGATACGTTCGACTCTATATATTGCCCTTTGAAGGTGAGGATAAGGAAGGCGGCGATGCGCGATTTGTGGTGATTTTGTCGGATATAACGATCGAGAAGCAATCAACGCAGGAATCGATGGAGTCGGAACGGGTGAGCTCGATTTTGCTTCTGGCCGCTGGCGTCGCCCACGAGTTGGGGAATCCGCTCAATTCGATTACCATCCATCTTCAATTAATGGAGCGACAGCTGGCAAAACTTGAGCAGACTCCAGCCCATGAAAAGCTGGCTGGATCGCTTGAGGTATGCTGCAATGAAGTTTCGCGGCTGGACGGGATCATCAAGAATTTTCTCGAAGCGATTCGACCGCAAATCCCAGACTTCCAGACCTTGAATCTAAACGAGTTACTGGAAGAGTCGCTTGAGTTTCAGTCCAACGAGCTGGAAGATCGTGGTATCACTGTGGAGATTGATACGGGCGCGGAAAGCCCGATTGTCCGAGCGGACAAGCAGCAAATAAAGCAGGTGTTTTTCAACGTCACTAAAAACGCCATGGAAGCGATGCAGCCGGGTGGCGTTATTCGGGTCAAAATCCAGTCCGATGAAGAGCGTTTTTACATTAGATTTGGAGATTCGGGTTCAGGCATTAAGCACGAAGACCTCTCCCACGTTTTCCAGCCTTATCACACCACGAAAAAGGGAGGCACAGGTCTTGGACTGATGATTGTTCAGAGTATTATGAGAGAGCATGGGGGACAAGTTGGCATAGATAGCAAGGAGGGAATCGGGACTCTCGTAACGCTGGAATTCCCGAAGCAGAATCAAAAGTTCCGCATGTTGGAGTGAGGGCGGCTAAGGCTCAATGCGCAGGGGAGCAGTTCTATCGGGAATCGGTTTTCCAAAGCGACTAGTGGCGGTCTTGGCTACGACAGTGTTTCGGGTCTTGCTAGAATGATGCTCGTTGAGTAACTGTGCCAAAATTACTCATTGACCTTGCGAGTTTTGGCTTCTAATCAGAGTTATGCTACCAACAGTTTTGATCGTCGATGACGAACGTCACACTCGCGAGGGGCTCCAGCAAGTTTTGGAGGATCAGTACGACATATATTTGGCAGAGAATGCGGACCAGGCGTTCACGCTCATGGAAAGTGAGACTTTCGACTTGATTCTGACAGATCTGCGAATGCCCGGAAAGTCGGGTCTGAAAGTGATTGATAAGGCGTTGTCGTTAAAGAATAGACCGCCGGTTATTATGATGACGGCGTATGGAAATGTGCCATCAGCCGTAGAGGCGATGAAGCGGGGCGCCTATGATTTCCTCACGAAACCGGTCAATTTGGAAAAACTGGAGATTCTGGCGAAACGTGCTCTCGAGTCGAAAACCCTTCAGGTTGAGGTCGAGCAGCTGCATGAGCGGCTGGATGTGAAGTATAGTTTTGATGGTATTATTGGGAATTCGGCGGAACTGAAGAATGTCATCGAGCGAGTTAAGCTCGTGGCGCCTTCAAAAGCGAGCGTCTTAATCGAGGGCGAGACGGGTACGGGCAAGGAGCGAATCGCTCAAGCGATCCACCAAAACAGCAATCGACCGCAAGGCCCCTTTGTTGCGGTCCATTGCGCGGCACTGCCAGCTAACCTGCTAGAGAGTGAACTGTTCGGGCACGAAAAAGGAGCCTTTACGGGGGCGACGGAGCGTCGGATTGGGCGGTTTGAACTGGCCCATGAAGGGAGTCTATTCTTGGATGAAATCGGCGAAATCAGTTTGTCGACTCAGGTCAAGCTGCTTCGCTTTCTGGAGCAGCGTACCTTCGAGAGGATTGGTAGTTCTAAATCCATTACGGTAGACACTCGCTTGATTGCGGCCACCAATAGGGACCTACAGGACATGGTGCGGGAGGGCACTTTTCGGGAGGACTTGTATTTCCGATTGAATGTGGTGCAGATCAAGATGCCTCCTCTGAGGGACCGGAGTGAGGATTTGCCGGTACTTTTGAATCACTTTTTGCAGGAGTTCGCCAAGGAGAACGAAATTGAGGCGCCGACTTTTGAGCCAGGCGCGATGCAATGCCTGCGGCGGTACTCGTGGCCCGGAAATATTCGCGAACTTCGAAATTTCGCTGAAAACGCGGTGGTGCTTCACCGTGGGAGCGTAATTCACGATTATGACTTAGAAGCAAAATTTCGGGGAGAATCGCGCAGGATCGATGGGGAGCGGGTAATCGTTTCCCCCTTGGATAAGGAAGAGAACGAAAAGCGTTTGCTTCGTGAGGCGTTGGCGGACTCCAAAGGTAATCGAACGAAAGCAGCAAAGCTCATGGGTATCAGTCGCCGTACGCTTCACCGCAAGCTGCAGCAGTGGCCGGAATTGGATGTGGTGGATCGGTGAAGGGGCAAGGGCCTCTATCAAGCGCGCCCGGAGGTCGCGTTCCACCATTGAGCAGCTTGCACAAGGTGGCGCTCGACCTCCGGGCGAGCGTTTCAGTCAAGAGGGAGAGCTAGAAAAAAGCTTCGCTTATCAAACGTGCCCGGAGGTCGCGTTTCACCATTGAGCAGCTTGCATTGGGTGGCTCTCGACCTCTGGGCGAGTGTTTCAGGCTGAACCTGGAGAAAGTCGAAACTTTCGCACACACGCTTGTTGATCCGATATCTGGAATTTTCTATTGACTTAGGGGATTGGAAGTGGATTTTAACCCCACTTTATTTGCGGGCGTAGCTCAGTTGGTAGAGCACCACCTTGCCAAGGTGGCTGTCGAGAGTTCGAATCTCTTCGCCCGCTCCATTTTCCGCTTCAAGTGAAGCCAGAAGTCCTCTTTTCGAGGACTTTTTTGTGTTCTGGCATTAAGTAGTGTATTTTCATTGGGTCTGACGACCCAACTGGTCAGTGACTTCATTGCTGGAATGGGTAGCGGCCGCTTGCAAGGCAAGTCCGGAGGCCTTGCTCCACCTTCGATGCTTTTTGATCCGTGGTGGCACGAGGCGTCCCGACTCGGTTCCCCAACCTCTTGAAATTCCGCGCTGACACAGAGCGAAGACAGTTGCCCTCGGGATTATTTATTCCCTTTGAGTATAATACCCTGATGCTTAATTCAGTTTTGGTAGGGAGGACCGGCTCCCTCCTCCGTTGGGGTTGCCAAGAGGACCGAGCCGGTCCTCCCTACCTTTAAAAATGCCCCGCTTGCGCAGCCGTGTCCTTCGAAGCCTCAAAGGCGTAGTAGGAAGCGCGAATCGACGGCAAGCTCGAGAGTTTGTCGCAGACCCCAATCTGTCGGTGGCTCCGGGGATTCTTACTAATTCTTGGAGCAGCTCTATGCCCTCCAGGTAAAGGCTTCGCAACTTGTCGCAGACCCTAGATTGTCAGTGACTTTGTTTCGAGGCGTTTGGGGAGAAAAACATAGCAACTAGCTAACTCTTGGTTAATATTTGAGTGTCAGCGAACATTCGCTTGAGGAAGTCGTTCGAGGCTCTAGGTTTCGACTCGTGATTGCCGCAGACTTTTTTGATTTGCCTGAGAGCATGCCTTTTCGGGATTTTTTCCGTCTTGATGCCAGACCGTGGGAATGGCTGCCAAAGATCAAGGAAGCGCTTTCAGGATTGGTGAGCAATACGGCCATCCGTGAACTCCCCTCAGGCGTTCACATTGAGGGCGAAGTCTATCTGGGAAATTCTGTAAAGCTGCCACCCTATTGCTCCATTACGGGACCTTGCTGGATCGGCGATGGAGTGGAAATTCGCCCGGGCGCCTATATCCGCGGAAATGTCATCGTCGGGGCGGGAAGTGTTATTGGAAATTCCTGCGAGTACAAAAATGCTCTGCTAATGGAGAAGACCCAGACGCCACACTTTTCTTATGTAGGCGATTCGATTCTGGGAAGCGGAGCCCATTTGGGAGCAGGGGTGATTCTTTCCAATCTTCGTTTCGACCAGAAGAATATTCTAGTGAACCTCAATGGGGAACGGGTAGACACGGGCCTGCGAAAGTTTGGAGCGATTTTGGGGGATAACGCAGAGATAGGCTGCAATACCGCCGTAATGCCAGGATCGATTGTGGGCAAAGGATCGCTGATTGGTCCTACTACCAGCTTTTCCGGCTACCTTGAGCCGGGACAACTTTACCTCGGAAAAGGCGGGCACCGCAAGATGCCGTTGAGGGATTAGTGGGTCGAGGGGCGCTGGGCGAGGTGCGAGGTGCGAGGTGCGTGGGGCGTTGGGTGTGGTTCGCGGGTCGTGTGGCGCTGGGCGTGGATAGGGACCAGCGGTCAGGAGCACTCGAATTAGGTTACTATCGAGGAACGACGGTCCCTGTCATTTCGCTCCCGTTCCCTCCGTGATGGGTTCTCTGCGGTACCAAGATTTTATAGATTTCAATGACTGTAGCCCTTATTCGAAATCTTCATTATTTCCTGGCCTGAGAGAATGTCAGGATTCGCGTTGCGCATATAGGTCGGCTTAAAAGCCGAAAAGGTTCACGCTTGCTTCAATGGGGACCGAGGCCGCGAAAGAGCTCGCTCAGCGATTGGCAAACGAACCTAATGTCGCTTTAGCGACATTCGAAGACCCCGATAAGTCGGGGCTACGTTGCCTCCGGCAACCCTGACCAATCCTTATTTTTTGTCGCTGGCGGTTCCTCAACAATCAGGAATACCAGCAAATTGAAGCGAAGAATTATGCGGCTCCAGGGTGTATTTGTCGCTTGGCTAAATTTCACCTCGATTCCTGTCTCCCGAGAAAATGAAGATCTGGGTTGATCTGGTCATTGCGGGTCTCTACTGAAAGGCCAAACTAAATTATGAGAATACTCTCTGGTATACAGCCGTCGGGCGTCCTCCATGTGGGGAATTATTTTGGAATGATGAAGCCGTCGATCGAGCTTCAGGATCAAGGAGACGCGTTTTATTTCATCGCGGACTATCATTCCATGACCTCGCTCTACGATGCGAATTTAAGGCGTGAATACACGCAGCAGGTGGCGATCGATTTCCTGGCCTGTGGCTTAGATCCAGAGAAATCGGTGCTCTTTAAACAGTCAGACGTTCCGGAACACGTAGAGTTATCCTGGATACTTTCCTCGATTTGCCCAATGGGTCTTTTGGAGCGTTGCCACAGCTACAAGGACAAGATCGCCAAAGGCCTTTCCGCTAATCATGGGCTCTTTGCCTATCCGGTTCTCATGGCGGCAGACATTCTCATTTACGATGCAGACAGCGTGCCGGTCGGGCGTGACCAGAAACAACATGTCGAAGTGACTCGCGATCTGGCAATCAAGTTTAATCAGACTTACGGTGAGACCTTTAGGGTACCCGAACCTACATTTCGTGAGGGAGCGGAAGTCATTCCTGGCCTTGATGGCCAGAAAATGAGCAAGAGCTATAACAACACAGTGGAGATTTTTGGAGAGGAGAAACCGACTCGGAAGCGACTGATGAGCATTGTAATGGACAGCCGCACTCCAGACGAGCCCAAGCCAGATGCCGAAGAGAACCGAGCCATTCAATTGATCAAGCACCTGGCCTCGCCAGAGGACTACCAAGTGGAAGTCGAAAAACTGAAAGCGGGAGGCTATGGGTACGGGGACCTGAAAAAGCGCTTATTCGAACTATACTGGGAGTACTTTCGTCCGGCTCGAGAGCGCCGAGCAGAGCTCATGCAAAATCTAGACTACGTAGACCAGGTACTCTCTAGCGGTGCCGAGAAAGCTCGGGAGATTGCGCGGAGTGTGAATCAGCGAGCGCGCAAGGCCTGTGGCTTGGAATAGTCGGTTTTTCCACGGATCGGCACGGGAAAAACAATTCGGATATTGCTATCATGCAGTGCGCGTCCAGTGGGGCCGGCTTTTCTGTCATTTTATCGAATCACAATGCGCTCCCGACAAACTTTGCCAGGTTCTCGTAGAAGCGGATGGTGGGTCTTTCGGAGACCATGCCGTGATTGTTGAAGCTGAGGATTTTTAGGGTGACGTCCTTGCCCGCGTTTTTGAGGGCTTTGTGCATGAGGCGGGATTGTCGGGAGGCGACTATTTCATCGGCGCCACCGTGAAGGAGGTAGACGGGTGCTTGTATCTGGCCGGCGAGGGTAACGGCTGAGGCATCCCACCACTGTTCCTTTTCGTTGTCGTAGTCGCCGTAGTACTTGAACTGCTTTAGCTTCCAGTAAATGGGTTCCTTGGCGAATTCCCGATCCATTTCTTTGACCCAGTCGTAGACTCCTGCGTAGCCGATGACGCAGGAAAACAGCTCGGGGTATTCGGCAGCGGTTCTCAGAGCCACATGGCCCCCAAAGCTGGAGCCGTAGATAGCGGCTTTGCCAGACTTGGTAAAGCCTTCATCAATGGCCCAGCGAACGCCGTCTGCTACATCGACGATGGAGTTTCGAATCGCGTCGAGATGACTGTAGGGACTGTACTCAAGGCCGTACTCGCTCGAGCCCCGGTAGTTAATTTTCAATACAGTGTATCCCAAGGCGGCAAAATACTGAGCCTCACTATCCCAATCCCAATAGTCTCTCGCTCGGGGGCCACCGTGGATCATGGTGAGGAGGCCTTTCCGGGCAACGCCATGAGGCGGCTGAGTGAGTAGGGCGTGAATCGGAGTGCCTTCGCGATTAGGGAAGGTGATCGATTGGGTTGAAGCAGTTTCTGCGGGATCGATCCAAGGCCGCTCTTTTCCAATTAGTTTCGTTTGGCCGGTATCGATCTCGAAAAGCAGCCATTCACCCGGATTGCGGTCGCTGTGCCGGGGTATGACCGCATGCGTTTCATCAAGTGCGAAACCGTGAATGTCATTCAAGGTGTGAGGGAAGGCCGCATTGATTTTCTCTTGGATCCTATGATGCTCATGCTTGAACCAAATGGTACGGCGGCGTTCGGCTTGGTAGCTGAAACCAAAAGTTTCTTCGGTCTCGGGATCGAGAATGTAGGTTTCGGGAATCAGGTCGTAGTCGGGGTCTTCAATACTCGGGCCGTAGAATTCATTGCGAGCGCAGTCGAAGGCCCGAGCGATGACCCGGTCTTTGCCTTCAGGGCGGTGAAAGGAAAGGACTTTTTCTGGCTCGTTTAGAAAAAGGACCCCGAAGGAGTCGGTTCCGAGATGGATCTCTTTCCACTCGGTCTCCTCATTGAGTCGATATTCGAATCGGTCATTTTCGTCTTCATCTACCCACTGGCGCATACGCACAATACCGTTCTTGTCCGTAATCCAACTGATGATGTGTCCTGGGTTTTTGGCGACCCTTTTGCGCGATCCGGAATCGACATTGAAAAGCTCTAGATCGAAAAACTTTTCACTCTTGCCGGTATCCTTGATGAGGATCCGATCCGAGGTGTCAGGCATGAGGTCGTAGACTTGCACATAATCACAGGGCTCTACGGCGCTCAGGCGTCTGTTCGCCGAAAATACTTCGGCAGGGATGCCGAGCTTCTCGGCAAAAACAATGACCTGATCTGGACTGACCCAATAGTAGTCATAAATCTGGTTTCCTCTGTCCGCCTTTATGCTGCGGCGTTTTCCTGTTTCAAAATCGTGGTTGAACAGGGCTCGCTGACCGTTATTCCCGATGAAAGAGAGCGAGTGGCTCCCGGGTGAAACGCGGGCATCTTCAATGTCAGGTTTGAAAAAGAACTTTTCGGCGAGCGTCTTGGGTTTGCGTGGGGCCGCTAGCGTGGATGCCGCAGCGAGGATAAGCGCGTAGAGAATCAGATTGCGGATCAGTGACATTGGGATTTCTTCGGATAAAGAGTGGGGTATTCTAAAAATCAGGAAAGGGGGAGAGTCTCGTATCTATCTTATACGCCTAATGGATAAGGATAAGATTCAAAGAATGAGGTTGAACCAGAGGTTGGTTGAATTTGCCACATGGGTCGCTGAGGTCTTGCGTTAGATGAATCGCAAGTTCTATAAAATATAGATGAGCTCGATCTTAAATATCGGAGAAAAAATCCACGTCATCCATCGGCAACAATATGAAGGAGATGCCCGTCGACACTTTGTTGGCACTATCAAAGCGTTCGATATGGGAATAGCCCGCGTGCACGGGTATCTATTCGCGATGGACAACAAACTCAATCAATTCGTCCGGCGGACCTATCCGCGTACGCGCTTGATCCCGTTAACCTCCGCCGGGGTAGTTATAAACGTGATTCCGGACGAAGTGGAAATTTCGAACATTACATACCAATATAAAGTGGGTGGTGACACAATCGTCACAGATGGTGGAGAATGGTATCTTGAGGTTACGCATCTTTGAGAGATCGTTCCTTTCGTTCTAATCGAAAATCTGACGGACCGATTCTCGTATTCGAAGCTACACTCGCTTAGAGGGTGTCCAATGAGTCATTTTCTTGAGATGATTGAGGCTGTAGGGCGGGTCGTTGACCCGTCGGTTAGGATGAGTGTCGTCTCAGCCACCGACTTGTCGGGGTCATTGACGAGAAGACCTACGAATGATAGTCCACAGGGTGGTTTGATTGAGAATTATTGGATCTTCTCTCATAAATGAAACTAGAATCAATTGGTTCGTAAACAACTCCTATCGGGAAAACGATACATGACTAGCAAAGTATTAGCCGCAGGATTTTGCGCAGTTGCGACGGGATTTACATTGGTCCTTCTCGCTGATCCGACAGACTCGTCATCAAGGTCTTTGCCGTATCCAAAAAGTGGCGTAATCGGCGGTATTGAATTAGACTGGTCCACGCATCAGCGATTCGCTCAGGGAAGTGACAACTTCCAGCTCGCCTGGGCTTCTGACAACCACCTTTACGGTGCCTGGGGTGATGGAGGCGGCTTTGGCGGGACCAACAGAGAAGCCAGAGTGGGATTGGGCGTGGCTCGAATAGAAGGTTCGGCGACGAATTACCAAGGTTACAATCTTTGGGGTGGCTCTAATGCGCGGAACCGCGCGACCTTTGATGGCAAGAGCTGGGGAATGATCTGTGTCGACTCGACTCTGTTCATGTGGGTGGTTCCGGACAAACCTGAGGGCAAAGACTATCGAAATCACTACGAGTACATCGAACTGGCTCGATCCGATGACCTTGGCAATACCTGGAGCAAAGCAGACTGGAAGTTTCATCAATCGGAGGACCTTACGATTCCTACTTTCCTCAGTTTCGGAAGAAACCACACGGGTGTGCCTGCGGATTTCGGCAGTTATGTTTATTCTTACTTCATTAAGCCGCAAAGCCGGGAAATGGAACAGCAGGGGCCGAACGGACAGGAGTTGATCGTTCACAAGCCGGGTGTTCTCTATTTGTCGCGAGTCCGCGAAGACCGGATATTTGCTCAAAAATCGGCTCATGAGTTCTTTAGCGGTTTCGATTCACGCGGAAATCCCGAGTGGGGGCAGATTGATGCGAAAGTTCCCGTGTTTGAAGATCCGGACGGAGTTGGCTGGTGTCTGGCGGCTAGCTACAATCCGTTCTTTCAACGCGTGTTGCTGACCACTCAGCACGATGGAAATGCGCAAGGAACCTTAGGAATGTTCGATGCTCCCACGCCCTGGGGACCTTGGACTACAGTAGCGTATTTTGATCGGGCTGCTCCGTTTGGGGAACAGCGTAACGGTAGCGATCTCGCTTGGAGGAACAATGTCTTCTTTATTGCGTTTGCGACGAAGTGGTTTGATGGAAACGCTTTCACGCTCAACTTTACCGGCGCGGGAAGGGGGAAGGACAATGACTCGTTCAATACGGTTCAGGGCCGATTTCTTCCAGTAAATAAGTTCGAATAGTTGAACGTGGCAGGTTGATTGAATCACTTCCGGAGTTGCATTGCAGGAGTGGATCGCGCTCAATTCGATTTGTGAGAGCCGTACAAATTACTGGACCGCGTAGAGCGGAAATCATTGAGGTCGAGATTCCGCAACTGAAGCCCGGAGATGTCCGAGTGAAGTTGCAGAAAACCTGTCTGTGTGGCTCGGATATTCCGTATTTCGGTTACGACCAGCAGAGATTGAGTGACGAAGGCAAGCGAAGCCCTTATGGGCACGTAACCTATGAACGCGAAAAGGTTTACCCATTGCCGGTTGGGCTTTCCTTGCATGAATGTGTGGGTGTCGTGGAGGAGTCTGCGTCCGATCGATTTAAGGAAGGCGACTTCGTGCTTGGGCTTCCGTTTCATCAGTACGGATTTTTCGAATACCTAACCTTGCCAGAAAACCGCGTTTTCCGCTTGCCCGAAAGCCCCGTTTCCAAGGAGGAGATTCTACTGGCTCAACCTTTTGGGACCTTGCTCTACGCCTGGCGAAAGATGCCAGACGTCACTGGAAAAACGGTAGTGGTGCTTGGCCAAGGACCGATCGGGCTCATGTTCAACGCCTTGTTGAAACAAAAGGGGGCGGCGACCGTAATTGGAATTGATCGACTTCAGTACCGGCTAGAGACGGGTCGTGTCGTGGGGGCCGATCATACGATTAACGCGACTGAAACCGATGTTTTGGAAGCGGTTTCAGAACTGACCGGCGGAGTACTGGCCGACATTGTAATTGAAGCCATTGGACATGCCGAACTGGCCATTAATGAAGCGATCGATTTGGTGCGTGTCGATGGAGTGCTGTTCGCGTTTGGAGTCGTTGATCACGATTATCGGGACCATTATGCGCTAGGCAAAGCCTTCATGAAGAATATGACGATCCATCATTCGGTGGGGGCAAAGGATGCCGGCGACTTCCTAGAGGCGGCGCGAATGATTGCCGATCGGGAAGTCGACTTGAAACCCTTGTTGACTCACTCTCTCCCCTTTGACGACGCCCAGAAGGCCTATGAGCTCTTTGTAGACCGGCAAGACGGGTCGATCAAGGTCGTGATTGATTTCGAAAAGTAGGGCAACTGCGTTCGAGTTCTTCTGGAAGGATCCTTTGTTCCCTTTGGGTTTAACACCCGACTTGCTTGCGATGAGCTTGTCGAATGCGTCGGCGGCTTCGGCTTTGGTAGGGAGGACCGGCTCGGTCCTCCGTTAGGGTTGCTAAGAGGACCGAGCCGGTCCTCCCTACCTTCAAAAATTCCCCGCTTGCGCAGCCGTGTCCTTCGAAGCCTCAAAGGCTTAGTAGGAAGCGCAAGTCGACCCCAAGGTCGATCGTTTGCTCTGGGCATCTATTACTTCGCACTCGAAACAGCTGGTTTACATTTTGGCGATCGAGCGTCGAAATTCCCGTCTAAGCGTTTTAACTTCCGTCTCCGAGCAATGGGGGCTGTATCGAAGCTGAATCGCCCTCTGTTTCAAGTGATGTAGCGGGTCGGCTAATTCACGGTGTGACCGAAAGAACGATTCAATCTCTCGCAAAAGTCTGCCGGCATGGGCTCGGTCCCGGAGAGCCGGGTTTCGAGTCGATTGGTTAGGCTCTTTAATTCGTCTTCTGATTCTCTTAAGCTGGGAAAAAGTGAATACGATCAATGTTAGCGCAAAAAGGTAGTTGATTGCGACGCGTGGTGACAGGCTCCAACTTTTAGCTACCGGTTGGGGATCAGCGAATGCGCTTAGGCTAGAAGCGAGTGATTCTGTGATTTCGACATCGGGCGCTTTTTCAGGTTCTGCAATTTCTTCGATATGCTGAATGAATGGATCGTTCACTTCTGGTTGCGAGCGAGCCGCAGCCGTCGATTGTTCTGGGAGTTCAGCTACGGGTGCCCCGACTGGATCCAAAGAAATGGCGACACTTTCGGTTTCTCTCTCCAGAACCGTGTCAATTAGATCCAATACGCTGGAAATGCTTTCGGTTGGAGGGGGCGATTCTTCAATTGTATCCGCTTCAGGCAATGAGAGGTCGTTGGCGAAAGCCGCAATTACGGGTTGCTCAGACATTTCGATATCGTTCTGGAGGGAAGCCAAAGCTGACTGAATGTTGTTCTGATAGCCTTCTGAGTTCGATTCGCTGGATGCGAATCGCGGAGAGTCGATAGCGATAGGCGTTAAGTCCGCACGTACCCATTCGTTATTCTCATTGAGATACTCGGCCCAGGCGTGCGCATCTCGATCTCGTACCAAAAATTTTCGTGACTTAGGATCAAATTCGCGAGTTAGCGCGCCGATTACCACACGAGCGGGAATCCCCTGAGCTCGAGCCAGCAAGGTGAATGCCCCAGCGTAGTATCCACAAATCCCTGGGGACTTTGCTTTGAGCCAGCTTATCAATAGATGTTCGTTACCCGATTTAAATTTGAAATCGAAAGAGTAGGGATGGTTGGCTGCGAAGTAGGATTGCGCTCGGTTGGCAAAAGCTTTGGGCGAGGGGCTCTTCCCTCCGATTCGTCTGCCAAGTCGCGTGAGAAAGTTTATTTCCGAAGAGCTCAATGGCAAGTTGGTGAGTCGCTCTCTTTCCGAAGGAGAAAGCCCGGATTGGCCTACGGGCCATGTATCCGATAAACTAGGACCTGTAAATTGGTAGGCAAAGGGACCGGTGCCCGAGTCGCGGTGCAAGGATAACGACGTTTCATTGGCGGAGATAGACAGCCCTGCCGGGGCTCTGATCGAGTCAAAGGGACCAATTATGGGGATAGAGCCTTTCCAATGATAGCCGAGAGCAAAGGTCCAAGGATCGGTGGACTCGACGTTTGAGTGGAAGGACTCGGGTGCTTCATTCCATCCTGGCTGATTAGTAATCGGTATGCGACTGACGGGCTGACTCGCCTCAACAAAGCGGTCCACTGCCACTTCTTCGAGAGTGTTGAAGCGTAGGTAAAGGCTATTCACCCACATCGAAGATCCAGGCAGATAGACTTCTAGTACCGGCCTGGATATTAAATGCGTGCTCACATTATCGGCAAATTCGAGTTCGGGCGAGAATCCAATAGAGGGTTGCACATCTCGCGGGCCTTGTTTCTGGGACTTCTCCGGCCTTGCGGGTTGATTGGTCGCGCGGACGGGTGAAGTCTGGTCCAATACTGAGGGTGAGGGCTGGTTCACTCGAAGGGGACCGCCGTCGGAACTCGTGGTCACTCTTTCAGCACCGTTTTTTTCGCTCGGAAAGTCGATCGGTTCTGGATTGATGCCAAAGTCGTACTGGATGGTTTCTGACGGAATCGGAGTACCGCTGCTCTCCGAATCTGTGGAAAGACTGTACTGAGGAAGCGGTTGCGATGCGGGAACTGGGGAGATGCGCAAGGAGGGGATTTTTGAAATTCGGGTCGTTTCGATTGTCTCGCCTTTCCGCTTGTCCACGTTAAGGCTGTCTCCTGCGCTAGCCTCGCGTACTATGACTTTTCGGCGAGTGGGTGTTTCCGTCACATTTTTATGCCGCAAGGCCTCTTCAAGAATGCTAATATTGAGGGGTTTGAGCGGTTCAGCGATTTTGGGCTCGGTGTCTTTG
>Ga0233450_10003683_pt1 | contig 14258 bp, 12 predicted proteins | sample 011ome_30_FD_189956 | JGI IMG/M metagenome (GOLD analysis project Ga0233450, IMG submission 189956) | Coastal salt marsh microbial communities from the Groves Creek Marsh, Skidaway Island, Georgia - 011501CT (spades assembly) | ecosystem: Environmental > Aquatic > Marine > Intertidal zone >... | reverse complement strand
AAATTTATCACCAATGTATTCTGGTGCAATTAAATCAATGGGCGCAAGATATTGTCCATCAATAGAAGACAAAATTACAAAGTTTCCTGATAAAAATAGCCACCAAATATTTCTTGAACCAGAGGGCCTAGAAAGTGACTTAATTTACCCGAACGGCATCTCTTCATCACTACCTGAGGAAGTTCAAGAAAAGTTTGTAAGGTCAATTAAAGGTCTTGAAAAAGCTATTATTACACAACCAGCATATGCGATTGAGTATGATTATGTAGATCCTAGAGAACTTACACACACTTTAGAAACAAAAAAAATAAACAATCTTTTTTTTGCAGGTCAAATAAATGGAACAACTGGTTACGAAGAAGCTGCAGCACAAGGAATTGTTGCTGGAATTAATGCGGCCTTAAAAAAAACATCAGAAAAAGAGTTAGTTGTTGATAGGTCGCAAGGCTACATAGGTGTTTTAATAGATGACCTTGTTACAAAAGGGACTAAAGAGCCATATAGAATGTTCACATCTAGATCAGAGTATAGGCTTTTATTAAGATCTGATAATGCCGACCAAAGATTAACACCCTTGGGTATTGATGCGGGTTGTGTTTCATCTTTTAGACAACAAGAGTTTCGTAAGAAAATAAAAAAACTTAATCACGGATTTGGTCTTGCTAAAAAACTTATTTTGTCACCAAGCCAATTACAAAAAAAAGATATAAAAATAAAACTTGATGGGAAAAAAAGATCAGCAATGGAACTTCTTTCACACAACAATATTACTTTTAAAAAGTTAGAAAAAATATGGCCTGAATTAATACCATTAGATGTAGAGACAAAAGAACAAATAGAGATTGAAGCAGTTTATTCAAGTTATTTAGAAAGGCAAAGAGCTGATATTGACGATTTTAAAAAAGAAGAAGGTTTAATTATTCCAAAAACTACAAATTTTAAAGATGTAGGGAGTCTTTCTAATGAAATTGTAGAAAAATTAATTAAAGTACAACCCCCCACATTAGGAGCTGCTTCCAGAATATCTGGTGTAACGCCTGCTGCAATAATTGCAATAATGAGGTATTTAAAAAAACAAAATAACAATAAGGCCGCTTAGTTTGAGTAAGGCCAACATTGTTTCTGAATTTGTTCTAAACAAAACACAGGTTGATAAGATAGATTTTTATTTATCTTCTATAATCAAACACAACAAACACACAAATCTTATTGGAAAATCTACAATTGAAAATATTTGGGACAGACATGTTCTGGATTGTTTACAACTTACAAAACATATTACTAATAAAAAATTAAAAATCCTTGATTTGGGAACTGGCGCTGGATTGCCAGGTGTTTTGCTTTCTATAGTTGGTTATCAAAAGGTTCTTATGATTGATTCTGTGAAAAAAAAGACTGATTTTGTAAGACAAATAATTAAAGAGCTTTCTTTAACGGCAAAAATACAAAATAAAAGAATTGAAAAGCCCCCAACTTCACAGCATGACATTATTGTTTCAAGAGCCCTCGCCCCACTTGTTAAACTTTTAACTTATGCACGAATGTACTCTAACAAAAACACAACATTGCTTTTTTTAAAAGGAAGAAATGCTATTAGTGAAATTGATAAAGCTACTAAAGTATATTTTTTTGAATTTGAAAAAATTAAAAGTCTAAGCTCTAATGAGGGTTGTGTTCTTAAAATAAATAATATTAAAAATAAAAATGGTTAAAATAATTTCTGTTGCAAATCAAAAAGGAGGGGTGGGAAAAACAACAACCTCTATTAATTTAGCAACTTCTTTGTCGGCAGTTAATAAAAAAACATTACTAATAGATGCTGACCCTCAAGGTAACGCAAGTACAGGAATAGGTATTTCTTATGAAAACAGAAGCCCCAACCTATATAACTTGATAGTGAATGAGGATTTAGATTTAAGCGCAATTAAAAAGACAATAGTTCCTGGTTTGGATATTATTACTGCTAACACTAATCTGGCTGCTTCGGAAATTGAATTAGCAGAAGTTAAAAATAGGGAATTTGTTTTATCAAATCTGTTATCTAAAATTGAAGGCTATGATTACATTTTAATAGACTGTCCACCCGCACTGGGGCTTTTAACAATTAATGCATTGGTTGCATCCCACTCAATTATTATCCCTCTCCAGTCAGAGTTCTTCGCTTTAGAGGGAATTTCATCGTTAGTTAACTCTATAGAGTTAATAAAAGAAAGCTTTAACCCAAACCTTGTTATTGAAGGTATACTTTTAACTATGGTTGATAAAAGAAACTCACTAAGCTCTCTTGTAGAAAAAGATGTAAGAGAGCATTTTGGTGAAACTGTTTACAAGACCACCATTCCAAGAAATGTAAGAATTTCAGAAGCACCAAGCCATGGAAAGCCCGCAATATTATATGATGTTAATTCTTCAGGATCTGTGGCATATATAGGGCTAGCTCGAGAAATTTTAGAAAAACAAGGCTTAACAAATGAATAAAGAAAATAATAAATTAGGAATGGGGCTAGGCGCCTTACTTAGCACAAACAATAAAAATAAAAGCAGCACTAACAAAATAGATATAACAAAAATTTATCCTAAAAAAAAACAACCACGAAAAAATTTTGAAGAAAAAGAAATTACAGAATTATCTGAATCCATAAAAAATCAAGGGCTAATACAACCTATTGTTGTTAGAGAAACATCCGGCGGCATGTATGAAATTATAGCCGGTGAAAGAAGGTGGAGAGCTTGTCAGCTTGCAGGTTTACACTCAGTTAGTTGTGTTGTTATGAGCGTTGATGACAAAAATGTTTACGAACTTGCCTTAATAGAAAATATACAAAGAGAAAACCTTAATGTTGTAGAAGAGGCAAAAGCATACAAAAATTTGATTGAATTAAACGGTTTAAAAAATGAAGAATTATCAAAAAAAATAGGGAAAAGCTCTAGCCACATTTCAAATTTAATTAGAATATTAGATCTTGATGAGGAAATACACCAAATGATTATTAATGGTAAAATTAGCATGGGTCATGCAAGGGCCCTTATTGGGGTTCCTAACGCAGTTGAGAAAGCTAAAGAGATATTTGAAAAAAAACTAAGCGTAAGAGATGTTGAAAGATCAACATCAAAACATAAACAAACAAGAAAAAAACAATCAGAAAAAGACCCTAACATAATTGATTTAGAAAAAGAGCTTTCAGACAAAATTGGATTAAAAACCGAGATTGAGTTTAATGATAACGGGTCTAGCGGTTCGCTAAAACTTTATTATTCTGATCTTAATCAACTTGATGAAATAATGAAAAGACTCAAGAAGTAATTATTTTTTTTAAATTTAAAAAAAATCTTAAACCAAAGATTAAATATAATTCTGAATTTTGTCTTACAAGAAGCTCAACCCTTGAAATGTTTTTATAAATTTTTACTAACTTATCTTTATTTGTTTTGTTATATATATTTAAAAAAACATCTTTTTCAGCAAATAAATATCTGGGAAAATTATATAAAGCAGACTCTGTGTCGTTAGAGTTTTTAATTATTTCAAGGTAAAGTTTTGTAGAATTTAAAAAGATATAAAAATCTGAAAGAGAATTAATGCTTTTGTTAAAAGCATTTGTTAAAATTTTGTTTTCTTTAAAAATATTAAAAAAAATTTTGTTTATCTCTATTTTATTATCAACAAATGTTATTTTTTCAATATCTGAAATTAAATCAATTTTTTTATTATATAAACTTAACATTTCCAGCTGTTTAATAAAAACAACATAGCTGTTATCAAAGTTTTCAATCACATACCAAAAAACATCACTGGAAAGGGCAAGATTATTAACCTCAATATAGTTTTTTAGAGTATATTCTTTAGAGCTTCTGCTTAACAAATAACACTCAACAACTAAACCTTCTTTGTTTTTCACAAGCGCAGGTTTAACACTGTTTGTTTTTTTTCCATTAAGAGATGTAACTAAAATGCTCTGGGTGTTTGATTTTGGCTGTGGTTCTTTGTTTGTTGGAAAGTCAGAAAGCACAAACAGCGTTTTGTTTTCTGAAAAAAGACTACCCATTGAGTCGTCATTGAAGCTGTTAGAGGCATCAATAAAAAAATTTCTTTTTTTAAAATCTTCTATGATAAAGTTTTTCACATAAATGATAAGGGGCTCGTCTGAACCAGTAATTAATATTTTGTTAAAAACTATATTTTTTTTTGAACTTAGAAAAACTTCAGGCTTAATCTTCACTCTAAGCAACTCTTGTTTATGAGAAGGTTTCCAACAAAATTATTTATATTTTGAGTAATGCTATTCTCATAAAGGTTATCAAAAGCCCTATCGCTTCCGAAATTATAACCAGCAGATTTTGGTGTAAAAGTAAAATTTGAAACAACTTTCTTTTCATAAATTTTGCACTCATTTGATTTATAGAACAAACCATAATCTACTTCTAAAGAATATTTTATTTTTTCTGCTACTTGGTTGTTTTTAATAACTTTATTCTCTTTTTTTTCTAAAAACTTAACTTCTAAAATATATTCATAAACATCCTTATTACCAAAAAAAGCATATAACTCCCTAGCAAACCTCTCATCCACATTTTTATTTATTAACAATATCGTTTTGTTTTTAAGTGGGTTGGTTTGAGAGTTATTCTCCAACACAAACTCAATATTGCTGCATGAGAAAACAAAAAAAAAGAGAACACAAGCAATATAATATTTAATCATTTTACTACTAAATTAACAATTTTGTTTGGTACAAATATTGTTTTCACAATTTTTTTATTTTTAATATTCTTTATTATTTTAGGGTCTAACATAATTTTTTTTATAATTATGTCTTTATTTTCGTTAGATGGAATATCGATTAAAGATCTGGTTTTTCCGTTAATTTGTATTGGCATTTTAATAACACTTTCTTCAAAAACATTCTGGGTTTTTGGCCATTCAGCTGAAATACAAAGCCCTCTTCCTCCCATTTTTTGCCAAATTTCCTCACTTAGGTGTGGTATAAAGGGATGAATAACTATCGTAAGGTTTTCAATAACTTTTAACAAATCTTCCTTGATAATTGATTTTTTTGATACAATTGAAGATAAGAGGTTTACGTACTCATAAATTTTCGCTACCGATTTATTGAAATGAAAACCTTCTATGTTGTAGGAGATGTCATTGATAATAATATCAAATTTTTTTATAGAACTTTTGTTAATTTTGTTTAGGTCAGATTTGTAAGTATTTGATTTTTCAAACAAGTCCCAAATTTTATTTATAAATTTATATGAAGCAACAACTCCGGTTTCTGTCCACTCCAAGTCTCTTTCAGGCGGGCTATCAGATAAAACAAACCACCTTGCTGTATCTGCTCCATAAAGATTTATTATTTCTCCTGGATCAATAATGTTTTTCTTTGATTTGCTCATTTTTTCTACATTCCCAACTGATACCAGGTTGTTATTTTTATCAAAAAGCTGATCGTTTTTTCTTACAACCTCACTAGGCTCTACCCATTGATCACCAGTAGTTTTAAAAGTTCTATGTGTTACCATTCCTTGTGTAAAAAGACCCTTAAATGGTTCGTTTAAACTTATATAATTTAAATCTCGTAAAGCTTTTGTAAAAAAACGAGAATAAAGTAAATGCAAAATAGCATGCTCTACACCACCTATATATTGATCAACAGGTAACCAATATTTTATTTCATCAACATCTAAAGGTTTATTAAGTTTTGGGTTACAAAACCTTAGAAAATACCAAGATGACTCAAAAAAAGTATCAAAAGTATCAGTTTCTCTCACAGCTTTCATTCCGGTTTGAGGACATGTAGTTAATTTCCAATCACCCGCATCTTTTAGTGATGTGAGAATACCGTTCATTCTGTTGTTTTTTGGAAGAAGAATGGGCAGGTCTTTTTTATCTACAGGGACTATCTCACCATCTTCTCTGTATAAAATAGGTATTGGACACCCCCAATATCTCTGCCTCGAAACCCCCCAGTCCCTGAGTTTATAATTGATTTTTTTATATCCTAGACCTCTTGATTCAATAAATTCTAAAATCTTTTTTTTCCCATCTTCGACGTTTAGTCCATTTAGAAAATCAGAGTTAATTAATGTCCCATCACCAGTTATAGCAACATCAATAATTTGATCGTTTTCTTTTTCATTTTTTACAACCTTAACCACATCTAAATTATACTTAATTGCAAAATCAAGATCTCTTTGATCATGAGCTGGACATCCAAAAATGGCCCCAAGCCCATAATCCATCAAAACAAAGTTTGCAATATAAACAGGTATTGCTTTCTTAGTAATGGGGTGCTCAGCATTTATCTCTGTGTTGAAACCAAGTTTGTCTTTTTCAGAATTTGATAGTTCACACTCTCTTATAAATTTTTTTATTTTACCATTGGTTTTGATTAGTTTTTTCACTAAAGGGTGTTGACAAGAAATTGCAATAAACGTTGCCCCAAATATAGTGTCTGGTCGTGTTGTATAAATTTTAATTTTATAACCTTTGTGTTCCTGGTTTATTAAACTGAAGTCTATTTCAGCGCCCTCTGACTTACCTATCCAATTTTTTTGCATTGTTTTAACTTTTTCAGGCCATTCATTTAAACCATCTAGTTCAGCTAGAAGTTCATCTGAATATTTGCTAGTCTTCAAGAACCACTGTGATAAATGTTTTTTTTCAACCTCTGCACCTGATCGCCAGCCACGGCCATCAATAACCTGCTCATTTGCAAGCACAGTTTTGTCAACAGGGTCCCAATTTACCTCAGACTCTTTTTTATACGCAAGACCGTTTTTAAACATTTCAATAAAAAACTCTTGTTCGTGTTTGTAGTATTCTGGATGACAAGTTGCTAGTTCTTTACGCCAATCAAAGGAGAAGCCCATACTTTTTAGCTGGGATTTCATAGTTTTTATATTTTTGTACGTCCACTCCTCAGGGCTTTTTTTTTCAGTTATCGCGGCATTTTCTGCTGGTAAACCAAACGCATCCCAACCCATTGGGTGCATGACATTAAAGCCTTTTAGTTTTTTATATCTTGCAACCACATCTCCAAGTGTGTAGTTTCTTACATGGCCCATGTGAATTTTTCCTGATGGGTATGGAAACATTTCTAAAACATAATATTTTTTTTTATTAATGTTTTTTTTTGTTTCAAATATTTTTTGTTCAACCCATTCTTTTTGCCATTTTTTTTCAGCAACTTTATGATTGTATCGGGAAGACACTATGTTTAACCAGAGGTTAATTTAAGCTTTTTTGCCTCATTAAGAATAGCATTTTCTAACTTTATGTTTTCTTCAGGTTTTGAAAGCATGTTTATCCATTGGTTGTTTTTAAGTGTTTGACAAAAAGACAAAACCTTCAAATTGTTTGTTTTTAAATCTTTGCCATTAATGAAAATGTTTAGTTTACAACGTTCTCCTAAATTTGTTTCGGCGGTGTACCAATCTGTAATTATTGTGCCAGCAAACGGATCTGTTGAAGAAAGGGGCATAAAATCAAGTACATTTAAAGTCGCTTTCCACAAATAAGGGTTGATAGGCATGCCTACCATGCCTGTGTTTACATTTTCTGATTTATTATTACCTCCCAGAAGGTTTATGCTGCCTTTTTTTCCAAACAAACCTCCACCAGTTATAAGTCTGTTCTGTGCATCATCCATTGCAAGTTTTTTATCAATTGCTGAATTAAAAGGGGTTCCAGATCTATTAATTATCTCGCCAGTTGTTTGGGCTTTACTCCAAAGTTCTTTTTTCTCTTCTTCTGTAAGGTTTTTATTGCATCCAAAAACCAAAAAGATCAAGGAAACTAAAACAATATACGACTTTAACATTATAAGTTAATTATTGCATTAAGAGAGAAATGTAAAACATAAAAAAACGGCACTTTAAAAAGTGCCGTTATAAAAAAATATTCTAATTTATGATTAGAATGACATAGTTGCACCAACATACCATGAAGATCCACCAGTATCGTCTGATGCTCCTTCATCATTTTGGTCAACGCTTGTATAACCTAAGATAGCTGATACACCTGAAGCTACAGCATAAGTTACACTTGCATTTACTTCATCGTGTGAGTCAGTTTTAGTATCAGTTCCTGCAAAAATATTATCAGTACCAGTACCTGAAACAACACCTAAGTTCATTGTTATATCACCAGTTACATATTTAACACCAGCTTTTAAAACATCAGCATCAACTTGTTTGTTAGCATTTGAGCTTACACCAGTAGTTGTATCACCATCAGCATAACCTACAGCAACAGTTAAGTCACCAGTAACAGCACTTACACCAATTGTGAAACCACCGTCATCAGCAGCAGCCTGAGTGTCAAGAACAGCAACTTCAGAACCTGACAAACCACCACCAATAGTAAGGGCAGTATCACCAGCTGAAGTTACGTAAGTAGCACCAAGACCCCAAGAATTTTCAACTCTTGAAGTTACAGCTTTAGCAACACCATTATCAGTACTGAAAGAAGCAGACATTTTTAGACCATCCATAAGGAAGTCAGCAGCTGAATGCCACTCTACACCTAGAGCAGTAGAAGGCGCAGCAAAGTCTAGACCAGTTGGAGCACTGTTAGTAGAAGTACCAGCAACACCCATTTCACCAGCAGCACCAGGAATAGCAACATCGTGTGTTCCTAGAGCGTTACCAGCATTTAATAGTTCTAGAGCAGATCCGTCAGTGAAAGTTAATTTTAGTGAGTTATCGTCATCACCAATATCACTACCACCTTCATCGATTACACCAAAGCTACTAGAAATAGTAACACCAGCATCAGTTGTTTCACTTAAAGAAACACTAAAGTTAGATAGGTCGATAACATTTTGAGTATCAACACCATTTTCAGGGCTGTCAAATTCAGCACCAATTTTCATACTACCTGACATAGTAGCTGTAACTGCTTGAGCAACAGAAGCTGCACCAAGAGTAGATACTAAGGCAGTAGCCATTAATAGTTCTTTTTTCATAATTACTCCTTTTGAGTTAATGAATATTCATTAATTAATGAAAGACATTCTTTCATTATTAAGGTTATTTAATAAAAATTTGATAAATGTACAAAAAAAGCATAAGAATTTTATAATTTTTTTAAAAAATGTTGTAAAATTACAACAAAAAAACATGTTTAAATTTGAAGAGTATAAAAAAATAAAGAAAAACATAGATGTTTTGGGAAAAAAAACTGAAATTATAGCTATTTCAAAAAATCACCCACTAGAAGATATTGAAACAGCAATCTCATGTGGGATAGAGATATTTGGTGAAAACAGGGTCCAGGAAGCAAAAATAAAATTTGAAAAAATTAAAGAGAAAAACAAAGCAATACAACTTCATTTAACTGGGCCTTTGCAGACTAATAAAGTTAGTAGTGCGTTAAAGCTGTTTGATGTTTTTCATACTCTTGATAGAGAAAAGCTTTTAAGGGAGTTATTAAAATATCCAGAAATAATAGACAAAAAATCATTTTTTATACAAATTAACACTGGCAAGGAGGTTACAAAAAGTGGAGTTTTTCCAGAAGATGCAAAATCTTTTTTAGATCTTTGTAGAGCGCATGGTGTAAATAATATAGAGGGCCTGATGTGCATTCCTCCAATAAACGAAAGACCTAATAAACACTTTGAAATAATAAATCAAATTACTAATGAGTGTGGGCTGGGCAGGCCAAGTATTGGAATGAGTTCTGATTACGCAAATGCTTTAGAGTTTAACCCTAAATATATTAGATTAGGAACAGTTTTGTTTGGAAAAAGAAAATGAAAGAATTCCATCTTTATTCCGAAAAAAAAATTTTTAAAACAATTAAAGAAATTTTTACAGGTTTTAAAATCCATGTTTTTTCAGAAGAAAAGATTTTAAAAAATAATTTTATGAATCAAAACATACTTTTAATAACGGATGGAAGTGTTTTAGAAAATGTTAATAAATCTTTTTTTCTTAATAATAATGTTGTGATTTTCTATACAAAAAATAATATCAACAACAACATTAGTAGTGAAAAATTTTTTAATAAACACATTAATATAAATAAATTTATAGACGAGGTTACAACTACTTTTGTTGGTAATTCGTTTAATTATGGAGACATAAAAATAATAGATGAAAAAATAATTAATAAAAAAACAGACAAAGAAACCTTTCTAACAGCTCTTGAAAAAAACATCCTAATGCTGTTGATTGATAAAACAAAAATTGAAAAAAATTTTCTTTTAGAGAGCGGTCTAAAAATTAAAAGAGATACTGATACAAAAACATTAGAAAGTCATCTTACAAGAATAAGAAACAAGCTATCAAAAATAAACAGTAACTTAAAAATTTTATCAAAAGATAATAAGGTTTTTTTAAAGTTTTAGTTTAAATATGGGTCAACCATAGAAAAAAATTTTTTATCATAAGTGCCTTCTATAGTATGATTAAAAAAACCCATTTGAATTTGTTCATCGTCACTTGAAACTTCTAATAGCCTTAACTTAATTGGGTCGTTTTCATAAATTAGTCTAATGTTAAATATAGAATTATCTATTCTAATTTTTTCACTAATCTCAATCTGACCGCCTGTTTGTATGAAGGTCATGTTTTTTATATAATTTTTTTTATGAAAAATATCAAAAAAAAATCTTATATAACTTTTTTTTGTTAGAAAAAACTCAGACTCTTCAAGTTCATGGTTTATATAAACACCTTTTTTTTCAGATAAGATTATTGTTAGTTTTTGAGGATTTGTGTAATTAATTTTTATTCTTTCATCTCCAAAAAAAACCTTTCCTTCTTGAAGGTTTTTTTGGGTTGTTTGTATAAAGCTCACTGAACTGCTCTTTAGTGAATTATTATAATTAAACACTTTATCATAAATTTTTTCAGCGTATAAGTTGTGAGATAAACACAAACTAAATATTAAAACTAAAAAATTAATTTTTTCTAAGAACTTGTCTTTTTCCTGCATTATTCGCCTCTGAAATTAAACCCTCGTTTTCCATCTTCTCCACTATTCTGGCAGCTCTATTATATCCGATTTGTAAATAGCGCTGTATATAGCTCGTGGATACTTTTTGTTGTTCAATTACTATGTTGACCGCTTTTGTATAAAGAACATCAACTTCTCCGTCATCAAAACCAAACCCCATTGAGTTTTCTTCATTTTTATCTTCAAGGGTAATTTCATTTTTTTGATCGAAAACCACTTGTTCTTTTATTGATTTTACCACACTTTCAATCTCCTCCTCTGACAAAAAACCCCCATGCAGTCTTTTTAAATTTGATCCATTTTCTAAAAACAACATATCCCCGCTACCAAGAAGTTGCTCAGCCCCCATTTCATTTAATATTGTTCTGCTATCAAACTTGCTCGCCACTTTATAACTTAATCTACTAGGAAAGTTTGCCTTAATTGTTCCCGTAATTACATCAACACTTGGTCGTTGAGTTGCGGTAACTAAGTGAATTCCTGATGCTCTAGCCATTTGAGCTAGTCTTTGAACAAGGTTCTCAACTTCTTTTCCAGCAACCATCATAAGGTCTGCCATTTCATCAATAACCACAACTATAAAAGGCATTTTTTCAATAGGTATTTCTCTTTTTTCAAAAATCGGCTGCTTTGTTACCTCGTCAATTCCTGTTTGAACACTTTTGTATAATTTTTTTCCTGAAGAGAGAATTTTTTTTGACTTTTCGTTATAGGAATTAATATTTTTAACGTTTAGTGAGCTCATTAATTTATATCTTTCTTCCATTTCTCTCACCACCCACTTTAATGCAAACACAGCTTTGTTAGGATTAGTAACAACGGGTGTCAAAAGGTGCGGTATGTCTTCATAAATACTTAGCTCTAACATCTTTGGGTCTATTAAAATAAGTTTACACTCATCAGGTTTAAATCTGTAAAGTATGCTCATTATTATTGTATTTATTCCAACAGACTTTCCTGATCCAGTAGTACCAGCAATTAAAAGATGGGGCATTTTTTCTAAATCTGCAAAAATTGTTTGCCCAGATATGTCCTTCCCCAAAGCTAGAGTTAGAGAGTTGTTTAATTCATAAAATTTTGGGTCATTGACTAAGTCTCCAAACATAACCCCTTGTCTTTTTAAATTTGGTATTTCTATCCCTAAACTTGTTTTTCCTGGCTGAGAAGATATTCTGGCTGATATGGATGACATTGCTCTTGCTATATCGTCTGCCAGTCCGATTACTTTACTTGCTTTTATGCCTGCGCTTGGAATAAATTCATATAAAGTAACTATAGGGCCAGTTTTATAGCCCACAATCTCACCAACAACGCCATACTCCTCCAAAACTTTTTCAAGCTTAATAGAATTTTCCTTATTTAAGAAATCAGCCTCTTTTTTTTGAGAAATTTTTGTATTTGATTTTGTTAAAAATTCGGTTTCTGGAAGACGATAAATAAAATCATCTTCTGAAACATTTTTATTTTGTTTAATTTTCTTTGATATAAATTTTGCTCTCTTTTTTATTGTCGGCTCATTCTTAATTTTAGATGTAGGTTTTAATTTTGGCTTTTTTATTTCTATCAAAGTAAAAAACTTTAAATGCTTTAAAAAACCAAATCTGAAAGTTTTAAAAAAAATATTTCTTAAAAAACGCACTCTTATTGAAAAGCAATAAAAAAGTAAAACACATGATGTTAATATGAATAAAAATGAACTTACAACTCTGTATAAAAAACTATCAAGCAAGAATGGCAAATGAAACTCATATATTTCAAATAAAATATTAGATAATAATCCGGTATCTGTCTCAAAAGCTTCGTGAATTAATAATGATATATTTATAAGAACGATTGATATGAAAATTAATAAAATTTTTAAAAAAACACCTTTTATAATAATGCCTAAAATAAAAAAAACACCGACATATAATAAAAAAAATACTAAGAAAATTGAAGTTTTGCCCAAAAGAGATAAAAAAACGCTTGATGAAAAAGCCCCCCAAAACCCAAAGAAATTTGTAACCCCCCCACTTCCAACTAATCTGCCTATCCCGGGGTCATTTATGTCGTAAGTTAAAATACTAACAAATAAAAATAAAGAAAAACCAACTAGAAATATTCCTAGAAAAATTTTGAATAGCAATAATTTAAAACCACCATAATTAAACATAATTAATAATATAATTTGTAATACATATAGAATAAGGTAATTCGAAGAAAATTATGAAAGAAATCAAAACTGATGTGCTTATTGTGGGATCAGGCCTTGTTGGTCTAGTAGCTGCTCACTGTTTATCTTCTCTTAACTACAAGGTTATTTTAGTAGATAAGAAAAACTTTATTGATACCAAAAACTCTTTTAAAGACACAAGAACAGTGGCGGTATCAGAGGGTTCAAAAATTTTTTTAGAAAGTCTGTCCCTATGGAGTTCTTTAAAGAATTATGCAGAACCAATTAAAGATATAAAGGTTTATAATAGATCTTTAAGTAACAAGATACTTTTCAAAAATCAAAAAAAAAATAAAAAGCTTGGATATGTTATAGAAAATAAGAAATTTAGTAAAATTTTAATACATAAATTACAAAAATTTAAGAATACAACTATACACTATGGTTTTGATCTAACAGATGTTAAGCTCAATGACAGAAACTCGATAGCTTTCTCAAATAAAGCTATAGTTAATTCAAAGATATTAATTGCAGCGGATGGAAAAAATAGTAAAATTAAAAAAATAGTTGGAAATAAAACTTTTAAAAAAAACTATGCTGAAAGCGCATTAGTTTTAAATTTTATTCATCAAAAAAAACTTGATAATTCAGCTTATGAAATTTTTTATAAAACCGGTCCTTTGGCAATATTACCGATGAAATCTTCAGAAAAAAATTTTCAAAGTACTGTAATCTGGTCAAACAAAGATAGGTTTTTAAAAAAACTAATAAATATGGACCCTCTGTTTGTTAGAAGTTTCATGGAAGAAAAAATTGGTAACATTGTTGGAAATATAAACAAAATTAACTCAAGCCAAATATTTCCTTTGTCAGCACATATAAATGATTTTTTTTATAACAAACGACTTATTTATGTTGGTGATGCTGCTCACTCAATTCATCCTATAGCTGGCCAAGGATGGAATCTTGGGGTAAGTGATGTAAAAAATCTATTCGAACTTAGCAAAAATAAAAAAATAGACATAGGTAGTGACTTGTTTTGCCAAATGTATAATAATAAAAGTTACTATAAGGCATTTCAACTTTTTCAGATAACAGATAAGCTAAACCTACACTTTATGAGCTCTGTAAATATATATA
>Ga0233450_10003679_pt1 | contig 14263 bp, 16 predicted proteins | sample 011ome_30_FD_189956 | JGI IMG/M metagenome (GOLD analysis project Ga0233450, IMG submission 189956) | Coastal salt marsh microbial communities from the Groves Creek Marsh, Skidaway Island, Georgia - 011501CT (spades assembly) | ecosystem: Environmental > Aquatic > Marine > Intertidal zone >... | reverse complement strand
ACTGCGTACGCTGATCAATCGTTCAAATGCTCAGCGCGTTTATTAAATGCGCGATTTAAAGCTAGGGAGACCGGGGAATATGTTACGCAAATATTTAGGTGTTATGGCCATTCTTGCAGCGTTGTTTATCGGCGCTATCGGAACTGTCACGCCATCAATGGCTCAGACAAATGGCGAGGTGCCTGGCACCGCGCTTGGCATCAAGTCTGATACAGATTTATGGCGCTTTGTGCGGACTGGCAATGCCGGATCGACACAGATGAAAAGCGAATTATCGGCTGTCATGATCCAGTCCGAAGGTGATAATTGGCGTGCCTTTCGCAATGGTCCATTATCGGTTTATGGCGCTTATGGTCTAGCCGGTATCATTGGCTTGCTCGTTGTTTTCTACATGGTTCGCGGCCGGATCACGATTGATGCTGGCCCATCTGAAGACCGGATTATGCGGTTTGGAACGATTGACCGGTTTGCCCATTGGCTGATGGCTGGTTCTTTTGTGGTTTTGGGAATAACTGGCTTGAACTTGCTTTATGGTCGTTATGTTCTTTTGCCAATTATTGGCAAAGATGCCTTTGCTACCATCACCACATTTGGCAAATATGCGCACAATTATCTGGCCTTTGCCTTTATGCTTGGTTTGGGTCTGGCGTTTATTTTGTGGGTTCGCCACAATATCCCAAACAAGCTTGACCTGAAATGGTTGGCCATGGGCGGCGGTATCTTTGCCAAAGGCGTTCATCCACCAGCGCGTAAATTCAACGCCGGTCAGAAAATCATTTTCTGGGCAGTTATGATTGGTGGCCTTTCGGTCAGTATGTCAGGCATTGCGCTGATGTTCCCATTCCAGACAAGTATGTTTGCGGAAACATTTGCCTTGTTGAACAGCATTGGCTTTAGCCTGCCAACCGATTTCACGCCGCTTCAAGAACAGCAAATGAATCAGCTTTGGCACGGTGTGGTCTCGCTTGGCCTTATGACCATGATTGTTGCGCATATCTATATCGGTTCTGTTGGAATGGAAGGCGCTCTCGATGCGATGAATTCAGGTATGGTTGATCGCAACTGGGCAAAAGAGCACCATAATCTTTGGGTTGAAGAAGAAGACCAAAAAGCCAACCCAAAGCCTGCTGAATAATTGATGTCTATTGACGCTTAGGTGCTCAATGTCATCTTGCTATTCCATCTTTAAATCAGCCAGCTCATCTTTGGGCTGGCTGTTCCTATGTCTTAGTTTGATTGGTTTGCTGCCAATCTCTGCATCTGCCTTTGACCGTTATACAGCGCATGGTGGGCCTGTTCGTGATTTGGCACTTTCGCCTGATGGAAAACATTTTGTCACCGCCAGTTTTGACTATTCGGCAGTGTTATGGTCCGCCGATGAGATTGCCGAGAAATCAACCTTAATCGGGCATGAAGCGGCGCTGAATACAGCGCAGTTTTCGCCTGATGGGGAATGGCTTGCCACCGGCGGTGATGATGGTCTTGTTCTTGTCTGGAAAGCCGACCAATTAACCGACGAGTCAGCTGAACCGATTATCCTTCGTGGCCATAAGGGCAAAATCGTTCATCTTGCCTTTTCTGCCGATAATAGCATGCTTGCCTCGGCCAGTTGGGACGGATCAATCGGCATCTGGCCATTGGGTGCGGGGCCGGAAAAGGCCGAATTGGGCGTCCGTTTCATCACAGGGCATGAAGGGCCGGTAAATGCGGTTCAATTTTCCGATGATAGCCAGTTTCTTTACAGTGCCGGATATGATGGCCAAATCCGCTATTGGCGCTTGGCAAATGATGAATACCTTCGCAGTGTCGTGAAAAACGGCTGGAGCGTTTCCGTTTTTGTCGTCGATGAGGCGCGTGACATTGTTGCATTTGGATCATCCGATGGTGTGATGAGCGTTTCGCGCATGTCAGATCAGCGTGAATTGCTTCGCGTTGGCGATGAACGTGTGCCGGTTCTATCAATTTTCTACCATGCTGGTAAGGGGTTTTTGGGGTTTGGCAACGCCAAGGGGAGGGTGCTTCTTGCCGATACCAAAGACTGGTCGGTCATTCGTGATTTCCATGCGGCCAATGGCCCGATTTGGAGCCTGCTTGTTATGCCAGATGCGAAGTCGTTGATGGTTGCGGGCCTTGATGATTTTATTACACGCTGGCCGATTTTTGAATTTCCACCCGAATTTTTGGAAAAGCCCGGCCCGGCGCGCCGGTTTCACCCAAAACAGGAAGTTAGCAATGGTGAGCGTCAATTTGCGCGTAAATGCAGCGTTTGCCATACTTTAAAGGCTGATGGTAAACGCCGCGCCGGACCAAGCCTGTTTGGTGTGTTTGGTCGGCAGGCTGGTGGGCTTGAAGGCTATCCGTATTCGAAAGCATTGCAGACATCTGATATTGTTTGGAGTGCAGCAACTATCAACCAGCTATTTGAAGAAGGGCCTGACAAGGTTACGCCCGGAACAAAAATGCCAATCCAACGGATGAAAAACGCCAAAGATCGTGAAGATCTTGTGTCGTTCTTGCAATCTGCAACACAAAAATAGATAATCACCTTGGCGTTATGTCGCAGTGACAATGGCCATGTAATGGAGAAGTTAACATGAAAATGTTTTTAATCAGCAGTGCTGTTGCAATCATTATCGCCTTTGTTGCCTATAATGTACTGACCAGCACAGGCATGGATACAGCATCAGTCTATTCAAGCGATAATGTAAGGCTGACAAGCAACGACTCTTAGTCTTTGATCTTGGCTTTCTTATCCTGTCGATACGGGTTGCAGGTTGTATCAAGCTTGCTATCCGATAGAAACAGCCCATAGCCTGCTGCCGTTTTAGCGGGGAGCAGGCTGGTTTTAACAGCTTGGGCGAGCGCTTTCCCCATCAGGCGGTCTGGTGCCGCTGCATTGGCGACACAAATCACATAAGCGGTTAGCTTCGGCACAGCAAAGCTGCTTCCGGACATCACGCGCTGATGTTCACCGGCACCTGTTGCCAGCAAATTTTCAGCTGGCAGGCCAATATCGACCGCTTTGCCGAAATTTGATCCATTAGCAAGCCTGCCATCGGGCATGGTCGAGGTGACGGTAATCGCATTTTCCAGCGTATTTACAGCCGGATAAGTGGGTACTTCACCAAGATCAACGCCATTATTTCCGGTCGAAATGATAAACAGAATTTCGGGGTGACGTTTGGCCGCTGCGAAAAAATATGTCCAGTCGTCAGGCGATTTACTGCCAAGCGGCATCATCACAATGCTGGCATTTTGTGCCGCCAACCAATCCACCGCATCACCCATCAATGCCATATCAGGGCGTGGATAGCGCAGTGGCAAAATCTGAAACCCAACCCCAGATTGATGCAGAATATCAACAACATAACTTCCATGGCTTTGGGGGTAAAAGGGGCTTTTTCCAAGGCTGGCATCAAATGGCAGATTATCGCCATCCCACATATCACGAGCGACAAGGGCACCGGCCTGATTATAGATCAGATATCGCTGAAATGCGGGACGCCTATAATCGATTCCTGAATCAATATGCCCAACCCGAAGATGCTGGTTCGGTTTTGATTTAGTGGGGGCTTTTGGACGTATTGACGGCGGGTTAATCCATATCTTATCAGCGGATTGATCATGTCTTTTGACCGTCAGATATTGCATGCGGCCATCATCAAGATAGCTGATTTGCCGTGTTTCGATCATCATACAATCGCGGGTAAAGACCGATAGTGAAAGGGGTGTTTCGTCTTGCAAAATCTCGCCGCGCATTGCGCGCAATCTGCCCGATATGAAAATCGTCCAAAGCTTTGCCGTCATTTTTTGATCGGTTTGAAAGGTGAATTGCAAGCGGGTTGCGGGACCACGCTGACCAAGCTGGTGACGATCAAAGCGCCATTGGGTTTTTGTGGCAAATTCATTAGCAAATTTGGTGGCAAATTCGGCAATTTCGTCCGGATTCGCGGTGAAATCGTCTTTTGCCTGCAAATCGCGGCAAAATTGTGCAAAGCTATGCTGATTAGATGGTTGCTTTGCTGCGACATGTTGAACAGGGGCGATTGTCAATAAGCTGGCAGTAATAGAACCGAAAACAAGACGGATCATGTGAAAATAGCCGGTTTTGAAACGCGGCGATAAATGATTTTTTGGCTTTGATCGTTTGATGGGAACCTCGATGGTAAATCACCTGATAGATGCAAAATTTCAACGGCAGATTATTTTTGCCCTGGCCGCTGTTATCTTAGGCCTGTTTGGCAATGCTGCCAAGGCAGAGCATGGTGTGCAAACCTGGGCGCAGGCTCAAAAATCTATTGTGGTGGTTAATCCGGTTTGGCCAGGATATGACCGCCCGGGGTTTGGCGCACCAAAAGGAACGGCACCGGCTGGAAGTGGTGTTTATTTCAGCATTGATGGCGCGGAAGAATCGATCTTTATCATAACCGCTGCTCATGTTGTGAAAGCCGCTAACTCTATTGAAATTATTGATTTTTCTGGAAATGTTGCCACGGCGATGATTCATGCAATTGACGCAAGACGTGATATTGCCATCCTGCGGACCGAATTGATCGGCACCGGCATTGCAGTTCGGCAAGATGAGCCCTTGATCGGAAGCCATGTTTGCGCGCTTGGCAACAGCTTTGGTCTTGGCACAGGAATGACCTGCGGTATTGTATCTGCGGTGCGGCGTTCCAATATAGGGTTTAATGAAATCGAAGATTTTATCCAGACCGATGCAGCGGTAAATCCGGGAATGTCCGGTGGTGCGCTGGTTGATCCACAAGGCCGGTTAGTCGGTTTGATTGATGGAATTTTTACCAAAGAAGCTGATATTGATGCTGGGGTGAATTTTGCCATTTCAGTGCCACTCATCCAGCAAAGTTTGGCATCGCAGGTAAAGGCAGGGGTTCAGTTCTAGCCGCAAAATTCTTGTCTGCTCTGACTAGCGTCATTGGTCAAGTCTCTCTATAGTACAAGACTTCTGTCTGATGCGACAATTTTTGGCTGATTGATTATCAGCTCTGGGAACAAAGGTTACAGTTGAATTATGGATAATATAATGCCGCCGAAAACCCTCATCGACCCATTTGGCCGGACGGTTGATTATATCCGCGTGTCGGTTACCGATCGCTGCGATTTCCGGTGTGTCTATTGCATGGCCGAACATATGACCTTTCTGCCAAAGGCCGAATTATTGTCATTGGAAGAGTTGGAACAGGTTTGCCGCAATTTTATGGCTCTTGGTACACGCAAAATTCGATTAACCGGCGGTGAACCTTTGGTGCGCCGCAATATCATGCATCTGATCCGCAATCTTGGTAGCGAGGTCAAGGCAGGTAATCTTGATGAACTGACCATCACTACCAACGGAAGCCAATTGCATAAAATGGCGGATGAACTTGTTGATGCTGGCGTTAAGCGGCTGAATATTTCAATTGATACGCTTGATCCGGATCGGTTTCGTGAAATTACCCGTTGGGGCGATCTTGATAATGTTCTTGAAGGTCTGGAAGCGGCAAAACGTGCCGGATTGGCTATCAAACTAAACGCGGTTGCCCTAAAAGGTGTCAATGAATTTGATCTTGGCAATATGGTGGCATGGGCTGGTGATCAAGGGTTTGACATGACCATCATTGAGGTTATGCCAATGGGTGATATCGGCAATGAAAACCGTGTTGATCAATATCTGCCGCTGTCACAGGTGCGCGCCGAATTGTCAAAACGGTTCACCCTGACCGATAATAATTTTCAAACCCCCGGGCCAGCGCGCTATGTGACTGTTGAAGAAACCGGCCGCCGTCTTGGCTTTATAACGCCGCTGACACATAATTTTTGTGAATCATGCAATCGTGTTCGGGTGACTTGTACTGGCCAGCTTTATATGTGTCTTGGTCAGGATGACAATGCTGATCTTGCCAAGGCGCTTCGTAATGATGGCGAAGACGGGTTGCGCGATGCCATTATCGAAGCCATTGGCCGTAAACCAAAGGGGCATGATTTTGTCATTAGCCGGCGCGCGCCAAATGCGGCAGTCGCGCGGCATATGAATGTAACCGGAGGCTAGGCGATGACTGAGGCGCGCCTTATCCGTCCCGGTCGGCATGGCGCCATATTTGGGTTTGCGGGCTGGTCTGGTTCAGGGAAAACCACGCTTGTTGAAAAAATCATTTCGCATATCAGCGCTAGCGGGGTTGATGTCGCCACGATTAAACATGCGCATCATCATTTTGATGCGGATCATCCGGGAAAAGATAGCTATCGCCATCGCGAAGCAGGATCGCGGCAGGTTCTCGTGTCATCGGCCTATCGGTCGGCGCATTTTATTGAACATGGCGAAAGAGGCGAGCCTGATCTATCCGTTTTGCTTGACCAATTGGCACCGGCTGATCTGGTTCTTGTTGAAGGCTTTAAAAGCTATCCTATTGAAAAAATCGAAGTTCATCGACCATCAATTGGCAAATCACAGCTTTACCCAAATGATGATCTGGTGATTGCCTTAGCAAGTGATGAGTTAATTCCGGAATGTCCATTACCGTTTTTCGACCTTGAAGATGTTGCCGGAATTGCAGCTTTTATTCTGGTGCAAACAAAGTTGAAACAGGCGAGCTAGGGCCATGTCCAACCAACGGACGGCCCCTATTCCCATTGATCTGGCACGAAGCCAATTGCTTGCCAGTATTGATGCGATTGCGGCGACCGAAATCCTGTCACTTGATGATGCATGTGGCCGGATTGCCGCTGAAACCATTACCAGCTTGATTGATTTGCCTCGAACGCATAATGCCGCAGTCGATGGTTATGGTGTTGATTCGGCAGAACTGGCCGCAGCACCCGATAAACTGTTTAAAATTATTGGTGTGGCGCGGGCGGGTCATCCTTTTGATGGGGTGATCGGCGCTGGCGAAGCCATTGAAATCTACACTGGCGCGGTTATGCCATCTGGCGTCGATTGCGTTGCCATGCATGAAGATTGCAGCCGTACTGGCGACTCAGTGGTGATTGCGGTGAAATTATTAAAATCAAGCAATATGCGCCCGCCAGGTGAAAATCTGGCGAAAAGCGAGATTGTTATCACCAAGGGGCAAGTGATTACGCCAGCGTTGGTTGGCCAGCTTGCCGCATCGGGAACAGCACAAATAGAAGTTGCCCGCCGCCTTCGCGTTGCCATTATGTCAACCGGCGATGAGGTTGTGGCCGCTGGTTCTGACACTGCGCATGGACAAATTTTCGACGCGAACCGCCCAATGTTAAAAGCCATGTTGCAAAGCAACCAGATTGAGGTGAGTGATTGCGGTATCGTTCCTGATCGGCTGGATGCGCTTGCCGATGCCTATGAACAGGCTTTGCAAATGGCTGATGTTGTCATTTCGTCAGGCGGTGCATCAGACGGTATTGAAGATCATAGCCAGCAGGCCATGCGCCAAATTGGGGCAAGCTGTGCATTTTGGCGTTTGGCAATGAAACCCGGACGGCCAATGGCAGTGGGGCGGCGTGAAAAACAGCTTATTTTTTGCCTTCCTGGAAATCCCGTCGCGGCTTTTGTTTGCACACGCTTATTGATCAATCCGGTTTTGACGCGTCTTTTGGGTGGTATTGTCCAGCCGATTTTAAAGATTGGCGTTCCAGCCGGATTTACGCATCGCAAAAAACCGGGTCGTGCTGAATTTTTGCGAGTTGTTCTTGTTGATGAAGGTGACGGGCAGTTTCTACAGCTTCATGGCCGTAAAGGGGCAGGGGTGATTTCATCATTGACCGGTGCGGATGGTCTTGTTGAAATTCCGCTTGAAAATGCTGGTGTCGACAAGGGCTTGATGTTGAATTTTCTGCCATTTCATGAACGTGGCCTTTAGGCTGGTCATTAGGTGAGGGATAAAATGAGCGTAAGAATAACCGAAGATGATTTTGATATTGCGCTTGAGCATGAAAAGCTGAAATCGCGTGATGCTGGGGCAATTGTCACCTTTACCGGAACCGTCCGCGATCTGCCAAATGGTGGCGGGTTGAACGCAATGACGCTTGAACATTATCCGGGCATGACCGAATCTGAAATTGAGATGATCATTGATCAGGCAAAATCACGCTGGCCTTTGGCCAAGGTCACGGTCATTCATCGTGTTGGCCGGATGTTGCCAACCGAAAATATCGTTTTTGTCGGCTGTTCCTCGGCACATCGGTCGGCAGCGTTTGACGGTGCCAATTTCATTATGGATTTTCTAAAAACCAAAGCACCATTCTGGAAATTGGAAGACGGGCCTGATGGCGCAAACTGGGTTGATGCGCGTGATTCCGACAGCAAAGCGCTTGATCGCTGGAACCTGCCGGAATAGGGCTTTCATGCCCGCCTAGGCCAATTTATCGCGGGATATAGTCGTTTTTCCATTTCAAAACGACATTGAAAGATATCGAAATGCGCGGCATTTCCGCCATGTTCGGATGAACCAGATGATGCAAAAAGGCCGGCCATAAAAATAAATCACCATTATTCGGCAAAAGCCGATGTTCGGCATCGACCTGTCCATCATTACGGATTGAATTCATATTGGCCTGTGGGCGCGGGTCGAAAAAGCTAATGGCACTTGGATTCAAATCTGACCGGAATGTATCGGCGTCACTTTGATCGGGCACAGAAACATAATAGGTGCCGGACAGCCATGAATGGGGGTGGTTATGCAGATTGTGATAATCGCCGCGCATATTCACATTGGCCCAGCCTTGCAAAATCCATTCAAGGTCATAATCAATGCCGGCATGCCGCGCATAATCCAAAACCGCGCGATCACAACATTGCCGAAGCCAGATTACGGCCGGATGGTCGGTCATGAATAAATTGTCGGACGTGTAATCAACCGTCATATCGTCACGGGCGATGTTCTGTTCCAATAAATGATCGGCCAGAACCGGATTTGCCGTGTCATGACCGGGAAGGCTTAGCGACATGAATTGTGTCGGCCATAGCTGTTTGAATTCTGGTTTCCCGGGGGTGTTTTCTGATTGTGACATTATCTAGATGCTCCGGATGATGATGATTGAGTGACAGAAAGATGTTTAATAGACGCCCAGCTTTAAAAGGCATTGAGCTGCAATAGTGCCACCAGTCCACAGGCAGAGACAAGCTGTTATCGCCGAAAACAGATTGCCAAAAACAGCGCCGCGCGTGCCGGCAAGCGACAATGGCATCGCAACGACAATGGTAAGTAACCCCATACCCACCAATGCGCCAATACAGAATAAAATCACATAAATGAATGAAAGCGTAATGGAATGGGTTGCTGTGACCGCAAGAACCATCAAACTGCCCGACCCTGCCGCTCCGTGTGCAAGGCCGACCACCAGCGCCAGAAACGGACTTTTGGTCGGCATGTTTGTGGTCATGCGCCAATTCATCATGCGGGATGGCGTCGCCAGACTCAGAGCGATCATTCAAATGGCTGTGCATATGCAAATGGCGTTTGCCATCATGTTCTGCGGCGATACATCCGCCAGATCAATTGCCCACCAGGATATAGGATCAGCAAACTGGCGCCTAGTTCCAGCAGGGCCTGTTTCTGATCGCTTAAAGCCTGCCCTGTTGACAACAGAACCGCGCAAAGTGCCAAAAGCGCAATACCATGACCAGCACCCCAGTAAAGCCCCCGCCGCATTAATCCATGCTTGCCGCCCTGACGGTTCCACATGGCCGAAACGGCGGCAATGTGATCCGCATCCATAGCATGTGTCATGCCCAAAAACAGACCAAGCGACATAAGGCCGAAAAATTTCATTAATTGCAAAGCCTAGGCTGGAACAGATATCAAAGGTGTTCCCATATCACGAATTTGAAGCCGCGTTGAAAACTTATTCAAAGTTTTCCTGATTTTGCGTTTGAAACTGATTTATTCATGTATTTTCGCAATGATTGCTGGTTGCCAAATTTATGATTTAGCTGTCACTATGAGGGTTAAGAACAAACGGATCTTTCCGTTCTCACCCTGTTTTGTTATGTACGAGTTTTCTTATGAATGATCAAACCGGCCCCACTTTTAAAGGGCGTGTTGAAGATATCCGTTTTGTATCTGGCCATGGCCAGTTTACCGCAGATATTGTTCCCCAAAATGCACTTCACGCCGTGTTTTTCAGAAGCCCTGTTGCCGCTGGCATGATTACCAGCCTCGATTGCAGTGCGGCCAAGGCTGCGGCCGGTGTTGTGGCGGTTTTGACCGCAGCTGAGGCGGCGGCTGATGGTGTTGCAAATATGGTATGGACAGGTGGGCCCGTTCGTGAAGATGGCGGCGTAACGGTGGATAGCCCGCGCCCATTGCTAAACGGGGCAGAAATCCGGCATCTTGGCGAACCGGTGGTCATGATCATTGCGACGTCACGTCAGGCGGCGGCTGATGCGGCTGAATTGATTGATGTGCAGATTGAGGCGGCTGATGAAGTTGCGCTGTCGGTTGAGAATATGCTGAATGGGCCGCTGGTTTGGCCGGGTACCACTGACAATATTGCGTCATTGCATCGGCAGGGTGACCGTGATGAGGTTGATGCCATTCTCGCAACATCAGCCCATGTCAGCCATTTCGAATTTGATATTTCGAAAATCACCGCCTGCACAATGGAAATGCGAAACTCAATCGGCTTTATTGACGAAAATGGGAAATCCTGCGTAACGACAAGTGCGCAAAGCCCCTATCAGCTTCATGGCGAGCTTGCCCAGCTATTTGGTATCAGCACTGATGAAGTGCGGGTCATTTCGCCCGATGTTGGTGGATCATTTGGTATGAAAGGTGCGCTTTATCGTGAGGATGCGCTTGTTGTTTGGGCTGCACGTCGCTTGCAAAGGCCCGTTTTCTGGGCGGCAGATAGGGGTGAATCCTTTCTCAGTGACGAACATGCCCGCGCGGTAAGCGGCACGGCCTCGCTTGGCCTTGATAAAGATGGTAATTTCACCGCGCTTTGGGTCGATGCCCATATTGATGCAGGTGCCTATCTGTCACGCCGTACCAAGGGATTGCTGAATAATATGGGCGGCGTTGCCGGACAATATAAAACCCCCGCCATTGCAACCCAAATGTCGTTTTTCTTCACCAATACAATGCAAACATCGCCCTATCGCGGTTTTGGACGGCCTGAAGCCACCTATGTTATTGAACGGCTGATTGATCAGGCAGCACGCGAAATTGGCTGTGATGCGCTGGCACTTCGCCAGCAAAACCTAGTGTCGCCTGATGCGATGCCATATCAGACCGCGCTGACATTTTTGTATGATTGTGGTGATTTTCCAAGAATCGTTGCTGCGGCGGCGAAAAATGCCGATTATGAAGGGTTTACAGACCGGCGAAAGGACTCTGAATCGCGGGGTTTGCTTCGTGGAATTGGCATCGCCAATCCAATCGAGGTGGCTGGTGGGCCGTTAAAACAGGTGCGAAAAGACATTGCGCGGATTACCGTTCGTCCAGATGGTCAAATTGTGATTACACCCGGATTAATGTCGGTTGGGCAAGGGCATGAAACTGCCTTGGCGCGAATGGCGTCAAGCCGTCTTGGTGTCGATATGGATGACATCATTTATCAGCAGGGCGATACTGACCTTCTTCCATCTGGACGGGGTAGTGGTGGATCGGCTGCAACCGTGATTGGCGGGGCGGCGGTTCACGTTGCTTTGAATGAATTTGTGGCGGCTGGCAAATCCATTGCTGCCGGGGTTTTGGGATGTGAAGTTGATCATGTCGCGTTTGACGCCGGCCTGTTTAGCAACCCGTCGAATACGACGCTAAAGCCCATGAGTTGGACCGACATTGCGGCGCATAGTAATGCCACTGGAGGCTTGTCAGTTCTTGGCGAATTTCTGCCCCCTGATGTAACCTACCCGAATGGCTGCCATATTTGTGAGGTCGAAATTGATCCAGCAACAGGCAAGGTCAGTTTTGCCGATTATGTCGTTGTTGAAGATGTGGGAACCGTGCTGAACGCCGATCTTGTTGAAGGCCAGATGCATGGCGGGATCGCTCAAGGCATTGGCCAAGCCCTTGGCGAGATTTTAAAATTTGATGAAACTGGTCAATTGATCAGCGGCTCATTCATGGATTATCAGATGCCAATTGCGGCTGATTTCCCGAATTTCAGAGTTTCGACCATTGCCGTGCCAACAAAGATTAATCCGCTTGGTGCTAAAGGTGTTGGCGAGGCGGGAACGGTTGGCGCGCTTGCAGCGACAATGAATGCTGTTGTTGATGCGATGGCATCAGCTGGCGTGCGGGCATTTGAAATGCCAGCAACGCCGCACCGGGTTTGGCAGGCATTGCAAGAGGCTAGGCAATAACAGTGTGTTAAGCCGAGTCCCGCGCCAATCTGGATCGGCTGAGCATGCCGTCGATTTCGCGTTGTAATTTGGCTTTTTCGATTGGATGCAGAAAGGCACCAATCTCAGTTTCGACGCCATGGCTGGATAGTATCACGCGCTGATGATAACGCGCTGCTGGTGCGGGGGCGACTGGTGGGCTTAATTGAACACGAAGCCAGCCAACTGGATATTTGGATATGGCGGCATTACCATGTTGATCTTTATGTTCGACTGTTAGGGTTTCGGTCGTTGTTTCAATGGTTTCACGAACCTTGGCGGCGCGGTAATTCAGCTTGAACGCGCCCCAGACAACAAGAAGCTCCAGCCCTAGAAACCCAATAACCGGCCAAGCGCCTGCCAGAAAAAACCCCAAACCAATGGTAAACAGCAATCCGGCAAGAACCCCAATCACAATCGCGAATCCCTTTGGCGAAAGCGACCGGTGCGGCCAGATGGTTAGCCGTTCAAGCGGCTGTGATTCGGTTTGGTTCTCACTCATTGTATAAGAAGATGGTGATATTGGGTCGCGCCGTCAAGATTGGGCAGGGCATTCGCGAGAGGATTGCTTTTTGCCAAAATGATGTTTAGGCCTTGATAGGCAGTCCAATAACCAGATTTGCTTTGATATTTTAAGGAACGAGATGGGCAATATTTATAAAATTTGTGATGCTGATTTATGGGATTCGGCGGAAAAATTAGGCCGGTTTACCGGCGCGGAAATTGATCTGAAGGATGGCTTTATCCATTTTTCGACTGCTGATCAATTGGCTGAGACCTTGCGGCTGCATTTTGCCGGACGTGACGGATTGCGCCTGATTACCGTTGATGCCAGCCTTTTGGATATTCAATGGGAACCAGCCAGAAGTGGCGATCTGTTTCCGCATCTTTACGCTGATTTGCCCTTATCGGCGGTTCGCACGGTTGACCCGTTGCCTCTTGGCAGTGACGGGCTGCATCAATTGCCAAGCCAGCTTTGAATTGATTTGATACGAGCGACCTTGGTTGCGTCTGCCAGCGGTTCGGCCTTGCCATATCCCCAAATCGGTTGTGGCCACGCAGTATCACCGATATGCCGTGCAACGATGTGAAAATGCAATTGCGGCACCATATTGCCAATGGCCGCACTGTTGATCTTGTCAGCATCGCAATGTGCTTGCAGCGCCCTGCCAAGGCGCCGCGTCAGTTTCCACAGAGATTCAGCAGTTTTTTCATCAAGATCATGAAGTTCGGTTGCGGTGGTTTCCGGCACGACCAGCAGCCAGAAAAAACGCGCATCATCAACTAACCTGACCTGCAATGACCCCACCTTTGCCGCCAAAATACTGTCCTTGGCAAGGGTGGGGTACAAGGTAAAAGCCATGTGGCTTGCCTATCCAGCGACAATTTTGGCAATACCAGTGCCGCAAGTGACGGTATCGGCTTTGCCGCCAAGATCGCCAGTACGCAATTCTGGTGTTGAAAGGGCGGTGTCGATGGCATCGGTGATGCATTTGGCTGCCTCGGCAAACCCAAGATGTTCAAGCATCATGGCACCCGCCCATATTTGGCCAACCGGATTGGCAATGCCCTTGCCAGCAATATCAGGTGCCGAGCCGTGAACTGGCTCAAACAATGACGGGAATAGCCGCTCGGGGTTGATATTGCCCGATGGGGCAACGCCAATGGTGCCGGTACAGGCGGGACCCAGATCCGACAAGATATCGCCAAACAGATTAGAGGCCACGACAACATCAAACCAATCGGGATGAAGCACGAAGTTGGCGGTCAAAATGTCGATATGATATTTATCCCAGCTAACATCACCATAAGATTTTGCAACCTCTTCAACGCGTTCATCCCAATAGGGCATTGTAATCGAAATACCATTTGATTTGGTTGCCGATGTCAGATGCTTGCGGGGGCGACTTTGTGCCAGATCAAAGGCGAATTTCAATACGCGATCAACCCCAATACGGGTCA
>Ga0233450_10003672_pt1 | contig 14276 bp, 15 predicted proteins | sample 011ome_30_FD_189956 | JGI IMG/M metagenome (GOLD analysis project Ga0233450, IMG submission 189956) | Coastal salt marsh microbial communities from the Groves Creek Marsh, Skidaway Island, Georgia - 011501CT (spades assembly) | ecosystem: Environmental > Aquatic > Marine > Intertidal zone >... | reverse complement strand
GTAGTTCCTTCATCCATCACTAAACAAGAAGCTGCAGGCACGCATCTATATTGAGAATACATGGCTCCTCCAGCCAAACCAACAGTTTTTCCAATAAGATCTTTAGCATTAATTCCTGCATCTATAATTACTCCTGCCCCTTCATTTCCAACAGGCATAGACTCATCAAGCCTTGGTTTTAACGAGCCCATGAGAGCAGGATGAACTGGCATGGTTGCAACAGTATCATCTCCAGAACCTGTTAGATTAATATTTTGTACATCAGCTGCAAAACTCAACAGAAGTCCAAGATCTGATGGATTGATTGGGGATGCTTGGACCTCTATAAGAACTTCATCGTCACCAGGGACTGGTTTTTCTACTTTAGCAATAGAGAGTTCAATATTTCCATCGCTAGTGGCTTTTGATCTTATTTCTTTTGAATATTGTTCTGACATATTTCTCCCCTTTTTTTAAAATTAGTAAAATGTATAATGCAAAAATTATAAGCTTGAAAGCATAATTAAACTAATAAAAATGAACGAAGCAAATGTTTATGAATTTTTAAATTCCTGGAAAGATGGGGTCATTGGAATTGGGTCAGTCTATAAATCAGATGGTGATTACAAAAAAGAGGCTGCTTCTTTTATTGACAAGCATTATGCATTTAATGAGTCTAATGTCCTCTTCAAACCAACTTTTACCAAAAAAGTTATTTTCAGAAATAATAAACAAGATGCTCTGTCATATTTTATTAAAGGGGATATTATTGAAGACAATGGTTTTGCAATTAAGCCCTGGAAGTCCATTGAACCCCTAGAAATACACATAAATATTGAAGACAATTTTTCAATTGCTATGGGCGTATTAGAGCTTTCGCCATTTAATGATGAAAATCCCACAAAGATAGCTTTTACTTTTATCTTAGATGAGTTTGATAATGGTATAAAAATAAAAGCGCACCACTCTTCGCCTATTATTAGCTAATTTCTTTTACTTAGAGATCTCCACGCTCTATTTGCTAGGTTTGAGCCAAGAATTGGGCTAGCTAATTTATAGACTATTCCTGGTATAACTGAGCTTTTACCCTTTATAGAAGCTTTTTCAGTTTCATAAACAACTTTCTCAGCAGTCACCCACATCCATGTTGGTATTTTTTTATGCAAATGATCTAGACCTGACTTTTGATGAATATCTGTTTTTACATATCCTGGCAAGGATACTGTAACGCTTACATTTTTTAGCTCTTCATTTAGAGATCTTCCGTAAGCATATATAGCTGCCTTAACGCTTGCATAGATTGATGATTTTGGCATAGGTGAAATAGCCCCTATGCTTGAAATAATTACAACTCTACTATTTGTTTGAGCGCTTAGATAAGGAATATATTTTTGAATTAAATCAATTACCCCGCCACACATTAAGTAATATGCATTGTCTTTTTCTCTATCCGAATAGTTATCAGCCTTGCCATTTATAGCCTCGCCTGCACAAGCTACAATTAAATTAGGTTTGTCCGCTTGCTCAAATAACTTTTCAATTGAATCTCTTTTAGTTAAATCATAGATATAGTTTTTTACATTAGGGTTGTTTAGCTTGCTTACAGCCTCTAGTGATCTATCTTCATTTCTGGATACAATTTGAACAGCCCACCCTTCTTTAAGGAGGTATTTAGCATAAGCAAGGCCTATACCCGATGAGCCTCCAGTAATAAGAGCAGTTTTTTTAATAGCGGTCGCACTCATTTTTAAAGCATATCAAGTTTTTTATTAAGAATATCTTTGAGATGAGGACTTTTTTCTGAATTAATAAACGCGTCATCAATATCCTTAAACCTTTTTTGAACTAACTGACGATAATTCGGGTGAGTAAAGATATATAGTTCATTATTTAAAAGTGCCTCTATAACTCTATTAGCTACAATAGAAACGTCTATTCCACTCTCAACCATGACCTTTGATTTTTTTGAGAAGCTATTCTCAGCCTCACTGTCATCATTGTTTAATTTATATTTTTCAGGTCTATTTCTTTCAGAGTCATAAATTCTTGTTTTCACAAAAGCTGGACATAATACTGATACATTAATATTTTTATCCTTAAGCTCTTCTGACCAGCCTTCAGATATAGCAATTACAGCTGCCTTTGTTGCATTGTATGCCGCACTATATGGTACTCCTCCCATTCCAGCCATCGATGCTACATTTAAAATCCAACCACCCTCTCCATGCTCTTTGATAAGAGGAACAATTGTCTTTGCTCCGAAAACAACTCCCATTAAATTAACATCAACTGCCCATTGCCAGCCTTTTGCATCTTGAGTATCTACTGGACCAGAGTCACCGCCAACACCAGCATTATTCACAACCATGTGAACTTTTCCAAACTGCTCAATTGATGCTTTTGCCACTTGCTGCCATTGCTCTTCATCTGATACATCTAAAGGAACTGAATGAGTTGGAATACCAAGTGTTTTTAATTTATTTGCAGCACTATTTAAATTATTTTTATCAATATCGGTGAGAACAATGTTCATTCCTTGCTCTCCTAGTGCTTTTGCAATTGAAAAGCCAATACCTTCTGCTCCTCCACTAACTACAGCAGTTTTACTTTTAAAATTTGACATCTAATACCCTAATTTTTTTCCAGTTAATACCAAAGTTCCGGCCCATTCATCTGATTGATTGGCTCTCCATGATTCAATTTCTTGAAAACCAGCTTTTTTAAATAAATCAATCCATTCTGACTCTCTAAGCATTAGCATAGGAGTTCCAACTTTTTCTTCCCAATCATGAGAATCAAGATTTTCATGATATAAATCTATACCTACAATGAGCCTGCCACCGGCCTTAAGCCATGACTGATAAATTTTTTTTATAGTGCTTGCAGGATCTTTTAAGTAATATAAAACCTCCATTGAGTGTATAAGATCAAATTTATCCCTTGGCTCATATAGGTCAATATCAGTGTTAATGTATTCTTCAGATCCTCTGGATTTTGCATTCTCTATCATTTGACTTGCGCCATCGATACCCACAGCTTTAGAGCATAACGCAGAGCTTGAGACTTTTCTTACAACCCAACCATTTCCACAACCAACATCTAAAAAGCTAAAATTCTTATCAATTTTTTTTATCGCATATTCAAGCATTTCATCAACAGGTTTAGAGTGCCCTTCTTCCATGCCAAGATCTTTTCCAATTTCGGCCCATTGCCCAAAGACGTCAGTTGCTTTTTTCATAAAATATTTAATGTATTAAATTCTTTACTGCATCGTAATTGAAATCTTTCCAAAATGCTTATTATCTATCTGATGTTGAAATGCATCTGCCAATTTAGATAAGGGGAAAGAATCACTTATTATTGGTTCTATCTGATTGGTTTCCAAATAATCAATCATAGCTATTTGGGATTCTTTGTTAGCCATAGATATGCCACTCATCCTAATTTGTTTAAGGAAAATCCTAGGAAGAACAATCTCACTAGCATTTGGGCCACTAAGAACACCTATTAAAGCAATATGTCCTCCAAGCTTCGTAGCTCTTACAGACTCTCCAAAGGTTCCCCCTCCTCCAACCTCAATAACATGATCAACACCTTCATTATTAGTTTTAGCTAATACCTCTTTACCCCATTCAGGAGTCTCTTTGTAATTAATCACCTCATCAGCACCTAACTCTTTTAATTTATTTAATTTTTCCTCTGAAGATGATGTAGCTATCACCTTTGCCCCCATTGATTTTGCTAATTGAAGTGCAAAAATTGATACTCCACCAGTTCCTTGAACAAGAACGGTTTCACCAGCTTTTAAATTTCCGTCATCAACTAATGCTCTCCAAGCTGTTAAGCCAGCACAAGGAAGTGTTGCTGCTTGAGCAAAATTCATATAACTAGGCATTTTTGTTACTGCTGTTTCTTGTATTGCAATATATTCAGCTGCATAACCATCTTCATGGTCACCGATAAAACTCAAAAGCTCATATTTTGGAGCTCCTTTTTGCCAATTTGGAAAGCATACACTCATAACATGATCGCCAACTTCCCAGTCTTTAACATCAGAACCAATCTCAACTATTTCTCCTGCTGCATCTGATAGTGGAACTCTTCCATCCTCTGAAGGAATTAAACCTAAAGCAACAAGAAGATCATGATAATTTAAGCTACTAGCCGCAATCTTAATAACGATTTGATTTGATTTAGGCTTGGGAACATCAGCATCGCATAATAAGATATTATCCAAACCCCCTGGTTTTTTTAATTGAATCTGTTTCATATTTACTTTTCCTTAGTTTTTTAAATTATGGCATTTTTTATGATGCTAATCTCATCAATCTTACAAGTCTTGGAATTAACCAAGTTACTAAAATAGAAAATATCATTCCGAGCAAATAGCTTAAAATAATTCCGAGTACTCCTTTGTATTGAATGCTCGCTTCAAGTTGGGTTATATATATTAGTGACATGAATACTATTGCGGTAGCTGATATAGATATGAAAAATCTCTTAAAAGGCTGGCTTATTAAACTTATGTTAGATAAGCCTACAAACCATCCTGTCATAACTCCTAAAAACCATATACTAAGCTCATGACCTTCATGGGATGGGTAGGAAATATAAAGTATTAGCTGAAAAAGAATTATTAGAACAAGCCAATGCTTTTTAGTTAATTTCTCATACCAATTATTGATAACTGCATAGTGCCAAACATACAGAATAATTGCTCCTATAAGTAAGCCAGCAAAGACATCGCCAAGATCATGCACGCCTAGGTACATCCTACTAAAAGCGATTAAAATTATTGTTGAAATTGCGCCAACAGTTATCCATTTTTTTTTAAGCTCATATGCTAACAAACCCCAAAGAGTAACTGCTATCTGAGAATGCCCACTTGGCCATCCATAAGTAGTTCCGACCTTAGGATCCAACATAAGCTCTATTGCAGGTCTTGGGTCTTGAAAAAAATCTTTTAAAAATGTGTTTATAAGAGCTGATATAAAAAGCATCATCGCAACTCGAGAAAATCTAGCTGGTGACCAATAAAAATATCCAAATGAAATAAATAGAATAAGAAATGTTGGATAACCAGCCAATGAAATAGTGTCAAAAAAAATATTTAAAAAAGGCGATCTAATGTCTTCAACCCAGGACAAATCATTCCAAACTGATACAGGCATTAACTATTCAAGCGAGCTTGGAACTATAAGCACCTTACCATTTCTCCCGCCTTCCCAGGCACGAGTAACAGCTTGTTTAATCTCATCAACACTATATCGAGAATCAATATTAGCTTTTAAAGTACCATTAACAATAAGAGGTATTACCTGTCCAAAAGCTTCTTGTTTTTCTTGCATAGTTGCAGTTTGATACCATTTATAAAGCCAAAAACCTCGAAGACTAGTATCGTTAAAAATAACCTTTCCTGTATTTAAAGTTGCTGGCTTACCAGAAAGAACTCCGTAAGTTACAAGTGTGCCGCCATATCCCAAACTATCTGCTAAACGACCATATGTGTCACCGCCAACTGGATCAAGGGCTAACATAATTGATGCATTGCCTGTTGCCTCTGCAATTTGTTCAGCAAGATCAGGCCCATCAATTAAAACAACATCTGCTCCTTTAGACATTAGATCATCAGCTAAACCTTCACGACGAACAATATTGACTGTTTTTATACCTCGCTGTTTTGCTAACTGAATTACATAACCGCCAACTGCTGAATTTGCAGCACTTTGTGCAATCCATTGGCCCTCTTTTATGTCTTCAAAAGAAGTAAGCATGAGTAATGCTGTAAGAGGATTAACAGCTGACATTGCAAGCTGCTCAATCACATCGGCACCAATAGGCCCTAAATCAGGCAAAGGTAAAAAACCTGCTGCCGGACCAACCAACTCTTCTGCCCAAGTATTCCCGCTAGCAAGAAGAACTAACTGGCCTTCTTTTAAAGTTTTAACACCAGCAGATATCTCAGTAACTCTACCCACACCTTCACTACCAGGTCTTGCAGGTAGTTCAGCCTTAACACCATACAAACCAGCTATTTGTAAAAGGTCAGAAGGATTAATTGGCGCAGCCAATACTTTGACCCTTACTTCACCGCTCTTAAGTTTTTGAGACATTTCTGTCTTTAATTCAAGAACATCTGCAGGATTACCGATCTGACTGTAGCTAACATACTTTGTTGTAGAGGCATGATCATGGCTAGTGCTCTGATCAGCTAAAACAAAGCTACTAAGAGTAAATATAAAAATAAAGTTTTTATATATAGAAAAATTTCTCATGGTGATCCCCTAAATTATTGTTATTTTTTAAATAGCAAAGATTGTATTTAATTATCGTTACGATGCCTTAAATTAATATTATATGCAACCAAGACGGATCAACCATTTTCTTATACCGGTGAATTCTTAGCCTTAATACTATCGCGCTCAAACCACTTTCCAAGATAAATGCCTATAAATGACCAAAATGCAGCCATACCGGCACCCACAGCAGCAACAGCGCCCAAGCCCAAACCCAAGCCTTGTGTGAGCCCAGTAAAAATCCAAGCCATTACCATGTCACTTCCACGATAGGCAACAATATCTATCACGGGCTTTGCTTTAAAACGGCTTTCTTGGTCAACTTGGGTGAATAGCATTTCACGAGCAGGTCGAGTAATCGCATAGTTACCAGCACGGCGAATAATTTGCAGTATAACCACAACACCCAATAAGGGTGATATAGCCAATACTAGCAAACCAATGCAAATCATCACAGGAACCAAAGCAATAGTTAATGGCATACCAAATCTACTGACAATCCGACCGGTTGCAAATAATCCAGTCAAAATTGCAAGAATATTAACCGCGAGATCCATTTGGGCCCATATTACAGAACGCTCAGGGCGACTAAGATCACTTAAGAGATTTTTTAATTCAAAGTATACAAAAGAGCTAATGCCAGTATATAAAAAAATAAACACACCAATAGACAGTAAATATGGATTTGAGAAAAATAATTTAAAGCCTGCAAGTGGATTGCCACCTATTGAACGATTAGATGCGGTTTGACTATATTCTTCTCTATTTGATTCTGATATTTTTAATGATTGCAGATAAAAAATTATTGGGATTGGTATTAAGAGCATCATGCTGGCAATTAACATTAAATTATCTGTACCCAGAGATAATGAGAAAAAAGCAGTTACAGATGGTCCAATCAAGCCACCTACACTAGCACCTACAGCTATAACACCAAAAAGTCTTCCTGATTGTTCCTTACTAAATAGATCTGACATAAAGCTCCAAAAAACTGAAATATGGAAAAGACTGAATACACTAACCCAAACATAAAATGATTTATCGATAAAAGCTCTATCTTCAAACATAGAGCCTAAAAAATAAAAAATTATGAATGAGCCTGCGAAGATTCCATACATTGCTGGCACTAACAATTTAAAGCGAAACTTTGAAACCATGATTCCATAAAACGCTACGATCGTTGTGCTTATAAAAAAATTAAGGGTCCATAGGAAACTTACTTCTGCATCGGTCCAATCACTAGCCATAGAGTCACGAACTGGGCGTAAAATGTAATATGCCGACATAAGCACAACAACAAACAAAAAGGAAAAAACCACAGCTTTGATCTCACGCTCTTTGATCATTGAGATCTTTTTTAAGAAATTTTTCATTTAGTTTTCTTCTTCAAAGAAAAAAACAACAGAATAGCCTTTGTTCTCAAGACAGTTTTCAAGATTCTTATATTCGCTTAATTCAGCGACTTCATCTGCAGAAGCATAAGTTACCCATCCTGCAGCAGTTATCACAACCATACCGGGTAATAGAATTGAAGAAATAACTCCTCCAGTTGTAGCTAAATCAATTACACCTGCTAATCCTGCAAGTCCATAAAAACCACCGAATACCTTCATTGGGGTTTTTATTTTTCTAGCCTTTCCTTCAACTTCCGCTAAACAAACATAGATATGATCATTAATTAAGTCTACTGATTTATCAGGTTCAATTAATACGTATGCTGGAGTGCCTTCAATATGAACAAATTTATTCTTTTCTGGAGCAGAGCTTGCTGTGTTAACAGCACACGAAGAAACAAAAAATAAAGCGATAATTATGCTCAACAAATTATATTTTTTGAATGACTTCATTTTTTATGTCATTCCCACTCAATAGTTGCAGGCGGTTTGCTAGAAATGTCATAGACTACTCTACTTACTTCCTCTATTTCATTAACTATTCGATTGGAAACATGTTCTAAAAACTCATAAGGTAAGTGAGCCCATCTTGCGGTCATGAAATCTACTGTTTCGACTGCTCTAAGACCAATTACTTCTGCATACCTTCTCTCATCACCAACAACTCCAACTGATTTAATTGGAAGATAAATAGCAAAAGCTTGGCTTACTTTATCGTAGAGATCTGCTTTTATAAGCTCTTGGATAAAAATATAATCTGCCTCTTTTAGTACAGTTGTTTTTGCTTTTGAAATTTCACCAATTATTCTTACCCCGAGACCAGGTCCTGGAAAAGGATGCCTATTGAGCATCTCAACAGATAAACCAAGCTCAACCCCCATTTTTCTTACCTCATCCTTGAATAAATCACGAAGAGGCTCGACAAGATCCATCTTCATTTCATCAGGTAATCCGCCAACATTATGGTGAGATTTTATTACCCTAGCCTCTTTAGACTCTGAGTCTGATGATTCAATTACATCTGGATAAATAGTCCCTTGAGCTAAGTAATTAATATCTTTCAATTTTGTTGCCTCAGCATCAAATACATCAATGAAAGTTCTGCCAATTATTTTCCTCTTCTGCTCTGGATCCGATACACCCTTAAGATGTCTTAAAAAAACCTCTTCACTGTCAGATTTGATTACATTTAGACTCATATTTTCTTTAAAGGTTGTCATTACCTCTTCAGCTTCTCCTTTTCTTAAAAGACCGTTATCAACAAATACGCAAGTTAGATTTTTACCAATTGCTCGATGTAATAATGCAGCAGTAACCGAAGAATCAACTCCTCCAGATAAACCCAATAAAACTTTCTGATCTTTTACTTGATCTTTAATCTCTTGAATTCTTTGATTGATCAAATCGTCCATCTTCCAATCTTGTTTGGCACTGCAAACATTAAATATGAAATTATTTAAGATCACATGACCATCATCGGTATGGGTAACTTCTGGGTGGAATTGCAAAGCAAATATATCTTTATTTTCGTGCTGCATAGCAGCAATAGGCGCATTAGTTGTTGATGCAATTAATTTAAAATTATCAGGCAGGTCTTGAACTTGATCGCCATGACTCATCCAAACATTTAACCTATTACCTATGCCATCAAATAATTTTGATTCACTTTCAATATTTAATTCAGCATGGCCAAACTCTTTATGACTTGATGAAATGACTTGGCCTCCCATTTGCTCTGCTAATGTTTGCATGCCATAACATATGCCAAGTAAAGGTATATCTAAATCAAAAACTATTTGAGGAATTCTTGGTGTATAGCTTTGGGTCACTGACTCAGGTCCCCCTGAAAGGATAATGCCAACCGGATTGATATCTTTAATCTTATTCTCATCAATATCCCAAGGAAGGATTTCTGAATAAACATTAGACTCTCTTATTCTTCTAGCAATCAACTGGGTATATTGAGAACCAAAATCAAGAACTAATATGGTATCAATACTTTTCTTGCTAATAGAAAGATCAGACATGTGAGCTTTTAACCTCTTTGATAATTTGGCGCTTCTTTGGTAATCATTACATCGTGAACATGACTTTCCGCCATACCAGCATTAGTAATTTCAATAAACTGACTATCCTTTTTCATTGCATCAATAGTTTTACAGCCAACGTAGCCCATGCTTTGTCTAACTCCACCAATTAATTGATTAATAACATTTATTACTAGGCCTTTGTATGGCACTCGCCCTTCGATACCCTCTGGTACGAGCTTATCTGGATCAATATCGTCTTGAAGATACCTATTCGAAGCCTCTTTTCTATCTGTCATAGCTCCAATGGAACCCATACCTCTATAAGTTTTGAAACTCCTGCCTTGGAATAACTCAACCTCACCTGGAGCTTCCTCAGTTCCAGCAAAAACACCACCCATCATCACAGAATCTGCTCCAGCAGCTATAGCTTTTGCTATATCACCAGAGAATCTGATACCACCATCAGCGATAATTTTTACACCTTTTCCCTCAAGCGCATCTCTAATAGTCAATATTGCAGTAATTTGTGGCACTCCGATTCCAGCAATTATTCTAGTGGTACAAATTGAGCCTGGACCCATACCAACTTTGATAGCATCTGCTCCAGCATCTACTAACGCCAAAGCACCTTCAGGAGTTGCTACATTACCGCCAATAACTTCGACGTCTGGAAAGTTATCTTTGACCTCTTTAATAGTTTGAAGAACATTCTCAGAATGGCCATGGGCACTATCAATTACAAATAAATCAACACCAACTTCATGCAAGGCTTTTGCTCTATCCAGGGTATCTGAACCGGTGCCAAGCGCTGCTCCAACCATTAATCTTCCTGATGAATCTTTAGTTGCATCAGGGTGTTCTGCTGATTTTTCAATATCCTTCATGGTTACAAGACCACTTAGTGAACCATCACCATCTAGGACTAAGATCTTTTCAATCCTATTCTCATACATCAATTTTTTTACTGAATCTTGAGATGCACCTTCTGCAACAGTCACAAGCTTTTCGCGAGGCGTCATAATAGATGAAACGGTGTCTGTCATATTATCCGCGTACCTAAAGTCTCTACTGGTGACAATACCTTTAAGCTCACCATTATCAACAACAGGCATTCCAGAAATATTTAGCTCTGTTGTTAGCTGCTGCAATTCACTTATGGATTTACTAGACTCAATAGTAATTGGATCTCTGACAACGCCGCTTTCATACTTTTTTACAGCTCTTACCTGGTTGGCTTGCTCTTCTATTTCATTATTTTTATGTATTATGCCTATTCCACCAGCTTCAGCTAAAGCAATAGCCATTCTAGATTCTGTAACAGTATCCATGGCTGCGGAAATAAGAGGTATCTTTAAAGATATATTTTTTGTGAGTTTTGTTTCGGTTGATGCTTCGCTTGGAATAAAGTCGCTAAAACGCGGCAGCAAAAGTACATCATCGAACGTGAGAGCTTTTAATTTTACTTTGTCCATGTTGGATTATACCAAGACTATATGGAAAAAAAAATTACTTGAGATTGTTTAATCTGGTATTTTTAAAAAATAAGTCCGAGAATATATATTAAGGTTAGGCCTGCATTAAGAACAACCAAAGACTGTTCTTTCCATAAAATGCCCACTACTACCCATATTGTATTGGCTGAAATAAATGCCCAGTGATGCAATTCAAGCTCTGGTACAAAACTAGCAAGAGAAGCAGCTAGAATAAGAATTCCAGTGGCTATCCATGCTAGAGATTGATATGGTTTTTCGTTTTGTTTCATTTTTTTTCCTTATGATTGAAAAAGTTGATCGGTTTTAGCTGCACATATGAAATCATTTTTATGTAGTCCATTGATTTTATGGGACCACCAGCTCACAAATACTTGGCCCCACTCTAATATAATTTTAGGGTGATGTCCTTCAGCTTCTGCCATTTCTGCAATGGCATTTGTAAATGAAACAGCCTCATCATAACTTTCAAAGTTATATTTTTTTACCAGCATTTCGCATGGATCGGTATTAATAGCCCATCCATCTATATCCTTTAACAATGTTTCTTGCTCGTCAGCACTGACTTTAGGAGCATCAGCTCTACATGCTTCGCAAGTTAGATCACATAGGTCAGCCATTTAATTTATACCGCCTTTGGTTAACTTTGATGGATCTAGTAACTTATTCAGCTCATTTAAACTTATTCCAGTTTCTTCATGTGCAACATCAATAATTGATCTTTGTTCTTTGTATGCTTTTTTAGCAATAGCTGCAGCTTTGACGTAACCTATTTTTCTATTAAGTGCGGTTACTAAGATAGGATTTTTTGATAATGACTCTGCAATATTTGCTTGATTAACTTTAAATGTCTTTATTGCTTTATTTGCAAGCAAAGGCATTGAATTTGCCATAAGAGTTATGCTTTTTAGTAAGTTATATGCAACCACAGGAAGCATTACATTAAGCTGAAAATTCCCACTTTGTCCTGCTACGGTAATAGTTGCATCATTGCCAATAACATCAGCACATGCCATGGCAACAGCTTCTGGAATAACAGGATTAACTTTACCAGGCATAATACTGCTTCCTGGCTGCAGTGCCTCAAGCTCTATCTCGGACAAACCTGTTAGAGGTCCGCTATTCATCCATCTTAAATCATTAGAGATCTTCATTAAAACTACACTCAAATTCTTCACTGCAGAGGACAATTCAACAGCATTATCTACAGAACTCAATCCTTGAAAGAAATTTTTGGCTTCTTTAGTTTTTAAGCCAGTTAAAGAATTTACTTCATTGCAAAAATGTTTTGAGAAATCTTTATGAGTATTTATCCCTGTTCCAATAGCAGTTCCACCTTGTGGAAGTTCAAGCATCCTATTGCTAGCTGCTTTCAAAGATTTTTTAACGCTTGTTAGTTGAGCTTTCCATCCTGAGAGTTCTTGAGAAAAATCAATTGGCATTGCATCCATTAAATGAGTTCTGCCGGTTTTAACATTACCCCTAACTTCTTTCATTTTTGAATCAATTGCATCAATAAGAATATCTAAATTAGGAAGCAGCAATCTTTCCATATCTAGCAATGAACTTATACAAATAGCAGTAGGTATAACATCATTTGAGCTTTGGCTCATGTTTACATCATCATTAGCTCCTATATCTACTTTAGATTTTTTGGTAGCAATATTTGCAATGACTTCATTCGCGTTCATATTGGTACTTGTACCAGAGCCGGTTTGAAATACATCCAAAGGAAATGAATCATCGTGTTCGCCTTTAATTACAGTTTTTGCTGCAGATTTAATAGCATTTGCTTTCTTTGCACTTAATAGCTTTAGTTTTTGGTTTGCTGCCGCTGCAGAAAATTTAATAATGCCAAGTGCTTCAATAAAGGATCTTCCAAAAGGAAAAGTAAATTTTATACCACTGATTTTAAAGTTCTCTAGCGCTCTTTGTGTTTGCGCTCCCCATAAAGCATCTTCAGGGACTTTTACATTTCCTAGACTGTCTTTTTCAATTCTATATTTCATATTTAAACCAATATTTGATAAGCTATTTTATCATTCAAACTTATTTGGTGGAGAAAAGAATGTCAAATGTTACGCCCATTAAAATCAACTTAACTGATGGTAGATTGCCTTTAAAGAAAAAAGGCCTTGAAATGAAGGAATTTGCTAATGTTGCTGAAATAAGAAGAGATCAGCTTGAGAAATTAGCGGCTGGTTTTAGGTTCTTTGCTCACTGTGGTTTTAATGAAGGGGTAGCTGGTCATATTACTTACAGAGACCCTGAATTCCCTGATCACTTTTGGGTTAATCCATTAGGTGTTCATTTTTCTCAAATATCTGTATCAGATTTAATTCTTGTCAATCACGATGGAAATGTTGTTCAGGGTGATAGAGATGTAAATGTTGCTGCATTTGCTATTCATTCAAGACTGCACAAAGCTAGGCCAGACGTGAATGCTGCTGCGCATTCTCACTCTATTCAAGGCAGAACATTCTCAACACTTGGTAAACTGTTGGACCCTATCTCACAAGATGCATGTGCATTCTATGAGCAACAGGCAATTTACAGTGATTTTTCTGGTGTTGTTGAAGAGGTAGAAGAAGGAGATGCAATCGCCAAGGCCCTTGGTGATAAAAAGGTAATTATTCTTCAAAATCATGGCATTCTTACTACAGGACCTTCGGTGGATATTGCTTTATGGTTTTATACTTCCATGGAAAGGTGCTGCCAAGCTCAGTTAGCTGCAGAAGCTGCTGGAGAGCCTATCATTATTCCTCATGATACTGCTGTTAAAACCAGAGAGTTTATTGCCAACGACATAGCTGCATGGGCTAGCTTTCAGCCAGCATTCGATATGATTGTAAAAAAGGAACCTGATTTATTAGATTAACTTAAAGGGCTAATCATGGCCTTAGTTTCTAAATAGTCTTCAAGCCCGTGAGTTCCATGCTCTCTTCCATTTCCTGAAGCTTTATAGCCCCCAAATGGAGCGTTGTTATCTCTGTTTCCACCATTAATTGTAATTTGACCTGCTCTAATATGTCTTGCTACTTCTTGAGCATGATTAATCTCACCTTGCACATAACCAGCTAGCCATAA
>Ga0233450_10003621_pt1 | contig 14401 bp, 8 predicted proteins | sample 011ome_30_FD_189956 | JGI IMG/M metagenome (GOLD analysis project Ga0233450, IMG submission 189956) | Coastal salt marsh microbial communities from the Groves Creek Marsh, Skidaway Island, Georgia - 011501CT (spades assembly) | ecosystem: Environmental > Aquatic > Marine > Intertidal zone > Salt... | reverse complement strand
AAAAAAAAACAACAACAAACACAAAAAAAAAAAAAATTGAGAGCAAAACGAGAAAGTGAAAAAAAGCACAACAGAGAAAAAGAGAACAGACGAAAAACTTTGAGAAACGATTCTTCATCAAGCACAAACAAAAAGGTGAAAAAAAAGGACTGCTCTTTTGCCAAAACATTTGGTGCAGCAAAGGACTGACTGCTCTTTTTGAGGATTCTTTTGATTTCTTAAGAAACGCCCCCAGACTGAGCTTTGGTGCAGGAAACTTTTTTACGTTTTTCTTCTTCAGAGAAAGCGAACGCGAGAGAGAGTTCGTTCGTAAAAAATAATACTACTAATACTATAATAATGTTTATGAGTTGCCATCCGGTAACGACTTCTCCCTCGACGTCGTCGTCCCAAAAGTGCGTCTTCGCGGACAGACGACGACGAGAGTTCTCGCGCATCGGGGAAAGGAAGAGGAGGATTCGTTGTGTAAGCGTCAGAGGAGGACACTGCGACGTGGACGACGGCTACGTCGGCGGTTCGGCGGTTCGACATCCAAAATCTGTAACCGTGAAACTGGGCGAATCATCAATCAAAATAGAAACGCAAAAGGTCGGAGCGCAAGCGAACGGCGCGGTCGTGTGCACGGAAGGCGAGACGGTTTTATACTCCACGGTGTGCGCTGCGAGAGAGTTAAGCGCGGACGGCGGGTGGGTACCGTTGACGGTGAATTACACGGAGCGATTTTCAGCCGCCGGAAAATTTTCCGGCGGGTTTAAGAAACGGGACGGGACGTTGAAAGAAGGCGAGACTTTGAAATCGAGAATCGTGGACCGACCGATTCGGCCGCTGATACCGAAAGGGTTCGGCTACGAGACGCAGATTTTGGAGTGGGTGTTGAGTTACGATAACGAGAGGACGACGGACGCGTTGGCGATTTGCGCGGCGAGCGCGGCGTTGGCGGTGTCGGACGTGCCGATGAAAACGCCGGTGATGGGATGTAGAGTCGGGTATATCGATGGAAAGTTTGTCGCGAACCCGACGAAAAGTGAGATGGAACAGTCGAGGTTGGATTTAGTCATGGCGGGGACGAAAGAGGCGGTGTTGATGATTGAAGGGTTTGGTGATTTTTTAACGACGGAGGAGATGATTTCGGGCATCGCGTGCGGGCAAGAGGAAATCGCGAGAGCCGCGAAAGAGATTGAAGCGTGGGCCAAAGAAGTTGGGAAAGAGAAGATGGGTGGAGATATGTTGATTCAAACGCCAGAGGGGATCGACGAGAAAGTCCAGGCGTTAGTCGCGGAGGATTTGAAAGAAGCGATGTTGATTCCAATTAAGAAAGTGAGAGGAAAAGCGATCGGCGAGTTGAGGCAAAAAGCCGTGGACGCGTTGAAGAAAGACGAGAACGGAGAAAATGGTTTTGATAGCGCGCAAGTTGTTCAGGCGTGCGGAAGAATCGAGTCTGCTGCTTTGCGCGAAGCCATTAGAACGAATGGAAGACGTCAGGATGGTAGGAAATTGACGCACATTCGTCCGATTGTCGCCGAGTGCGGGGTGTTGCCGAGAACGCACGGAAGCGCGTTGTTTACCAGAGGCGAGACGCAGTGTTATTCCGTGGCGACGTTGGGAGGTAAATCGGATGGGCAACGCGTAGACGACGCGTTGGAGGATGCTGACGATAAGCGATTCATGTTGCATTATTTCTTTCCGCCGAGTTCCGTGGGCGAATGTGGGCGAGTCGGCGGCGCGAATCGACGAGAGATTGGACACGGGAATTTAGCCGAAAGAGCGCTGTTGCCGATTATTCCAAACGACGACGACTTTCCGTTTACGATTAAAATTGAAAGCACGGTGACTGAAAGCAACGGAAGTTCGAGCATGGCGACGGTGTGTGGTGGTTGTTTGGCGTTGCAAGACGCCGGCGTGCCGATTAAAAGGTGAGAGAAAAAAAATGATTTCGTCGTTTTCTTCTGTTTTCTTCTTCTGTTCTCTTCTGTTTTGTTCTTCAAAAATGCCGTGGTCTTAAGAACGCACTTTTGCTGAAGAAGCTGCGCGCTGAAAAGCGTCGCGTGAAGTGATTTTGAGTCATAACCCGGCGACATCAACGTCATCTTGCGATTACGCATTCGATCATTGAGCGCATAAAAAATACGCAAGTACCTCGGCTTTCGAGTCGGGCGCGAACGCGTTTTTGTTCAATGGTCAATTTGCGCCGTCGCATACATTTTGTTTCTTTCTTTCTTTCTTTCTTTCTCTCTCTCTCTCTCTCTTTGCTCTCGGCAGATGTATGTACTTCAACATCGTCTTCTTCTCTTTTTCTTATCAAAAATAACAGGAAAGTTGCCGGCGTCGCCATGGGATTGATTCTCGGCGATGAAAAGCATCCGGAGGCTATCGTGCTCACCGATATACTCGGCTCCGAAGACGCTTTAGGTGATATGGACTTCAAATGTGCAGGCGACTCCGACGGGTTTACAGCGTTTCAGATGGATATCAAAGTCGAAGGAATAACTTTGGATGTCATGAGAAACGCGCTCGAGGAGGCCAGACTTGGCATCGTGCACGTTTTGGGCGAGATGGAGAAATCCAACCCGGCGCCGAGAGGCACGATGGGCGCGAACGCGCCGCAGATTTCCAAAATGTCCGTTAACCCGAAGTTTATCGGGAAAGTCATCGGTAAAGGAGGCGAGACGATTAAGGGTATCATAGAACGAACAGGCGTGTCTTCTATTGACGTCGATGATGCCGGGAACGTGACGATTACCGGCCCTGGTGGATGCGACATCGATGGCGCTCGAGAAGTCATCGAAGGTATTTGCCTCGAGCCGGAAGTCGGTAAGATTTATCGCAACTGCGAAGTTAAGAAAATCTTAGAGTTTGGTTGTTTCGTTGAAATTTTTCCAGGCGTGGACGGATTGTGTCACATTTCCGAACTCGAAGTTGGACGCGTCGCGAACGTCGTCGACGTGATCAAAGAAGGCGAGAAAATGGACGTGAAACTGTTAGAGATCAACGGGCGAGGACAAATGAAACTTTCGAGACGAGAGGTGTTACTCGAGGAAGATCCCGAACTCGCTGGCGACGATAACCAAGAGCGTGGAAGACGCCCGGCACAGGAACAAGGTGGTAGATCAGGAGGAAGAGGAGGAAGATCAGGAGGAAGAGGTCGAGGCCCTCGTCGCGATAGCGGAGGCTTCGATATGGATGACAATTAAAATCAACAATGCTGCAACTACTTAGATCTATCTATATACTAATACAACGTTGAATATTATTTATACTGTACTTAGAGGCGTATTGAATGTATCACACCGACATCAAGTCTGCTCATCTTTCGCGCGATCACACACCAAATTCAGTCGCCACAACGTTTTTGGTTCTAACTCTGCGACATCGATGACAATCTCTTCGTCCGCATCCTCATCTAAACCGTTCGCGACTTTGCAAATTTTGATAGCTTCCTCCTGATACGATTCTGGTAACTCTTGCATTGCCACTCGTAAGGCGACTTTCGCTTCCACCGATTTCGTCATTCTCTCCACGCCCGCTTTACACGGTTTGCAAAACCAATCGTCGTCGCCTTCTGGGATTTTCTTCATCGGCGGTTTCAAGCAAAAAATGTGGAACCCGCAATCGCAACCGTCGCAAAGGAGCATTTTTTCATCGTCGTCTTTACTCTTGCACACTTTGCACGGAATTTCATCGAGCGTCGCGTTCCATGCCTCCGGGTCCATCTCGTCGTCCAGAACGAGACCAGTTTCTTCCTCGCCATCCTTCTTCTTCTTCTTCTTTGACGCGCTTCCATTTTTCGCTTCTCTCGTTGCTTTTCTTTTCTCCGCCGCCGACTTGCGGCTCTTCTCTACCTCCAGTTCTTTCAACATTCGTTGTTGCTCTTTCTTGGCTTTTTTCAAAGCCACTTCCGCGGCGCGCTCTTTCTTTTTTGCGTCCTCGAGAATCTGTCCAGCCTCGTCGAGAGTTTCGTCTTTGTCGAGTTTCTTCCCACTACCACCGCCGCCAGAGATTCTCTTCTTCTCTTTCCGCTTTTGCTCCTCGGCTTCGTCCTTCTCCTCGCGTTCTTTCTTCCTCCTCACGCGTTCCTCCTCCCACCGCGCTTCTTCCGCCTCACGTTCCGCTCTTTCTTTCGCCTCGGCCGCTTCATGCTCCTCTCGTTCTCTCTTCTCTCGCTCTTCTTTTTCTTTCTGCATCTGCTCTCGTTTCTCGCGTTCTTCCTTCTCTCGCTTCTCTTTTTTCATCTTTTCGTTTTCAACTATAGAGCGATGAAGAGGCGCTAGGATAGAATCGAGCGCGGAACCGGCGCCAGTGGCGGTTCTCGACACGCCCGCGCGCGCTTTTAACGCCGACGCGAGCTCTTGAGCTTCTTTCGCCATGATTTCTGGAAGAATTTTATTCAAAGATGGCAGTTCGAGAGATGCGTTTTTACTCATCTTTTGCGCCGGAGAGCCGCCGTCTCCACCCGGTGCACCGTTCTCTGCGGGTGGTGCTGAAACGTTTTGCGCGTCTTCTTTTTCTGCTTCTACTTTACCGTCGTCAGTATCGTTACTCTCGAACGACTCTTCGAACATTCGCATGCGCTTATCTTTTCTATACTTTTGAAACTCGTAAAACCATCTCGTTCTCGCGGCGTTGAGCATTCCCAAAGCGGATCCGAGGACGCCTCCTTTCCCGGGAAGCTCGCGCTCGAGAAAGGTTTCTCGTTCTCTCCTCAAAACAGCAGCTGGATTCACGTTATGACTATTACTATTATTCCCGTTGCTATTGGCCGCGTCTGCGTCCTTTTCTATCGAGTTTGATTCGGGTTCGATGTACCCGTTCGGTAGAAATGGGTGCACGGTAATCACGTGCGGCTGTTCGGTTTCCGCCCAAACGTTCGATCGGTCGTCGATGATCAAAGAAAGCGCGTGCGGCCACTTTTTCGCGTTCCCTTCCCATGCCATCTTGAACGATTTCCGCGCACCTCCTCCTAACCCATACAAAGATACCACGCGTCTTCTCACGTCTCGTTCGTCGATGAGCGAAAAATCACCGTCTAAAATCCTCCACATTTCCATCGCGTACTCCTTCTCCGCCGTCGTGCACACGTATACCTCCGCTAACCTTTTCTTACTCGCGCGATTAATCCCCGATAGCGCTTCTTTTAAACCGTGTGGACCAAACCATCCCGGCCGCACGTGAACTAAAATTGAACTGTTTGGATCGTTTGGGTCGATTCGAGTAAACATGGTGAAACCGTTCAAACCGCCCCGGTATTTCGAAGCTAAACGAACAACCGGTCGTTCAATCATTTTAAGCTCGTTCGGGTTAAGTTTGTCTACAACTAAAGCCTTCTCATTCTTCGCGTTTAAAAGTGCGCCTTGACGAACCGCGTTTCCTTCTCGAAACTCCTTCAACATCCGATGGTCCTCCATGAGAAACCGTCTTCGCTGTTCGGTCTCTTGCCGTTCCCTTCGATATTTAGACAGCTCATCTCTATTATTTTCGTCGATGTTGTTGTTTATGCCGCCGCCGCCTTTGCTCAAAGTTTCAATCTTCCCGTCCAGCTCAATCATTTTCCTCCGCTCGTTTTCTATCGCCCGCTCTAAAGTACCTTCCGATGCCGCTTGGAGCAACGTCTCGTCTAAATCTAAAATAACCACAAACTGCGAGTTTTCCAACAAAAGATTCGCCTCGAAGACGGATTTACTCGGAATTTCAAAGCCTAAAAAGTACGACTCCGACTCCGACTTTAACGTCGACGACGCGTCCTCTTCTTCTTTCTTTTTCTTCTTCTTCTCGTTATCCTCGTCCTCGTCGTCTTCGTAAAATCCTACGCTTATTTTCTTCTCCCCTGTTGTTGCATTAGGAGCTCCAGCAACGTTCGATTTCTTCTCCTTTTCCTCCTTCATCATCCCGTCTTTCCTCACCGCGACGATGTGCAACTCGCGTTCGTTCGGCAACATAACCACCGCGGATTTGTTCTTACTCAACATCTCCTCGTGTAACCGCTTCAACGCTTTCCCGTTCACCTCGTCCTCGCCCTCTGCGACGACGTTCCTCATCGCCACGCTCGCACCGTTCGGACACAAGAGCAAAAAAACGTCCAACACGTCGCACGTCACTTTCTCGCCTTTGGTCGGGAACCAGAAACCTGCCACGACTAATTCGCTTTCTTTTTTATACACGTTCGCGAACGACATCTGATTCTTTTCGTCGTTTCCGCCGTCGTCGCCGTCGTCACCATTCGTACCGCCTGCGTCATTAAAAACGGATGCCTCGACGCTCAGTTGGTGCACACTCACTCGCATGGAACTCTGGTCGTTTTTCGCGCGTTCCAGGTCTTTAAACGCGATCGAGGTTTGGAACGCCATTTTTTTCTTTTTCGCTAATGATGTGGGCATTTTGTTTTCTTTTACACTTCCTCTCTCTTCAATTTTCTCCCTCTTTCCAACCGCTCCGAAACTCTTTTTTTTTACGGGGTCGATCCAATCCAAATCTCTCCTCCAAACACTCTGATATGTATGATACGTATGATGTGTGAGTCTCTCTTCTTCAGCACCCGAAATGAGAGCGCACTCTCGAGACCGAAACACGAATATATACACAGAGAGAGTTTCGAAACGGACAATATAAGTACAGAGAGAGAGAACAAGAGAGAACAAGAGAGAGAACAAATATATGTCTCTCGCTTTCGAATAATAAAGCGTAAAGTAATCTGTGGGGGTTTGTAACGTGAAGGAGAGGAAAAAAATTCTCTCTTTTTTTTTTGCGCTCTTTTTTTGTCTAGGGTTTAGAGTTTTTGGACAAAAAAAGATATCTATCGTCGCGCTCTCTGTCCTCCTCTCGTCCTTTGTTTCGTAGTATACATCGAAACTCTACATATATATTCGCGTTTCGGTCTCGAGAGTGCGCTCTCATTTCGGGTGCTAAAGAAGAGAGACGTATATAGTGTATTTATTACGCATCAAGGAGGAGTGGGAAAAAAGGGAGAGATTTTTGGGACAACAAAAGCAGTGATGAAACCCAACGAAAACAGATATCTGTGATGCGTTGTCTTTGCAGCGGCAGCGGCGTCGCGTCTTCTGTTCTTTCGAGGAGGAGGAGGAGGAGGGCAAACGACGCCGAGGAGCGAGGACAACGGGACCACGCGGAGAGGAAGCTGAGGAAGGATGACGCGACGAGAAGGAGGACGGCTGTGTTGGTGTCGTCTTTAAAGAGTCGTAACGACCACGAGTCGACGAGTGATTTCGACGTCTACATCGAAGATACCGACCATTACGCCGTGGTGTATTACGCGAATTATTTCCGGTTTTGCGCGAGAGCGTTTGAAAATATGCTGTAGGAGATGAGGAATGATGATGCGACGACTTTGACGACGAGAGAAGATTTAGGCGAAGAAAGAGGCGAGTTTTACGACGACGACGACGAATTCGGCGCTTGGTGGTGCGACCACATCGAAGAGGCGAAGTACGTATCGCCGGCAATTTTAGGCGATCGTATTCGAGTGGAGAGCACGGTGATAGCAGAGAATATCAGCGACGACGAGAGGGAGAAGAGTTGGGTGGTGAAGCACTTGATACGGAAGATGGGTGGTGATGATGACGACGACGACGACTTTGCGACGACGACGGTATCGTTTACGTGTCAATCGCGGTATAGGAGTCGTCGAGGAGGCAGGAAGAGCAGCAACTGGGATAGAGAAAGTAGCGATAGTGCGAGTAGTAGTGGTAGTGGTGGTAGTAGTAGTAGTAGTAGAAGCGAAACAGACAGACGCAGAGCGACGAATATCCGCTTCTTTGCGTCTGAATTAAACCATCGTTCGGTGTGGCACGTCGACGTCCTTCGTTGGTTCGAACGAAACAGAACCGACTTAATCGGCGGCCCGAAAGCGCTCGAGTCTTTAAAATCTGAAGACGAATGCGTCGTCGTCGTGTCTTCAATCTCCAACGTGACCATATTCACCGACGTCATAGAGGATATGATTGTTCAATCATCTCGAGGGGCACATCCATCCTCTCTCCTCTCCTTTTCCTCGGTGCGATTTCTTCGAAGAGACGTGCAGTGCGAATTCGACCAACGCGTGGTCGGCCTCGCGGATGCGCCAAACGACGACCTTCGAGTTGTAGCGTCTGGTAAAATCACGTGCACTGTTTTGAAAAGAGAGAACATGCGCCCGAGAAAAAGTCCGCGAGCGTTGAAAGAACGGTTGTTGGTCGCTTAATCAGACTTACATGTAGTGCTTCGAATCGAGAGCGTAATACTGATGACAATACTACTCTTGAAACCAAATCAACTTCGTTTCCTTCACTTTTCATTTTAAAGGCATCAATCAGACTTTAAGCAGTACTTCGAATCGAGCGTAATACGAATACTCTTGAAACCAAATCAACTTCAATTACTTCACTTTTTTTCATCATCTGAACAACACTAAAGAAGAACTTTGGTCTTCTCTTTCGCGCGAGCGAATCGCGCGTTCAAACGTCTCTCTCTTCTCTCTCTTTTACTCTGAAACCATGCCTCCTCCGAATAAAGCGAGCGACGATCAAAAAGTCGTCCTCATTGGCGGTCAGCAGCTCCTCCGCGTCAGAGACGAAAAGACCGGCGAATTCGTGTTCCGTCCTCTCGACGAGAAAACGGGAAAAGCGAAAACGAAAGAAGCCATCGATCAAGAGAAACTCGAAGCGTATAAAGAACAAAACAAGGATAAGTTTTTGGACTCGGATATGAAACGATGGGAAGAGGAGAGGAAACGAGCGATCGTGGATAAACGGTTTAAAGAGGCCTCGAAATTGAAATGGGAGGAACGGGAGAGGAAAGAGAAACTCGGGATATCCGCGCCGACGAGGACGAAGACGAACGCGAGCAATAACATCAACAGAGGAAAGAGCGATTCGTCGAAAGGAGGAGGAGAAACGAAGAAAAAGAGCGGCGATAAACCTAAAAAGTTGTCGGAAAAGAGGATGCAGAAGAAGAGAGAGTGGCTGGATAAACACGGACGCGTGCGGATGCCGGAACCGTCGAAAGCGCTGGCGGAACTTCGCGAGGAGATGAAGCAGGCGAAGATGAACAACTTGGAGAAGGTCAACGCCGGGAAGTTTTCGTTTTTGAAGATGGCGTTGGAGTTAGAGGAAGGGAAGTTTCAGACGGCGACGAGAGAGGCGAGGGAGAGGAATTACGAGTTTGAGAGGAAGGCAAAGAACGTGAGGAACGGGGAGATGGACGGGACGGATTCGGAGGACGAGAGCGACGACGAAGCCGGCGGGAACGGGAGGAGGAAACATAGAATGCGAGAGGCGGATGCGAACGATCCAGATTTTAGGAGAGATTTAGATCCACCCATAGTAAAGAGAGGGTCGGATGCAGATTTGTTGGATCCGGATTATAGGAGAGACGCGATGCCGTCGGCACCGGCGCCACCGCCTCCAGCGGCAGCGCTGACGCAAAATAAGAAGAAACCGCAAAAGAAACCGCAACAAAACAAGAAACTGCCGCCGAAGCAGCAGCAGCAGCAGCAACAACAAAAACAACACCACCAAAAGCAAAACAGCAACGCGGCGATAAAAGCTATTCCGAAGCCGAAGTTTGAGAATTTGAGTTTGAATGGCTGATGTGATTGATGTGTTTGCACGTGTGTACATCGGGAGGTAACGCACGAGATCTTTCACTTTACGATAATCTCTCTTTCGCGAGCGAGAGAGTTTGAAAGAACGACGAGAGATCGTCGTCGACGCGATTCGGCGCGTAACCGCCGGTCGAGAAAAGCGCGATGTCACGCGCGTAAGTAATTCGGCTTCTCGAGAAAGAAAAATTCGTTTGCGAAAAGCAGAGGATGGAATTTTACATGGCGAGAACACGACGAAAATTTGTTTCTTGGTAATACAAAAGGCGTAACAAAGAAGAAGCACGCATCGCGCTACATGTTATACGACTATTCTTTATCGCAATACGTATCTAATCCGTACGTGCGCTGTAACGCGTCCTCCCATCGACTTCGCCCTTTTGCCCGCTCCTCTTTTGTGCTCTTCGACTCGAAGAGTTTCGATCCATCGTTAGCATTTTGATTGTCTTCACCCAAAACGTCTGTTACCGTCATCGGCTCTTTACTATTGCCGTACCAGCTGTATACCCCTCTCTTGTACGCGCCAATTGCCGCCGCGAGCGCCGCACCGTATGCGGTTGTCTCAATGTTGGCCGGCCTGCGCACACTTTTGCCTAAAACATCCGCTTGTATTTGCATTAACGTATCGTTCACGCTCGCGCCGCCGTCCACGGATAGGAGTTTCGCATCACCATCGCTAGAAGAAGTTTTCTTCCTCTTCTTGCTCTTACTATTCTCTTCGCAGTCTAACTCCATCGCTTCGAGTACTTCCATGGACTGGTAAGCTATTGCTTCCAGTGCCGCTCGGCAAATGTGCGCTTTTTTTGCGTATCTCGTCAATCCAACGATAACGCCGCGACTATCGTCCCGCCAGTGCGGCGCGAACAAGCCGCCAAACGCGGGCACAAACGTTACGCCTCCAGTATCTGTTACCGTTTTCGCACACTCCTCAACTTCATTCGCATCGCTCACCAACTCCATTTCATCTCTGAGCCATCGAATACATTCGCCACCAACAGCCACCGCCCCTTCTAGCGCGTACTCTGCTTCCTCGTCCTTACCCAATTTCCAACACACGGTGGTTAGAATACCTCGTTTGGATCGAGTAATCGTCTTCCCGGTATTTCGCATGGCAAAACACCCAGTTCCGTACGTGTTCTTCGAATCACCCTCTCGTAAACGGTGTCCGAGCGCACTGGCGTGTTGATCTCCTAAAATACCATAAACTTCTAGCTCGATTTTTTCTTTGTCTTTCGTGACTGAGGGGTTACCTGCCCATCCGCTCACGCGCTCCGCGCTCGATACGATCCTCGGCAACCACTCTTTCTTAATCCCAAACAAATTCAACAAATCGTCGTCCCATTCCAGCGTCTCTATGTTCATTAACAAGTATCTCGACGCGTTTGTCACGTCGGTAACGTGCACATTCGGTAACTCCTGGTTATTACTGTCGCGCCTCGCTCCCAACTTCGTCACGATCCAACTGTCGATGGTCCCGAATCGCAACGTACCTCGCGCCGCCGCTTTTTGCACATCCTTTGAATTCTCCAACAACCACCTCATTTTAGTCGCGGAAAAGTACGTCGATATTGGCATACCTGTTTTCTGAAACACCATATGTTTCTCCTTCTCTGAAAACCGCGAGACGATCTCCGCGGTTCTCGCGTCGCACCACACTATGGCGTTGTGTAACGGTTTCATGGTTTCCGAATCCCAGGCGACGATTGTTTCGCGTTGGTTTGTGATTCCCACTGCCATGGTAAAGGCGCCACCGACTTCTCGGTAGCATTTTTTTATGTTCTCGATGATTTCTTCCGGGTCGTGTTCCACCCATCCGGGTTTGGGATGTATCTGTTTGTGTGGATGTTGCGCGGATTGGATTGGTCTCAAATCTTTGCGCTCGCCGTCTCGTTCTTTGTAATGAAAACCAAGGAGTTCGTATTTGATGACTCTCGTCGACGTGGTGCCCTGATCGATGGCTAAAAGTATAGGATGCGTGAGAACTTTTGGTCCAAACATATAGGTCACGCCTCTCCTTGTGTAGGTATCTAAAGCGTGGGGGCGTCTATCGTCTGCGTCTGCGTCGGAATCGGGGGAAGCCATTTTGATGTGACGAATAGTTTCCCAAAGTATGGATGGAAGAAAATTTTCCTCTCGCTCTCGCTCTCTTTCGTTTCGATGGAGTGTTGATGATGATGTCTTCTTATGGTGGTGTAATAATAAATTAAAACTGTACGTACAATTCTCTATCTTCGTTCAACTCGGCGACTAACTCGGCGGCTTCGATGAGCGCGACTTCGCCTAACTTTGTGATGTAGTTGTTGTTGACGGAAACGTTTTCCAAAGCGCCTTCGGCGTTGTTTTTAATCGCCGCGGCCAAGGCGAACGCGCCTTCGTCTTTGATTTCGTTGTAGCCTAAATCTAACGTGCTTAAATGTTCGTTGACTACGGCTAATGACTTGCCCAACGAGCGGACGCCGTCGTCCCCTAGTTCGTTGCCGCGTAAATCGAGGGTGGTGAGGGATTCGTTGTAGGTGATGGTGTCGGCGAGGGCGGCGGCGCCTTCTTTGCCAATTTTACACCACCCGACGCGTAGCGTTTCGATTTTGGCGTGGAATTTGAGGGATTCAGCGAGTGCGATGCCGCCGTCTTTGCCTATCGGGTTATAACCGAGCTCTAAAGTGGTCAACGCGGTGTTTTCCTTCAAGGATTTGGAGAGAGCCATAGCACCGAGAGCGCCGATGTTGTTCCCGCCAATGTCCAGGTTTTTCAAAGTCGCGTTGTCCTTCAACGCGGGGGACATTTTGACCGCGCCGTCGTCGGAGAGTTCGTTCATGTAAAGATTCAAGTGGGTCAACGCGTCGTCATCTTTGAGGTAATCGCACAACGCAGCGCCAGAATCTGGACCGATGGCATTGTTTCCAATGTCCAAGTTGGTCAATTTCGTCTTGCGCTTGGACAAAGCTTCGCATAATTTGACGCACCCTTCGTTTCCAATATCGTTTCCGTTCAACGTGAGCGATTTTAAGCTGCTATTGTCCACCAAAGCGTTTGCTAAGGCGACTGTGCCTAAGGCACCGACGTAGTTACCTTGTAAAGAGACGTGTTCTAACGTGTCGTTTTGTGCTAAAGCTTGCGCCAAGGCGGTGGAACCTTCGTAATCGATGGCGTTGTTGTTCATCTCCAAAGAAGTGATCGAGGTGTTTGATTTCAACGCCTCCGCTAAGGCTTTGGCACCATCGTCGCCAAACGAACACGAGTTTATGTTCAACGTCGTTATTTTTGTATCGGTTTTCAAATAGTTTGCCAACGCGATGACGCCTACGTCGAGCAACGGATTGGAGGCGAAGGAAACCATGCGCAGTTTCTTATTTTGCGACATGGCTTCGGTAATGGCAAGCATGGCGGTTTCACCAAAACCGTTCGCGCCAAAGTCAACGCACGACGCGGTTTCGTTGAACGCGATGCCTTCGGCGATGATTTTTGCGCCATCGTCGCCGAGTTTACGCCCATTCAAATCGACCGTTTGGAACCGTCTCAATTCGTCGACGCAATCTCTACACAAGCGCTTGAACTCTCTGCTCATCGGTTGTACTCTTTGTGGTTGTTTCGGTTTTACTTTTTCTTTTTCTTTTGTTTTCTCGGAGGAAGTCGACGTCGACGCGCCGCCACCATCTTCGCCTTCTTCGCCATCCATGGTGGTAAACATGCGCAATCCAGGCGGCAAGTTAGAAGCGCCGACTGGAGCGTTCTCGCCCGTACCTTCAACCCCGCCCGATTTCGCCGCTTTGTTCAACGAAGCGTAAAAATCGGAATCTGACGCCTTGTCGATACCACCAGTAGCAGTTTGCGCAGCACCAATTTCTTTTCCTCTACCACCACTACCACTACCACCGCTGCCGCCCATATCAAACACCTCCTCGTCCTCCCCCTCCGGCGAACTCTTCGCCCTTCGCTTTTGCATCTTCGTCCAAAGAAAATACGCAATCAATCCAATCGCCCCAACACCGGCGCCGAGTAACGTCGGGTCCGCGCTCGCGATATTAAACGAAGAGGAGGACACCATTTGCGACTTTTTCGTCCCTTTCTTCTTCTTCGGCCTCGGTATCTCCGAAACCGCGACGACTTCTTCTTCCTCCAAAGAATCAGCAGCCCCTCCTTCCTCGAAAGCATCATCAGCTCTTTTATCTTCCCCAATAACATCTTCGCTGCTCACATCGACGGTCGGATCGCCCTCGATCCTCGGCAACGCTTCCGCCGTCGACGAATCATCCAATTCTTCTTTCTCTTTGCCATCATTGCTCGTCGTCGTCTTTGAGGAACTACTTTTCTTCTTTTTCTTCGCCGCCGTCACGACCAAGACTCGTCGATTTTGTTGATGATGATGATTTCGTTGAGAAGAAGAAGAACGACGACGCGCAGCTGAGACGTTGCTCCTACGACTGCTCCCGAGAAAAGCGCGAGACCAGACTCCACCACCACCACCACCGCTCGTCGTCGTCGTCGTCCTCGCGTTGTTGTTCAAACTGCTCAAGAACATCTCTCTTTAAAATGTAATAAAAAACACAAGAAGAGTCACTTTTTATATTGCGGCGTTTTTCCTCTCGCGATGATGTTTTTTTGTGTTTCTCATCAAAAAAAGAATTTAATAGACTTGCCTTTAAAAAAAAATGAAAACCCTAAACACAATTTTTTTTTCCGTCGGATAAGGCGAAGAACCAGGGGCCACAAGCGCTCGGAATTTTCATCTCTCTCTCTGTTTCTCTGCTGTTTTCTCTCTAAAAATTCTCTTCTTGGGCTGTTCTTTCTCTCTGTCTGGCAAATATATTTTAT
>Ga0233450_10003616_pt1 | contig 14410 bp, 18 predicted proteins | sample 011ome_30_FD_189956 | JGI IMG/M metagenome (GOLD analysis project Ga0233450, IMG submission 189956) | Coastal salt marsh microbial communities from the Groves Creek Marsh, Skidaway Island, Georgia - 011501CT (spades assembly) | ecosystem: Environmental > Aquatic > Marine > Intertidal zone >... | reverse complement strand
ATTGATGCTTACAACTACGGTAAGTTAGAGCAAATGCATGAAGTGAAAAAGGTATTGGGGATTAGGAATGAACATATTTAAACTAGATGAAAACTACACTGTTGCGGCAAAGCTACACAATGACAAACATATTGTTAAAATGGACATTGAGTATCCGCAACTTATGTCAACTGCACACCGTGTATTAGATGGTGAAGAGTATTACGGCAAAACATCGAACGGTCGAAAGATCAAACGATTCTTACATCCAGACGATGCGCTTGAATCGGTCTTATATAAGGCTTCTCACATTAATCATCCTTCTGGCATTTGGGCAAGGGAGACTGTATCAAATTACTTATGGCTCTACGGACTTTGGGAAGAGTGCTGTAAGGAATACACGCATCGTTACGGCAAGGAACACGGTTCGTGGACGAAGCTAGGTGAAATTCTTAGGACTCCCCCATCAAACATTCCTGATGGTCCTTTGACTTTCATGCCTCAAGCAATGCCCGATGATGTTAAGGGTCCTGATACAGTAGAGGCATATCGCAATTACTACAGAAAGTATAAGGCACACTTTTCAAAGTGGACTAACCGACCTACTCCGGAATTCATGTATGCGTGAATTGGAATATGTAGTATCAGGTACAAGTTTTATGCGACTTGCGAATCCCGGTGCAGCCGGGAATCCTGATGTCTATCCCATGATAAACGAATTAATCAATAAGTTTGTCAATGGACACAAAAGCCATTCGTATTCTATTCTTTACAATTCATTTCAAGAAGAAGGCTTTGGTGATAAATTTAAAGTATACAAAGATCACATCAAACATATTCATGCAGACTCAGGTGGGTTGCAGATTGTTACACAAGGCATGTCTATAACTGAAGAACTCAAACAACAGGTGTATGAAAATCAGGCTAAGTATGCAAGTGTAGGTATGTGCTTTGATGAAATACCAGTCATACTTCCTTCAGGTAAATCAGACAGAAATGATGTGAAGGGTCGATACTTTGATTTTGAAAACTATGAAGCACTGGCATCTAAAACAGGTAGAAACATTGCAACGCAGGTAAAAACTTTTGCAAAACATAATAGTGAGTGTAAAGCATTTGCTATTTTGCAGGGAAACTGTTATGACACATACATGACTTGGGCAGAAAGATTGTTTGCTGAAATACCAGACAACGAAAAGCACCGAGTCGGTGGAATTGCAATGGGTGCGGCTGCACTAGGAACAGGTGCGTTAGAAGATGTCAAGCGAGCCTTTATTGCTAGTCAGATTCCTTTTAGAAATGACAAAGGCAAATTACACTTACATGTATTGGGTGTTGGAAGTATCAGAAGAATGCTCCCTTATCTAATCTTTTGTCAGAATGGTTTGTATGACCACATTGAAATATCATATGATAGCACATCACATGCAAGAGCCGCAGAGAACGGGCTGTACTTCATCAATGGCAGGACAATGTCTATAGGAAGGCAGTGGAGCCCCAACTACGAACTGATATACAATGACATTGAAAGTGTCATGCCTACTGAAACTACGATAGAAGATTTTTACAATGTGCTAAACAATGGCTTCAGTGCTTATGAGAAGTTGGGGGGCACAATGTATATGTGGATGCGCATCCGTACTATGGTAGTGTTGATGAGTACACGAAACTTCATGGAAACACTTGAAACTTTGATGAATAGCAAAGAAGCTCTTTTAGAGTATTCGGGCAAACATAGACTTGAACATCAATTCAGAAACCTATATAATATAAAAAATGTAGAAGACTTCCGCAGATGGGAGGCTGACCAATATTTAGGTGGCAGTCTGAAATCAATGGCAGTTAGGCAGTCCGCTCCCCCTTCGTTAGAGGATTTGTTTTCATGAAAAAAACATATATTAAAGTTTCCTTCCAGAAAGAAGGAATTCACTGCTACCCCAAAGCACCAGAGGGAGTTGAGTTTCTTCGCAATCCGCACAGGCACATGTTTCACTTTTATGTGACGCTGGGTGTTTTCCATGACGACCGAGATGTAGAATTTATTTTATTCAAACGAGAACTTGAAAATCTCTTTAAAGACGGAACTATGCAAGCGAATAATAAATCATGTGAAATGCTTGCAGAGGATTTACTAGATTATGTCATTGTCAATTACCCTAATAGGTATTGCAAAGTTGAAGTATATGAAGATAATGAGAATGGTGGTATTGTAGAATATGATATATCTGATTGATTTAGAATATGTTGAAACGAGATACACTGCTCAGTGGAAAACTGAGTTTCCTGCGTACCTGAAAAAGCAAGGACTTGATGTCACGGTTATTGATGGTCCTGATGATATTGCTGAGTGTGCTACCCCAGGAGCATTTCTAAACTTCTCGGGTACGAATGTATATAAGTCAGTGCAAGTACAAAAGATTGCAGAACTGTTTACAAAAAATCTTGTTAAGGATGGTGATAAGTTTTTGTTTGCAGATGCGTGGCATCCAGGCATCATCAATCTCAAATACATGATTGAATTGCTGGGTGTTAAGGCAGAAATTCATGCACTATGGCATGCTGGCAGTTACGATCCTCAAGACTTCTTGGGTAGATTAATCGGCGATGCCCGATGGGTGCGGCATACTGAGAAGGCATACTTTGAAGCAATTGACTATAACTATTTTGCTTCTGGTTTTCACATTGACATGTTCTTAGAAAACTTGCTTGACAAAGACCCTAGAGATGGTCGCATGAATTATATGCCTAGTGGTAAGATTACTAGAACAGGCTGGCCCATGTCTTACTATGCTCACTACATTACTCCTGAAAAGGAAGATATCATTTTGTTTCCTCATAGAATTGCTCCTGAGAAACAGCCTGAGATTTTCAGAGATTTGCAGAAACAACTTCCTGAGTATCAGTTAATTATGTGTCAGGAAGAAAATCTCACAAAGGACGAGTATCATAAACTTCTCGGTAAAGCTAAGATGGTGTTTTCTGCTAACTTACAAGAGACTCTGGGTATCGGCTGTTATGAGATTTTATGCAGTCTAGGAATGCCTCTGGTGCCCGACACGCTATCTTACAAGGAGATGTACTATGATTGCTTCAAGTATTCTCCTGAATGGACTAGCAGTTTTAAAGCATACGAAAAAAATAAAGATTTGCTTGTCGGTCTTATTCATCACATGATGTCTAATTACGACACTTATGACATGATAAATAACATACAAGGAAATCGTGAATTTCTACGCAGAGAATATTTTACTGCAAGCAATATGATTGAGACATTGAAAGGTTAATATTATGACGCATTATTCTACAAAAACTTATGGTCATGAAGAAGGTTTGTCGGCTGTGTTTAGGCAACCGAATGCAACACATACTCTTTAGGTTTTAGACTTGTCTTCAGTGCCGAAGTACTTGATGATAAAAATTGGGTTGTTGACTTTGGCGGTCTAAAGAAATTAAAAGAGTGGCTGAAGGAAATGTTTGACCACAAACTAGTTGTTGCAAAAGACGATCCTAACCTCAAAGACTTTCTTAATCTTGAAGAAAAAGGTCTTGCAGATGTAGTGGTAATGTCTGGTGTAGGGTGCGAAAAATTTGCTGAAATAGTTTTTCATTATGCCAATAATTTGGTACAAGACATGACAAATGGTCGTTGCAAGTGTGTAGAAGTTGAATGCATGGAACACGGCGCCAACTCTGGGATTTATAAAGCCTAATGCGAATTGCCTTAATCACAGATACGCACTTCGGTGCTAGGTCCGATTCAATACCGTTCGATAATTTCTTTGAGAAATTTTATTCTAACTCTTTCTTTCCTACATTAGAAGAGCGCGGTATAAAAACCATCATTCATCTTGGTGATATTTTTGACCGAAGAAAATATATCAACTTCAATACCCTGAGAAGTTGCAAGCAGTACTTTTTTGATGAGGCTGCAAAAAGAGGTATAGACATTCATTTGATTCCCGGGAATCATGATACCTATTTTAAAAATACTAACGATGTCAACTCTCCAAATCTTTTGCTTAGAGAGTATGACAATATATATCTGTATCAAGACCCGAGCGAAGTAGTTTTCGACACACAGAAAATTTTATTGATGCCTTGGATATGTTCAGATAACTATAATGATTCCAGAAAAGCTATGGAGAATAGCGATGCTAAAGTCTGTTTTGGACACTTTGAACTCGCTGGGTTCCAGATGTACAAGGGCGTTAAAAATGAGCATGGAATGGATCCTAGCATATTCGATCATTTCGATTTGGTTTGTAGTGGGCATTTTCATCATCGTGATCGTTCTGGTAACATATTCTATCTCGGCAATCCTTACGAAATTACTTGGTCTGACTGGGACGACCCTAGAGGATTTCATGTCCTCGATACGGAGACACTAGACTTTGATTTCATAAAGAATCCATATAACATGTTTCATAAATTTCATTGGGACGACAGTGATGAACTCTCTATGAAATATATTGAAAATATTAATTATGATTTATTGGAACGCAGTTGTGTTAAACTGGTTGTTGTAAAGAAAACGGACTTTTCAAAGTTTGACATCTTTGTTGATAAGCTGTATAGTTGTAATCTTGTGGAACTTAAAATCATTGAAGATTTTTCTGAATTTGAAGATGACGCTGTTGGTGATGAGTCTATTAACCTAGAAGATACTATGACTCTTTTAGGAGAATATGTTGACAACATTAATACTGAACTTGATCGTGAAAGACTGAAGACGCAACTTAGGACTCTCTATGTCGAGGCGCAGAATATAGAATGATTTATTTTGAAAAGTTGAGATGGCAAAATTTTCTATCCACCGGCAATTCATTCACTGAGATTGATTTTACTCGCAATGTCTCTACACTTATAGTAGGCGATAACGGTAGTGGTAAATCAACTATGTTGGATGCATTGTGTTATGTGTTGTTTAACAAGCCTTTTAGAAACATAACAAAGCCTCAATTGATAAACACTATCAATAATAAAGGACTGTTGGTAGAGATTGATTTTAGAATTGGCACACATGAGTATCAAATTAAAAGAGGTGCCAAGCCAAATATATTTGAGATTTTTTGTGATGGTAATTTAGTTGACCAAGATGCCGCAGTAAGAGACTCACAAAAATACTTGGAAGAAAGTATTTTAAAATTGAATTACAAATCATTTACACAGATTGTGATACTTGGATCAGCCTCATTCACCCCCTTTATGCAATTACCTTTAGGGCAACGAAGAGATATCATTGAGGATATTCTTGACATTCAAATTTTCACTGTGATGAATTCTGTACTCAAACAAAAACAAAATGTTCTACGGGAAACAATTCGTGACATTGAAACCGATGTTGAAGTAGCAAAACAGAAAGCGACCATTCAAAAAGAATATATAGATACGCTGGAAGAAAATAAAGCAAATAAGATAACCGAGATCAAGGAGAAGATCAGTGAATTCGAGGCGGCGATTTCAACATCAGAGGAAAAGGTTGATGCTTACAAACAGCAGAAGGAGAATCTGGGCGACCCGGGAGAACGAAGAAGAAAACTCTCAGGATACAGAGACAAATTTACAACCCAACTCAGAAAAATCCGAAAAGAAATAGACTTCTATGAAAGTCATGATGATTGCCCTACATGCAAACAGGGTATTCCTCATGATTTTAAGAAAGAAATTCAAGAGACAAAACAAAGCAAAGTTTCTGAAATTGAAACCGCTACAGAACAACTGGAAACACAGTTTGAAGAATTGGATAATTTAGTCGCAGAATATAATGAGATTAATGAATTAACCAACAGAGAAAATAATGAGATTATCTCTAATCAACGATATCTACAGCGGCTTCACATAGAATTAGCCGATGCAAAAAATAATGTAGCCAACATTGATGAAGAGAAACAAAAACTAAAAGACTTGGCTAAAGAGGTTGTCAGAAGTAACAGCCTGAAGTCTGAGAAAAATGAAGAGCAACATTATCTTACAGCATGTGCGGCACTGTTGAAAGACACAGGAATTAAAACTAAAATCATAAAGCAGTATCTGCCTGCTATTAACAAACTCGTTAATAAATATTTGGCTGCGATGGACTTCTTTGTTCAGTTTAATTTGGATGAGAAGTTTAACGAGACTATCAAGTCTAGGCATAGAGATAAGTTTTCGTATGCTAGTTTCAGTGAAGGCGAGAAACAAAGAATTGATTTGGCATTGTTGTTTACTTGGCGAACAATTGCAAAAATGAAAAACTCGGCGGCTACTAATTTGTTAATACTTGATGAGGTGTTTGATAGCAGCCTAGACAACAATGGTACTGACTATGTTATGACCTTGTTGGATACTATAGGCGGAGACACCAATGTATTTGTAATTTCGCATAAAGGCGATCAACTCTTTGACAAATTTAGAAGCGTGATTAAGTTTGAGAAAAAGAAAAACTACTCGGTGATGACATGAACGAAGATATGAAATTAGAACTTGTTAAATTTGGAAGCCCTTCTCTAAAGAACGCTCCTGACATTTTTAACTTTGATGACTATAGTGCAGAAGGTTTATGTAAGGCTCTGATGAAAAAACAGTTGGAGCTTAACGGAGCAGGTCTGTCTGCTAATCAAGTGGGTATTAATGCAAGAGTCTTCACTATGGGCGATGGAAAAGAACTTACTCGGTATATCATCAATCCAGAAATCGTTGACATTTCAACTGAGTGTGTTACAATGCGTGAAGGATGTCTGAGTTTGCCTGGAGTCTGGCTGAACTTATCTCGACCCATATGGCTCACTGCTAGATACCAAAGAACTGATGGTAGTTGGACTACAGAAAAATTCACTGACTTAGCGGCTAGAGTTTTCTTGCATGAGTACGATCATATGCTAGGACAGAATTTTACACAGAGAGCGTCCAAGTTAAAACTTGATATGGCATTGAAAAAGGTGGAGAAGAGAGCTAAAAGATATGTTAAGAGCATGGGAAAAAGATAAAGTTATAGGATTTACCGCATCTTCCTTTGACCTACTTCACGCTGGTCATGTGGTCATGTTAGAAGAAGCAAAAGGCAACTGTGATTATCTAATAGTCGGACTGCAAAATGATCCCACTATAGATAGACCAGAAAAGAATAAGCCAGTCCAAAGTATTGTTGAAAGACAGTTACAGTTAGGCGCAGTAAGATATGTTGATGAAGTCATCGTGTACAACACGGAAGCCGATTTAAGAGATTTGTTGTTGACTCTTCCTATAGATGTGCGTATAATAGGTGAAGAATACGAAGACAAAGATTTCACTGGAAAAGATATACCTATGCACATAGTTTACAATTCCAGAAAGCATTCATTTAGTAGTACTGATTTGCGTAAACGAGTTAGAAAGGAAATATAAATATGAAAGAGAAAATGATTAAAGTAGCCCGCGGTTATTTTAACGGACAAATTGGAAAGCATCTAATCAACGCTGATAATATTATGACTAACCCGGTCGGTATCGGGGAGCATGGTGATATCATCGAGGAGCTGGAAAAGGAACTTGCAAAAGTTGCTGAGTACGAAGAAAAACTAGCAGTACTAGAAAAGTACTTTACAGATACGGAAGGTAACTAATGTCAGACGATTTTGATTTCGGATTTACTATTGTAGATAGTGAGGACTTGAGTCCAGCACCAACTAGTCAGCCAATAACGGCTACAGTGCCAGATGACTTTAAAGACGAAATCATGGCAAAGCTGTATGACTTAGAGAATAGAATTCTATCTTCGGATAGCTCGGGTATGATTAATGAGCATCGTGCTTTGGTTGAACAGGATGTCGCCACCAAATTGCGAGACCTTGAAGACCTTATCATGCCGCTACTTATCAACCTGAAAAAGAATCCTGAAAAGGATTACATCCATTGGCCTAATCGAACGGCTATCATTGATAAACAAATTGAAAAAATTAAGGCGGTAACACAATATTATGAGCGAATCAACTGAGGGTACGAATCAAATTGACGGTTACATTGGTCAACATCTAAGCCGCGTTCATCATTTTTATGTTTCAGGTGAAATTGAGGATGCGAAAAATTATATTGAGTGGTTCCAGATTATTCGTTCTGCGGGCCCAGCCGACATAATTTATTTACACTTGAATTCTGAAGGCGGTGATGCATTCACAGCTATTCAGTTTATGCGAGTATTATCTGAGACCGAGGCAAGAGTCATTACATCTGCTGAAGGGTTTTGTGCATCGGCAGCCACAATGCTATTCTTGTGTGGAGATCAGTGTGAAGTATCAGATCATGCTGTCTTTATGTTTCATACTTTCTCTTCCTTCTCTTACGGTAAGAGCAGTGAGATGTTCGCTCAGGTTACGATGGAAAGATCCTGGGGTGAAAAGATGGTCACTGATATTTACAAGGGGTTCTTTACTGAAGCTGAAATTGAAGCATTGCTGGAAGGAAAGGACTACTGGATGGAAGGTCCTGAGGTCATTGAGCGACTAACTGAGCGTAAAAATATGCTCGAACAGCCCGAAAAGAAGACCAAAACTAGAAAAAAATCTTAACTTTTTTTGTTTTTCCAATAAAATCAATGACTTAGCGGGCGAAATAATGCTTGACTTATAGGCTCAAAGGTCGTATAATGTTTACATAAAATACGAAATCAAGAGAGAGTCTATGGAAATCAGCAAAAAGAGTACCCTAGCTAAGTTGTTGGCTGCTGAGAATATCACTCTAGAGCATCGCAAAGTACCGACTGCATACTTTGATCTGAAGGAGCGCAAGGTGGTTCTTCCAATGTGGAAGAATATGGACGCTGACCTTTATGATATGCTTATCGGTCATGAGGTCAGTCATGCTCTTAATACTCCTCTCGAAGGCTGGCATGATAATGTCATCGAATATGGTCCTGCAATCAAGTCATTCCTCAATGTAGTCGAGGACGCTCGAATTGAGAGACTAATCAAAGAAAAGTTTCCTGGGCTTGTTAAGAATTTCTACGCTGGCTATCGCAAACTATTCAATGATGATTTCTTCGGTGTGAAGGATCGTGACCTATCTACGCTTCCTTTGATTGATCGAATCAATTTACACTTCAAAATTGGCTCAATGCTCGGCATCAACTTCACTGATGAGGAGCAAGTGTATGTTGACCGTGTCGCAAACTGTCAGACCTGGGACGAGGTAGTCGAGGTTGCGCATGATCTCTTCGGCAATGCAAAAGAGGAGATGGAGAATCAAGAGGAGCAACCAGACTCAGGTTCTGCTGATGACTTCGAGGACGATGAATTTGAGGACGACTATGAATCGGATCCTTCTTCAGGTCAGTCTGATGGCGAGACCGAAAAAGAGGAAACGGACGAAGAAGGTAATGCATCAGGTGAATCAAGTGAGCAGGAAGAAGAAAGCCCCGAAGAATCTGAGGGGTCGTCCGATTCTGTGATTCAGCAAGGACCAACTGATTCTTCAGAGCCTGTTGCTGAAACTGATATGAATTTCCGTCAGTCTGAGGAGTCACTGTTACAGGAAAATGCAAAAGATATTGCATATCTTGAATGGAATAAACTTAATCCCAAGCATTGGGTTGTTCCTGTTTCTAAAACATGGGACTACAATTTCGAGGGAATATTCAAGGCAAATCGATGGTCTGAGGATCTTCCTGTAGGACCTATCGCCGATGAGTGTCTAACAAACTTCAAACAAAAAAATACTGCAACAATCAATCAGTTGGTAATGCAGTTTGAGATGAAGCGCAAAGCTAAATCTCTGTCCCGTGCCCGTGAAAATAAGACGGGTGAATTGAACATGAAAAAACTCTGGGCTACTCAGTTAACAGAAAATGTATTTCTCTCTAATACTGTAGTACCCAAAGGCAAGAATCACGGCATGGTGATGTTTGTGGACTTCTCAGGCTCCATGACTGCTGACATTGCGGCTACTTTGGAACAAACTCTTATCATGGTAGCGTTTTGTAAAAAGGTCAACATCGCTTTTGATGTTTATCTATTCAACAATTCACGAAATGAGTATCGCAATGCAGATCAAATGGAAATTGCCAATGGCGGTTACACACCTGGCAAGATGGTCATTAAGGATGAAGGCTTCAGCCTGATCCAGATGATTAATTCTAATATGACTTCTCGGGCATACGGCGATGCATTCAAGAAATGTTTGGTGCTTGCTGAGGCTTACCGCTGTTATGTTGAGAGTCGTTCAAACCGATACAGTAATAGCAAAGAGGTTAGCTGTTGGGATCTTCCTGCACGATTTCAGACAGGCGGCACTCCCCTAGTTGAAACTGTTATGGTTGCCCGTGAGTTGGTCAAGAAGTTTAAGGTTGATAATCGCATTGAAGTAATGAATACTATCTTCCTCACTGATGGCGAGCCAACTGGGCAGTATGAGATAGTTGGAAAATCGACTCTTTGGAGTGGATGTGATCGCATCGCAATAACGGAAGGTCCTATTGTTACTGTTGAAAAGTACAATCGCCGAGATCGATACATTGCTAGTATTCAATATCGCTCTGCATTGAAACACTTCAAGGCTACAGTTGATAGTCGCCTGATTAATTTCCACATTGGAAAATTCAGGAAGCATGAACTTAGTATGATGTACTTTGAAACTTCAGACTTTGATTACACCAAGTTTGAGGAAAAATACAAAAAAGAATTTTTGAAGAATAAGTTTTTTGAGTTGGAAAACTACAACTACTTTGATACTTCATACTACATTAAAAATGGCAAAGACCTCGAGGTTGAGGATCAAGTCATGGTTGTCGAGTCTGAAAAGAAGGCTGACATACTCAAAGGATTCCGCAATTTTCAGAAGGGTAAGGCGTCTAGCCGAGTGTTTCTGAACCGATTGATGGATAAAGTAGCGTAGGTTATTGATTTCTATGGAGAAAAAAGTTTGCATTTTGGTGAGAAAATGCTTGACTTTTAGGAACAATGGCATTATACTATGCATATAGTTAGGAAAATGAGAAGAGGATATACATTATGAATGACCGTCAAACCCTTTTACAAGCACTTGCCAATTCAGACAATGATACTGGTGTCTTTGGTCGATTTGAAGTATTGCAGATTGCTAAGTCTGTTGGGCTCAAGCCACCCAAGTGGTTCTTTGATGAACATAAAATTGGTCGAGGCAAATATGTTATCGATATGCAGGGTCAGGTACTGGCGATGCCCCAAGCGGCTGCTCCAGCTCCGACTCCCATAGTCACGATTCAGCCCTCGCCCGCTAAAACATTAACTCAGGCGAAACTTACTGTGGAAGTTGATAATCTAGTTCCGATGTCTGACCCTACTTACATTCCGTTTGGGTTTTCCCGCGACTTGACTAAAATTTTGAAGTCAGGTATTTTCTATCCCACATTCATCTCAGGTCTATCAGGTAATGGTAAGACTACAATGGTTGAGCAAACCTGCGCTAAACTCAAGCGTGAGGCTCTCCGTGTCAATATCTCCATCGAGACTGATGAGGATGATCTGATCGGTGGCAACACCCTTGTCGATGGCAATGTGGTCTATCGTGAAGGTCCTGTACTGACCGCTATGAAGCGTGGTGCAGTGCTGATACTTGATGAGTTAGACCGTGGCTCTAACAAACTGATGTGCTTGCAGGCTATTCTAGAGGGCAAGCCCTACTTCAATAAGAAGACAGGTGAGGTGGTTACTCCTGCTCCCGGCTTTAACATCATTGCAACAGCTAACACTAAAGGACGCGGCTCGGATGACGGCAAGTTTATGTCGGCTCAGATCCTAGATGAGGCGTTCCTTGAGCGATTTGCAATCACGGTTGAGCAGGAGTACCCCTCTGCTGTCAATGAGAAGAAAATCATTCTCGGCAAGATGGGTAAGGTCAACAAGGTTGATGAGGACTTTGCTGATAAGCTGGTCACTTGGGCTGAAATCATTCGCAAGACCTTCAAGGAAGGTGCGATTGATGAATTGGTTTCTACTCGCCGACTGGAGCACATTGTCAATGCGTATGCTATGTTTGATGACCGCATGAAGTCAATTGAGCTTTGCGTCAACCGCTTCGATGAGGACACTAAGTCTGCATTCACTGAGTTGTACACTAAGGTTGATGCTGGTGCGACTCTGGAGTCGCTTGAGGATTCAGGGGTAGACATCGAAGCTGATGAGGTATCATTCTAATGAATAAGATCGATTACAAATTCAATGAAGATACACTCATTGCAGAGTTTAAGACATATGTAGATGCCACTTACTCTGGTCATTATGGTGCTAATAAGGATAATCTTCAGTCAATGGAGATTATCTCAGCCCGAGGTCGAGGCGTAGACTTCACTTCAGGCAATATAGATAAGTACAATGACCGGTATGGTAAGAAAGGTTCTGTAGCAGATTGGCGTAAGGATATTGTTAAAATTATTCATTATGGGTTTTTACTTCTCAATGAGCATGACAAAAAATATCCTGGGGGCTAACCGTACAAGGGTGGCGGCGAGTGATTCCTAACTATACTTCTCTCCTCGTTATTCGCCGTCACCCTTCCTTTTTCGTATAAATAATATATACAAATTTTTTTATTAGGAGAAAAAAATGGCTAAGATTGTTGAATTTTCACTTACTCGGGATAGCATATCAGACGCATGGCCGTTTGCGAATACTGACTCAACTGCAAATGAGGCTATTCTGGCAATCGTTTCTGAGTACAATGGAACTATTGCTGTGGATATATCTGAAGATGGTTTGATGAAAACTATTATCATGATGTTCCCAGATGACGCAGATTTCTTTGTGTTAAAAGATCGGTTTGAGACTGTGCATGACACCTCCCCCGAACAGAAAGAGTATATTGCTCAAATGAGAGCCGAAGGTAAATATGTGTTGTCCGTTGTTGCTGATTAGTGCTTGACAAACATATTGAATTGTATTATTATTGTGTTTTAATTTCGTGAAGGAAAATATATTATGAAAATCTCTAAAGCTACTTTAGATGTTCTGAAAAATTATGCTAGTATCAACACAAACATTTTGGTGCGTGAAGGTAACACCCTAGCAACAATCAGTACAGGAAAAAACATCTTCTCCCGAACAACGGTCGCTGAGACTTTTGATCGGGAGTTTGCTATCTATGATCTAAACAGTTTGCTTGCTCTACTTACTCTCATGGAAGATACTGAGGTTGAGTTTGGCGAAGGCAGTATCACTATCAGCAAGGATCGGAGTCAGTTTGAATACTATTATGCTGACCCTAGCATCGTGGTAGCCGCTCCTGACAAAACAATTGAAGTAGATAATCACTACAATTTCAATCTGTCTTCTCAGGATGTTCAGATGGTCATGAAAGCGGCGGCTATTGTTTCCGCTCCTATGCTGAGTGTTGTATCTAAGGGTGGTCAAGTTACTCTATCTGTAGGCGACCCCTCTACCCCTCGAAGCAATACATTCCGTAATGTGATTGGAGACTGCGATAAAGAATTTGATTGCCGACTTGCAATTGAAAACTTCAAGATCATTCCAGGTGACTATGAAGTTACTTTATCTCAGAAAAAATTCATGTATCTGAAAAACAAAAATACTGACATTCAGTATTGGCTCGCCCTCGAACCTAGCTCAGTTATTTAAGGAGATTTCGATGGCAAATTTTACTTACCGAGTACCGAATATCATTTTTAAAACTCGGGTGCGTGATGAAACTATCAGTGAAGGAAATCCCTTTCGATGGGATCATGTAACAAGCCAAGAACTATTTGGCGAGAAGCGAGTAATCCTATTCGCACTTCCTGGAGCATTCACTCCTACATGTTCTACATTCCAGTTGCCTGATTTTGAGAAAATGTTTTCAGAGTTTCAGGAACAAGGCATCGATGAAATCTATTGCATGTCAGTGAACGATGCATTCGTGATGAATGCTTGGGCTAAGTCTCAGGGGTTGCGGAATGTAAAGGTGATTCCTGATGGTTCTGCTATCTTCACTACTTACATGCACATGGATGTGAAGAAAGATAATCTAGGATTTGGTATTCGCTCTTGGCGTTATGCTTTGGTTCTAGATAACATGCAAGTTGAAAAGGCTTTTGTAGAGCCGGGCTACGGGGACAATGTTGATGATGATCCTTACGGCGTTTCTTCACCACAGAATATCATGAAGTATTTGAAAGGTGAGGCTTTTGATGCAGGCACCACAAAGGGTAGACAACTTACCCTAAACTTGACTGATGGCATTGACTCCAAAGCAACAATGAGTTAAACTAGTACTTTATATTATGAGAGGTGAACACATGTCAGATGAATTTTTGTGGGTCGAGAAGTATCGACCTCGTACACTTGATGAGTGTATCCTGCCTGATGCACAGAAGGATGTGTTCAAGCAGTTTATCGAGGCTGGAGAAATTCCTAACATGCTTCTCTGCGGGACAGCGGGTACAGGTAAGACTACTGTTGCCCGCGCTCTCTGCAATGAACTCGGCTGCGATTACATTGTAATCAACGGGTCT
>Ga0233450_10003604_pt1 | contig 14440 bp, 11 predicted proteins | sample 011ome_30_FD_189956 | JGI IMG/M metagenome (GOLD analysis project Ga0233450, IMG submission 189956) | Coastal salt marsh microbial communities from the Groves Creek Marsh, Skidaway Island, Georgia - 011501CT (spades assembly) | ecosystem: Environmental > Aquatic > Marine > Intertidal zone >... | reverse complement strand
TTTACATTATCTAATATATTAAACATTTTCTTGATGTCCGTCAAACTATAATGGTCTGAATTGAAATTCATTATAGTTTACATAGATTAAAAAATTGATTATTCTTTTTATATAATCCTAGGATATGATGACCTTTTAGAAGAAATACGTAAACTAAAAGAAAGGGTCTCTGTGTTAGAGTCTTCGTTAGAGTCTGGTATTAAGTCTACACCTAAATGTTATGAGAAATGTTTGACTAACATAGATATATTGTCCGTATTAAATTCTAAACAAGAGTTATATATTCAAATGTATGACGTCATTCGGCAATGAGCGATTAATACATGTTGAACATAGTGGATCTTATAACATTATCCTTTATAAACCGCGTATGTTTGGAAACGTTGAACCAATTGATCATGGAAACATTCTTTGTCTCGGTGTTCTTTTGATAACTTTTTTTGTCCTTTCATAGTCTCTATGTTGCCGATATAGTCCCACTTCTGGAATGGTTTTTTTCGCGTAATTGGATGTAATGTTTGAAGTTCATATTTCTAGTAATAATTGATTCTTTTATTTCACATTTTATATTATTGAGTAAGACGATTTAAACATTCGATGTGTTTCTTGGTCATTTTTTTGTAGGGAAAATGCATCTTATTTTGTCTATGCTTCATATGTCCTTTTCCAGTTGGTTATTCTGTTGTTAGTTCATTAATACCTATATCGACCAAGCTATTTACATTTAAATCATTTCTAATGGATACATTACCACTTATATTCAAGTTTTCGGATACATGCTCGTGACTAGATATAGATAATTTATGATTACCAATAGTAATATTTCCTAGTAATTGACAAGTGCTATACACATTCAATGGTCCGTCCACATTTGTATGTCTAACTTCCGCTTAACTCTATTTGTTGATATGTGACACATTACAATTAAGTGACGCCTTTCAAATTAATCAATAACATTATTATGAAGGGAATAAATATATTATCCCCGTATGGTGTTTAAATCGCATCATACAATTTAGAATTTATAAAACAATAATGTAAAAACAAATTAGAAATTATCACTTAGTTTGTGTAGAATGCCGTTAATTTAACATACTTGATTCCATCACACTTGTCCTTACGCTTGGAAAATCGCGGAGTTGTCTACAATATAATATGAATAAATTAGATGTAAATTTATTCTACTAATAAATTCTCTAGTGATACAACTCTTGACAACAAATCATCATATTGTTGTTGTATTACTTCGCTGAAGTTGAATGTCCCGTCTACCACCAAGTCGCCATTGACATGCAAGTTTCCGCCAATGCCTACGTTACCGATAAGACTAGTGGTTCCACCAATTGCTTGTAAGGGGCCGTCCCAAGTGATTCCACCATTTGCTTGTAAGGTGCCGTCGCAAGTGATTCTACCATTTGCTTGTAAGGTGCTGTGGCAAGTGATTCCACCATTTGCTTGTAAGGTGCTGTCGCAAGTGATTCCACCATTTGCTTGTAAGGTGCCGTCGCAAGTGATTCCACCATTTGCTTGTAAGGTGCCGTCGCAAGTGATTCCACCATTTGCTTGTAAGGTGCCGTGGCAAGTGATTCCACCAGCTTGTAAGGTGCTGTCGCAAGTGATTCCACCATTTGCTTGTAAGGTGCCGACGCAAGTGATTCCACCATTTGCTTGTAAGGTGCCGTGGCAAGTGATTTCACCAGCTTGTAAGGGGCCGTGGCAAGTGATTTCACCAGCTTGTAAGGGGCCATTGACATGCAAGTCACCGGTCACACGCTCCGAGCCAGACACAAGCAAGGTTTCTGGCCCAGATGGTCCACCAATGCCTACGTTACCGATAAGACTAGTGGTTCCACCATTTGCTTGTAAGGTGCCGTCGCAAGTGATTCCACCATTTGCTTGTAAGGTGCCGTCGCAAGTGATTCCACCATTTGCTTGTAAGGTGCCGTCGCAAGTGATTCCACCAGCTTGTAAGTCTCCCCCCACACTCAGGTCATCTTCTATGGTAACGTTTCCAGTAACACCCAACGTTCCACCAATAGTTACATTTTGACTTACATCTAAACTACCGCTTAAGTCCATATCTTTTTCAACGACAATTTTATCATTATCCGAATCATAAGAAATATAGGATATACTACCTGAATTATTGGATATATCAATTATTTTTTGTTCTACATTGGGTATTGAACCAAGTTGTAAATCTCCACCAATCGTTGTGTGTCCAGTAGTGTCCGCGACAGAAAAGTTGTCTGTATATATACCACCGTTTACGATCAAGTCTCCCCCCACACTAAGGTCATCTTCTATGGTAACGTTTCCACGCAAACCTTTCTGATAAATTTTGGTTGATCCTGAATTAGTATTAACAAAAGTTGCTCCAATAGCGACTATATCTCCTTTGGCGTTGATTGACACGGAGGATCCACTTCGGTCACCATCTGAATCACCATCGATGGTTTGTCCCAATTGTTTCCATAAACCATCGGTGTATTGATACATTTTGGTTGATCCTGAATCAGTATTACTGTTGTCATCCAATCGTGCTCCAATAGCGACTATATCTCCTTTGGCGTTAATTGACACGGAGTATCCACTCCAGTCATTATTTGAATCACCAAAGATGGTTTCTCCCAATTGATTCCATGAACCATTGGTGTATTGATACATTTTGGTTGATCCTGAAACATCCAAATATGCTCCAATAGCGACTATATCTCCTTTGGCGTTGATTGATACAGAGTATCCACTTCGGTCATTATCTGAATCACCATCAATGGTTTGTCCCAATTGTTTCCATAAACCATCGGTGTATTGATACATTTTGGTTGATCCTGAATCAGTCTTAAGGTTGTTGTCATCAAAAATTGCTCCAATAGCGACTATATCTCCTTTGGCGTTGATTGACACGGAGTATCCACTCCAGTCATTATTTGAATCACCATAGATGGTTTCTCCCAATTGATTCCATGAACCATCGGTGTATTGATACATTTTGGTTGATCCTGAAACATCCAAATATGCTCCAATAGCGACTATATCTCCTTTGGCGTTGATTGACACGGAGGATCCACTTCGGGCATTATTTGAATCACCATAAATGGTTTCTCCCAATTGATTCCATGAACCATCGGTGTATTGATACATTTTGGTTGATCCTGAAACATCATAAATTGCTCCAATAGCGACTATATCTCCTTTGGCGTTGATTGACACGGAGGACCCACTTCGGTCACCATCTGAATCACCATCGATGGTTTGTCCCAATTGATTCCATGAACCATTGGTGTATTGATAAATTTTGGTTGTTCCTGAGACATCATAAATTGCTCCAATAGCGACTATATCTCCTTTGGCGTTGATTGACACGGAGTGACCACTATAGTCACCATCTGAATCACCATCGATGGTTTGTCCCAATAATGCCCACGGAGAATTGCTCGTCATTGTTCCGGATACATTCACATGTTTGTAAAAATGTGAATTACCACACGAATCTATTTTCAAGGCATCACCTTCGTCACCGGCATTGAACAATGCTACGTCTTGGTCGTCGCCCACACCGAACTGAGACACTTTCAGTGCGGGACCCGTTCCTTGGTTCGACACTTCCAATTGAGTGCTAAACACTACTTCGCTGAAGTTGACTGTCCCGTCTACCACCAAGTCGCCATTGACATGCAAGTCACTGGTCACACGCTCCGAGCCAGACACAAGCAAGGTTTCTGACCCAGATGATCCGCCAATACCTACGTTTCCAGTAACACCCAACGTTCCACCAATAGTTACATTTTGACTTACATCTAGACTACCGCTTAATTCCATATTTTGCGCAGACACATCATTCAACGTTGTAAGTCCATTCACATTTAAATTATTGGATATATCCACCGACTCATTGACAGATAGTGTTCCCTCAATGGTTTCGTTTCCGGTCAAAATAGTGTTACCTAATCTTACTGGTATTTGTGTTGGTTTCTTAAATACAGATGGTATTTCGACTACAAATGACATATATATATATAATCATAATAAATTATAGTAAACGAGTTAAGTCCTCCAAGGTTAATTCTTCTATTTCATGATCTAATAATGTACGACCCCCGCCAGCAAGCAACTGAACCCCGCCAGATTTTCAAAAAAAACATAGTCCCTGTAGTTGTATTCGACGCTGATACAACCATCGAACTATATTCTATTATTCCATTCAAATAAACATAATATTATGTATCAGAATAGTTAATCGTTAACACGCTAAACGACGGAATACTTAGACCACTTGAATCTTCGTTCACTATCAATTGGTCTCCGGTTAAAACTACATTATCACTTGTATCTTTTTTCTCAAACAAACTACCACCATCACGATAATGCGTCACACCAAGGGCTAATGCCAAGCACCACATGGAACCCGATATGTCGCTATTAATTTCTATGGATCCATTGGTCTTGGACATCCAATAGGTTTTGCCAAATATACTTCCTTCACGAATATTTTGCAGAGTGATTTTTGACAAAGGGTAATACGTGAATTATATTCACCTACCACAAATAACTCCAACGGAGACAAAGAATAAACGTAATCTTCTTCCCCGTATTTATACGAAATGGGTCCGGTCAACCACGCTCCACTTTTTACTTCTAAATAATCACACGATACGTCTTTTATATTGGCGTGTTCGTTTATACTAACATTATTCATTTCACTCAACCCAACTACATGGAGTCCATTTTTCAAGTCTAAATAATAACACAACACATCAGACAAACTACTTAATACAGCAACACTTATCTCCGATTTGAACTGACCTGAACCATCTATTTCAATAGAAGAAAGGTTCTTTAAGTATTCATTGTGGTTTCATTATGAACGATTAAATTCGAGATGTCTTGAGATTCAAAAAAAACATTAGAGTCATCCACGGTACCATCTAAGGTAACCGACCCATTCACTACAAAATTGCCATTTATATTTACATATGAAACGCGGACAAGGTATGACGCATTTTCCATATAAAAAAATGACCAAGCAACACATCGAATGTTTAAAGCGTCTTACTAAATAAGTGCTAATTCGATTAACTCATCGTTTATTCTTTGTGACTATTCATACTCAATCTTTAAAGTAATTTGGTAAATTTTCCGATTATTTTTTGGACAATCATTAGGTAAACATTTGTATTTTTATTGGTGCTACACACATAATAGCGATGTTGTGGTCTATCGTATATTATTTATGATTTTGTTGCTGACAACAAAGTTGTATTAAGAAAAGGGATTAAGGATAACGCCCTTAAAACTAACCACAATGATACGTACATCCTACGTAAGCAATTATATAAGAATTGTTTGAATTATCCATATATTCTTCGTAAGTAATGATTTGTGCGTCGCTGTTGATATATCGAATATTATATTCGTATTCATACACCACGTTTCCAGAAGAATCCACTTCGTCTGTCCATTGTATTTGTTCGTAAGGGTCTAAAATGTTTTCTCCGCTGGCATCTTTCAATATAGTTGGTCTAGGTACATATCGTGGATTAAAATCACAATCCATCGTTATTTTGGCTACACTATAATTATGTAAAATATCATCGGATTGTTTCGCACCATAACCAAGTAAATCACAAGTGGTAATGTAATCTCCTGATTCAAGTGGTCCGTCTTTATTGCTAACCCAAATGGCACCTTCACCAACCGAGTTAATATAGACACGCGTGTCTCCTTTTTCTTTTTCAAAAGGAGTACAAAATCCTCCATACTTATCTACACGCTCATTCGGATCTTCCGAATCGGATATGACCCCAAAACACGATTTGTCCTTATTTTTTGTGGAAAGACTCACGTATGGCAGTGTCTCGTTTTGTGTAATGGCTTTGTTTCCTTTTTTGATGCTTCCACTCATAGATATATTGGTGTTTTGATCGGCGCATACAATGCGTCCAGCATAGACTTCTGTATTTGAAAATGGTAAATCTTTAATGAAGCATCTGTGTTGACCTGTGAAATTCAGATCTGTTAACCCGTTATTACGAATTTCAAAGACCTCGTCCGGTGTGCCATTAGTTTTTTGAAGAGTAAATCGAAAGAAATAATAAGAATCACTAACTATTCCTAAAGACATCGTCCAGGAAAAACCTGAATAGCTCGGATTAGTTACTCTAATATCTCCATTCACATTTAAATTATTGGATATATCCACCGACTCATTGACAGATAGCGTCCCACCAATCGTTGTAACTCCATTCACATTTAAATTATTGGATATATCCACCGACTCATTGACAGATAGCGTCCCACCAATCGTTGTGTGTCCAGTAGTGTCCGCGACAGAAAAGTTGTCTGTATATATACCACCGTTTACGAACAAGTCTCCCCCCACACTCAGGTCATCTTCTATGGTAACGTTTCCACGCAAACCTTTCTGATAAATTTTGGTTGACCCTGAGACATCATAAATTGCTCCAATAGCGACTATATCTCCTTTGGCGTTTATTGACACGGAGTATCCACTTTGGTCACCAGCTGAATCACCATTGATGGTTTGTCCAAATTGATTCCATGAACCATCGGTGTATTGATACATTTTGGTTGTTCCTGAATCATCATTACCACTGTTTTCATCAAATGGTGCTCCAATAGCGACTATATCTCCTTTGGCGTTGATTGACACGAACCATCCACTATAGACACCACCTGAATCACCATTGATGGTTTGTCCCAATTGATTCCATGAACCATTGGTGTATTGATACATTTTGGTTGTTCCTGAATCATCATTACCACTGTTGTCATCATATCGTGCTCCAATAGCGACTATATCTCCTTTGGCGTTGATTGACACGGAGTATCCACTTCGGTCATTAGCTGAATCACCCCTTATGATTTGTCCCAATTGATACCATAAACCATCGGTGTATTGATACATTTTGGTTGATCCTGAATCATTATCGTAATCCAATGGTGTTCCAATAGCGACTATATCTCCTTTGGCGTTGATTGACACGGAGTATCCACTTTCTTCACGACCATCATTACCATTGATGATTTGTCCCAATTGATTCCATGAACCATCGGTGTATTGATACATTTTGGTTGATCCTGAATTAGTACCACGGTTGTCATCATATCGTGCTCCAATAGCGACTATATCTCCTTTGGCGTTGATTGACACGGAGTCTCCACTTTGTTCACTACCTGAATCACCATTGATGGTTTGTCCCAATTGATTCCATGAACCATTGGTGTATTGATACATTTTGGTTGATCCTGAATTAGTACCATTGTTGTCATCCAATGGTGCTCCAATAGCGACTATATCTCCTTTGGCGTTGATTGACACGGAGTATCCACTTTGGTCATCAGTTGAATCACCATCGATGGTTTGTCCCAATTGATTCCATAAACCATCAGTGTATTGATACATTTTGGTTGATCCTGAGACATCAAATGGTGCTCCAATAGCGACTATATCTCCTTCGGCGTTGATTGACACGGAGTGACCACTATCGATGGTTTGTCCCAATAATGCCCACGGGGAATTGCTCGTCATTGTTCCGGATACATTAACATGTTTGTAAAAATGTGAATTACCACACGAATCTATTTTAAAGGCATCACCTTCGAGACCGGCATTGAACAATGCTACGTCTTGGTTGTCGCCCACACCGAACTGAGACACTTTCAGTGCGGGACCCGTTCCTTGGTTCGACACATCCAATTGAGTGCTAAACACTACTTCGTTATTCACCGTGGTAATGTTTTGTATTACTTCGCTGAAGTTGAATGTCCCGTCTACCACCAAGTCGCCATTGACATGCAAGTTACCACTTAAGTCCATATTTTGCGCCGACACATCCTTCAACGTTGTAAGTCCATTCACATTTAAATTATTGGATATATCCACCGACTCATTGACAGATAGTGTTTCCTCAATGGTTACGCTACCACTAATATCTAGACTACCGCTTAATTCCATATTTTGCGCCGACACATCCTTCAACGTTGTAAGTCCATTCACATTTAAATTATTGGATATATCAACCGACTCATTGACAGATAGCGTCCCACCAATCGTTGTAAGTCCATTCACATTTAAATTATTGGATATATCAATCGACTCATTGACAGATAGCGTCCCACCAATCGTTGTGTGTCCAGTAGTGTCCGCGACAGAAAAGTTGTCTGTATATATACCACCGTTTACGAACAAGTCTCCCCCCACACTCAGGTCATCTTCTATGGTAACGTTTCCAGTAACACCCAACGTTCCACCAATAATTACATTTTGACTTACATCTAGACTACCGCTTAAGTCCATATTTTGCGCCGACACATCCTTCAACGTTGTAAGTCCATTCACATTTAAATTATTGGATATATCCAACGACTCATTGACAGATAGCGTTCCACCATTTACTTGTAAGGCGCCGTTGACTTTTAACGTTCCACCAATAGTTACATTTTGACTTACATCTAAACTTCCGCTTAAGTCCATATTTTGCGCCGACACATCCTTCAACGTTGTAAGTCCATTCACATTTAAATTATTGGATATATCCACCGACTCATTGACAGATAGTGTTTCATCAATGGTTACGCTACCACTAATATCTAGATCATCGTTGAGTCGAAACATATGGTTACAAATATCTATATTTTTACCGCCATAAAACTCTTCAATCCCTACTCGTTGATTATTCATATACAAATTACCTTCTTGTAGTTTGAATTTGGTGTAAGTATCTACTTCTTGAACAGAAAACATGTTCAATTGACTCATTATATATATCTACTAATATTAAATGAACCCAAATGGCGAAGTACATACACCTCCACATTTGGTAAAAGAAATCTATCAACACTTGATACCTTACTTGGAACCTTATGCCCATATTGACTTATACGAACCAGGAATAGGACCAGGTGTTTTCCATCAGTATTATCCGTTTCACTCCAAGACGACTTATTATGGATGCGACCTTGTATACGACCATCATATTCCACCTATTGTACACGGCAATTTTTTCGATCAAGTATTGGGTCAATATGATGTTATATTAGGAAATTTACCATTCAACCAAGGCATTGTACATACACCATGTAGCAAACAAACAAAAAAAAGCAAAACCATTTGGCCCTCTATGTTGAAGCGTTGTCTCGAGCACATCAAACCCAAGGGTTACGGAGCCTTTATTGTTCCGTGTATATGGTTAAAACCTGACAAAGAACATATTTATGATGCCCTATTTTCACGAAAAATACTTTATTTGAAAACATACGATAGCACCCAAAGCAATAAACTATTTCACTACAAATGTCAAACCCCTATATGTTACGTAATATTTCAAAATACAAACCAACCCTCGATAAATATATGGGACGGAACTCAGTTCACATCGTTTACACGGATGACCCCAACGTCTTGTATACCAACTAAACACATAGATTTATTCAAGAAAACAATGGGTTACCTCAAAGATTGCCCACGACTGAGTCCCATCAAAGTAGCATACACCAAACCAATCGAAAAAACCCCTAGTGGATATGTCTCTATTACTTCTATTACCAAGACCATCAATTCATTTCATAGTAAAGAACCAACATCCTATTATGGAGTTCCTAAAATTATATTGGCTAACAAACTAAAACCGATACCATTCAAAGACCTAGACGGACAATATGGTCTTTATGGTCGAGACATATATATTTTTGTGGGGGAACAACTGGACAAAATATACGATTTTTTATGTATACCAATCATACAACAACTCATAAAATCATTTGTGATTCGAATGAACTTTTACGAAAAATACATATTTGAATATTTACCGGATCCACGATATAGTGATGTAGAACCCTTTTTGAATGGTTTAAAAGAAGAAACAATAAATCTGGATTAGGAACAGCGTTTAGAATAGTACTATTCTATCATTTACATTATGTTTCAACCACAAATACAATAGCAACAAAAATAAATAATATAGGCAAAGAAGGTAAAATACCACAAAGTTGTATATGATTGTGTTTGGACAAAACATTCATCAAACAAAATAAACTACCATCCAATATATTCCATTATACTATTAAAATTGAAAAAGGAATTACAATCAAAACAGACCATCTATGGATTATGGTATATTGACCACTCGTTTTACGACCGAGACTTATATGGAAAATAAGCGGTGGCGCGAAAACAATCCATCCGGTGGTTGTCTCTATATGACCAAAGCAAAAATTTCTAATAGCTTGTCTTACACCAAACCTTATTTTGTGCTAGAAATGAATAACACCATAAACAAGGTCATGGGAATCGGTATAATTTCCATTAAATTGTCTCAAAAACGCGAAAAATTGTACAACAATTATTACTATAATTTGTATACATATCGTGGGTCAAAACACGTCACAATGGAAAATGTGGAAGACGATGAGTTTATAGAATTGTTTGAAAAGATACTCTTTTATGGAAAAGGACATATGAAACGCGGACAAGGTATGACGCATTTTCCTTATAAAAAAATGACCAAGCAACACATCGAATGTTTAAAGCGTCTTACTCAATAAGTGGTAACTTTCTTAACTCATCGTTTATTCTTTGTGACTATTCATACTCAATCTTTAAAGTAATTTGGTAAATTTTCCGATTATTTTTTGGACTATCATTAGGTAAACATCTAGACTACCGCTTAAGTCCATATTTTTCGCCGACACATCCCTCATAGTACTTATATTGTTCACGATTAGAGGTATATTCGAAGTAAATGTTGGAATTATATTATATTTTTCTAACTCAATAAATGTGAATTTCTAAATAATATAAAAGACAAAATTTATATTTAACCGTGTGTAATACAAGTTCATAATTGTGGTCCTAAGATGATGTAAATTTTCCTAATGAAGATTTTATAAATCGTCGTGGGTATTTGTTTGTATTATTAAACAGAAAGTAAGGTTTCTACGCATTCCTTTGTTGTTATAGTAGTCAGGAACTTTCTATTTTATGTTATAATGTATAGAGTTTTAATAAAATATTATAGTGGTAAACTCTGGATTTGTGGTGATACTTATTAAAGTTTAAGATGAAACGATAAAGCAATCAAAAAACCAACAAACAAGAACTAAATACGAAATGTGGTGAATTAAAAAAGAGTATACGAGACAAGAACGAAACCAATTGTTGAAATATTGTATTTTTGTCATCTTGGTACACTATACACATTCCAGCAAAGAAAAGAAAAACGAATGGATTATTTACCTATTTAATATAATCTTTCTAGTATATAATGTTTTATAAGTTGTTGATTTGGACTATCATTGGTTTGAAAATATTATATATGGTCTATTTTCTTAGAGATCATCTAGGTTGGTATAAAGACAAAGAAGAACTACGAACCCAGCGAGAGAATATTATGTTTATATCTGAATTATTGATGTATTCATTGTTGATTATTGTATTTTTACCGCGTGGACCTATTGTGGTAAGTGAACACCACGAAAAACATATTTTTATTCTTCTAGGTGTTCTTGGTATAATACAAACGATTCAAAAATTATATATATATTAATATATATATATGAAGTATACCGAAAATACAAATCGCAAAGCCTTTGTAAAAAAGTTGGAATCCCAAAATATTTTAACCATAATCAAACAAATCCAGCAATTTCCGTGGGAAGATTATGTGTACGAAGGACCTTGTACTTTGATGAGTACGAATGATGATGAAGAAAAGCACTTTGAAACCAAACAAATTCGGGCGACAGCATCGTCATCTCCTTATTTTATTTTGGGTGGGGCAGCATATTTTGTATACAAAACCCATTATCGCGATTTGTTGAAATATATGGATCCGACAGGTGATATAGATATGCACATAGATTTACCTAAGATTGAATCTATAGAAGGGAATAATAGTTTAGGTGTGTTGTCTGAATACTTCAAAAGTACAAGCAAAACTATACCAGACATAAGTGGTAATTATGAATTGAATGAATTAACTTTAAATTATTTACATTGGATATTTGACTTATTGGTGAATTCTGTAAACATCGATACGAATGATTTAGAAGTCTTTCACTATGATATTGGAGAAAACGTGATTCATCACCAAGACAGAGAAGGTAAAGTACATTATGTCATTGTTAAAGAACAACAAATGATAAAAGTTCAGATCGAGTGTAAAGTACGCGGAATGCGGGAATCAGACCATTTACTGGAAATGATAATGGTGTCGTCGGACAACTTCAATTTAGGGTTGGACGACACGGGCAATTTCAAAAAACTACATTATGACTTTCACGGATATATGATACAAGATTTCAATCATATGTTGGACGACAACATAAGTGCTATGGAACAACGATTTGAATTAATACACAACCCTTCTACGCAACACAAGTTATATAATCATGTGGCAAGAATCAGGTATTTGAATTATATTTTACCCTATTTGTACAAAGATGAATTGTCCATTAGCAAAAACAGCTATGCCGTCAAACGTCTTTTGTATTATGTTTGGGAAAATCGCTTACAAATATATCATTACAACTATGAATCTCAATTAAGCAATAAGGACTTTATGGTGTCTATGATTGGAAACTTTTATAAAGAATTAAAAAAAAATCCAGGCCAAAGTTCCTTTACTTGGATTAAATTGGAAAATGGAAGAAAACGTTATATAAATACCAGTACCAAAGAACTATTGGACAAGTATAAACCCTTATTTGATTCTTCTAATTCATTAACACTAACACCAAAAACTAAACCAAGTCGTGTAAAGTCTTTTACTAAAAAAAGGAAGAAGTCTACATTGAAGATGAAACATCGTTCAATATAATTTCTTTACCAAATACTTTATGTCCAATATGTATTGAAGTGGCGACCATAATGATAAACAAAAGTTTATAAATCATAATTTCGCTTATGATTCCCATCGTAGACAAATATGAACCAATAAAAATACCAATAGTTGACCCAATAAAACACCAAAAAATGACAAACCAATTGGCGTGTCCTTCTTTATAATATAAATAAAACCTATGCAATAATTGTGGTACCAATTGTAAGGCTAATCCAACAGCAATAGCCATTTTAATAGGTAACCCGTAATACACTAAAAAATGAATAAATAAAACACCGGCAGAAATTCCTACTAATCCTATGCTTAATCCTGTGATTAGTCCTATGGGGTATATACGATTTGGTCTTTGTACATTTATATATGGTTATAATTTTTAATTTATTAGTTCTTTGTAAAATTGGATAAAATCATTCATATAGTTTTTGTCTTGGGCATTCATATTTAGACTATCTAAATGCCGTGGTTCCATAATGGAGACACAAAACAGGTCAATTTCTTCGTATAGAAATGTAGTGATGTAGTGTCTGAGTCCAAAGCATTCCATATAGAATAATAAAGTGGCGCCCTTGAGTTCGCCGAGGTCGATTTCATAACCATAATTTGTAATGTAGTACGCCATATGTTTGTTTAATTTATTAGTTCATTTCAATTTTTATTGGGAACGACTTAGGTACTGTCCAATCGCCTTCTTTTTTGGGTCTTATTGCTTAATTCAAATAAAAAATATCCACTCATTAATCATAAGCGGTCTATAACAATATGCTAGAAATGAGTATGAAAATTCATAATTGAGTCTGAAAAAGTTATTATACGATTCGAGTTAATGCGTGCCTACATACGTGTAAGCATCGTTCAAACGTTGCGTTGTCCATATTATGAATATTGTCGCGTAACAACCAATAATTGTTCCCAACGTGTGCATCAAAACGATTCATAGGATTGAAGTTAGTTATCCATTCGATTAGATTATATCGTAAGATTAGGTTTAACATTATGTTTACATTATGTCTCTGTTCCTCATAATATTCATTTGTGAAATGAATGGCTTGATTGATTAGATTAATTTGCTCGTTGGTTAGATTAATTTGCTCGTTCATATTTAGAATATTTTAACTATATATTGTATTTCAATTTTGTTTAAAAAGAAAATTGAAATACCTTTTTAAATATATACAATTCATACCATAATGGAATACCAAAAGAAATACAAAGTCATTGCTCCACCATGTCGGTTCCATTGGACCGACGAACACATCAAGTTGGAACGTAAATTCAAGAAAGAGACACGCAAAAGGTCGATCCAACAAGCTCGGTGGTCCAAGTTGAACTGCGATGAACGCGCAAAAGAGACCTTCACCAAGGACGAAGTGTGGGATAACTACATCAAAGAATTGGCGGAATGTAATAAATAAAACACAAAATAAAAAACAAAAAAATTGAAATAAACATACTCATTATAGATTTTCATAGTCATTTATTATGGATCCTTGGGTAGAATTCGACACGATGGTGTCGTCTATTAAGTCGCGGTTCGGTTATTTTTCAACCCAATACATGACGAATCAAGAGAAGGATAC
>Ga0233450_10003589_pt1 | contig 14489 bp, 12 predicted proteins | sample 011ome_30_FD_189956 | JGI IMG/M metagenome (GOLD analysis project Ga0233450, IMG submission 189956) | Coastal salt marsh microbial communities from the Groves Creek Marsh, Skidaway Island, Georgia - 011501CT (spades assembly) | ecosystem: Environmental > Aquatic > Marine > Intertidal zone >... | reverse complement strand
TTTGCATTTTCATCGTCGTCGTCATCCTCATCGACGAAGGCGTCGATGGCACCACACACACCTTCACCATCTTCGACTGATGATGATGATGAAAATGATGATTTTGAAAGCATCTCGCGGTACGCTTTAAAGCGCTCTTGGAGAAGAAACGCGATACGCATCGTCGTCTCTTCTTCTTCTTCTTCTTCTCCGACGCTTTTCCTCCTCCTCGTCCTCGTCCTCGTCGTCTTCATCATCATCCTCTTTCGTCGAAAGAGATGAAAGAGATGAGAGAAAAAAGTGTCGAGTTGTTTTTTGTGCGAGATTTTTGAAAAAAAAGAAAAAATTTAAAGACACGAGTGTTTTTTTTTGGTTGTGCAAGTGTGTAAAAAAATTGTTTCATCAGATGCTCTCGAACTTCACATGCTAATAAGAGAAGCAAAACAACACAATGAGTTATATATCCAATGCATATCAAAGGGACAGAAAATAGAGCCGAATTTATGTCAAAAAAAGGACAGAAGAGAATAATTTCTCACTTGAATTTTTGGCACGCAGCGAAAAAAGCTGTTCTTTTCATCCTCTTTTTTTGAATGCTCGTTGACCATTTTTCTCTCTCTCTCTCTCAGAGATGCAAAAACGCACAAAATAAAATAAATTTTCTAACGAACGAAGAACCACATCACAACGAACAGACGACGACGCGCAAAACGCGAGATGGCGAAAACGACGACGCCTTTATCTCCTCGGGGGCAAAATCGTCGTCGTCGTCGTCTGTTTTTTTTCCATAATAATTTCCATTTTCTTCTTCTTTTGTCGTCGTCGTTGCTCCTCTTTTCAACAACGCCGACGATGTGTTTGGCGTTTTCCTCGTCCTCGGCCTCGTCTCATCGATTCCATCCCTCGGAAGACGAACTCTCTCGCGTGCATTCTGCGAAATTCATCTCCTGCCCAGGGTGACGCTTAAACGCACATCCGGAGTTGAAAAAGCTTCTGAAACAGGACGTGGAGAAGCGCGTTCGATTCGGCGAGAAAGTTTCCGTGGAATGGCAAAACGGAAGCCCGATATATCTCGAGTTTTTGGACGAAGACGGCGCGAAAGTGAACGATTTGAAACGAAACGTGGAACAGCTCTCGGTGGAGGAAATCAGCGATATCTTGGGAAAGTTTGGGTTTCACGACATAGACAAACGGTTTCGAGACGACGCGCACGTGGTAGGTTTTGTCGGGTAAAAACGACGAGTGAAGAGAGTATTCGCATCGTCGTCTCGGCAAACGCGCATCATCAACAAAGAGGAAAGAAAAGCCAAAGCCGCTAAAACGCGCTCGACGGAAACCAACCGAAGAGCGCGCCGGCTCGATTTTCCGACGTGAACGGCTATCGCAGAAACGCGCGCACGACACGAAACGGATCGTTCGAGAAGAAGTCAAGGAGAAGAAGAAGAAGAAGAATTGGTGGTGAAACATCAAATCTTCGCTCTCTCTCTTTCTTTCGTTCTCTCTCTCTCGTTCTGTTTCTCCGCGGTGCGATGTAATTAACTACTTCTTTCGTAAGAAGTAAAAAGCCCGATAATATGAGAGATGCGCAACCCGTGAAAAATGAGACTGTGTGTAATAAAGATTTCGTGTGTTGTGAGCTTTAGAAGACGTATATTTTATTCGTGTTGTTCGGCTCTCGTCGTATTACGTCTTCGCTTACGAACTCCCCTAAGCAGCTGTAACGTTACCCTAGAGATTACCCTAAACACAAACCCGTTCGTTCGTTACAAATGCGCCGACACTTCATCATTTAATTCAGAACAGCAAGAACAAGAACACGCAACAACAACAACAACAACGACAAACTTTAAACAATGGCAACGATTACTATTTCAGGAGGTCCCGGTGGCGTCCTCAAGAACGTCCTCACGTTAATCGGCATCGCCTTGATTCTCATCAACTTCGAAGGCGCTTTGATTTCCCCCCGGAAAGCGTTGAATAAGTTCTACGGAATACGACACGAGAACTCCATACAGGTCCACTTGATGCAACTGTTGTGTTGCGTCAGACTTGGGTTAGGGTTCATATTACTCTCGACTCGCTTGTCGTCGAGCAAAGAAAGATTTAGAATCGCATGCGTTGCGTTCGTGACCATGTCTGCGGGGTTGAAGAGCATGCACGTGAATAAATTACCAAACAGCACGTTTGATTTGAAAAACGTCAAAGGGAAGTTTGGGTTCACGTCGACGGATATGTTGGAGTTTAAATTGTTCTTCATGACGACTTTAATCGGCGTCGGGATTGTGTGTCACATGTTTGAACCCGGGTTGTTTACGAAGGATAAAAACGCTCGCGTCAGCAATGAAAATAAGAAGACGAGATGAACCGGCGTTGGTGTTTTTATCGTCGTCTTCGCCTCTTCGCCTTCGCCGCCTCTTCGCGTTTCGAGAAGGAGATACTATCATTAACTACTACGTATTACTACTACTACTCATTATTATATGCTCAAAACATCTCATCTACTTAAGCTAAACTAATCGAACGCGTTCTTCATTTATATATACGAATCGAAAAAGAAATCCTCTGTTATTACACGACGTCCTCGTTCTTGTGAGTAACTTTGCCACCTCTGAGCCGGCGCGTGTGGTGATGGTTGCCGTGGTCGATGAGCACGCTCGTCATATTTGTCGTCCTCGATCCCGCTAAAGCGCCTTCTTCCTCTCCTTCTCCACCACCAGTTCTTCGTTTCATCCCGGCCGACGTGTTTCTTGTTTCCAACTCTTTCTTATACCCGGCGCCTCCGAAAAAGACCGGGAGTAAAATTAAACTCAAACCTACCCATTGTAAAGCGACCAACGGTTCGTGAAACAGGAACGCGTTCAATGAAATCGAAACGACTTGTCGAACGGTCATTACAGACGCCAACGTGACCGCACCAAACGCGCGAATAGTGTACGTGATTGACACCTGCGCTAATGCTGACGCCATGGATAAATAAATTATGTCCGGTATTATTTTCGGGTACCGATGTAAGAATAAAACCGCGTATTCCAACTGCCCGGAAAGGACGACCCACGAGGCGCTGAAAAACGTCCCAAAAACGCACGTCCAAAACATTTGATCGAACAGGGATGTCTTTTGCACGCGAAACATTCTTTGCTGAAATGAACTGGTAAACCCATCTGCGGCGAGGTAAACGAGCGTTATGCACACGCCGATGAAAATGGAGTCTCGAGCTAAGGAACGAAAAGTACCAATCGCGCGTTGGAAAGAGGAGCGCCTGACTAACGCGCGTTTCTTCCAAAACGCCGCGTTTATGTCGTTCTCTTCTTTGAAAATGGCGGAAACGATGGGATCTTCCGAAATCACTCCTTGATCCTCGTCGTTAACATCGTTCCTGTCGTAGAGTCTGTTGTTATTCGAGTACACATTAACGTACCCTTTCTCGTCCCGGTCGATTGTAGTAGCACCAATCTCGTCCTCTTCCTCCTCCTCCGTCGTCATGCCTTCGCTCGCATACTTCGCCGCTAACGACGAGTTGAAGACAAACACGAAACACCCGACGGTGACTACCATGGCAGATAAATACTGGTTCGTTCGAAACCGTCTTCCGTGTAAAATGAACCCCCAAAACATAGTCGGTAAAATCTTCGCCGCTTTCGCTAAAGTACTAATCGCGTAACTCAAATACTTCAAAACTTCGTATTGGCACAACGTGCTCATTAAGTTTGAAAACGCCACGCACGCGTAGTTCTCCAAACTCGAATCTGGCCACCACCAATACTTCTCTCTCTTGAAACGATGACGATGATGATGATGATGATGATGACCACTCGCTTTCGTCGAGGAAGTGTAAAAAAGCGCCACCCCGCCGACGAACAGCGCGCAAATCCGATTACTCAGCACCAAAAAAATCGAACTCGTAAATATAGCGTCCGGATAATACGTCCCCGATTCATCGTCGTTCTTACTGCTCTCGTACGGAATCGTCATCACTCGTTCTTGCAACACCCCATACACGCCTAAACAGAAAATGTTCATAAAAGCGCACGCGAGTAAGTGCACCATCCCGTGTCTTCGCCAGTCGTTGCGAGAAAATCTCGCGTCGTTCGCGCCGAACGAAAACGTCACTCTTTGCGACGTAGGCGAAGGTTGGGAGAAGCCGCTCTGGTCGTCGATCTCGTTCTCGCTCTTCTCGTCTTCTCGGCGGTGGTCGCACTCTTCGTCCTCCTCCCAGTCTTCCTCTTCAAAGCCTTCTTCTTCTTCACCATCGGCACTACTCCCCGCGCTCTCAAAGTCACCAAAAGCGCTCGTCGATCGTCCTCGTCCCCCTATTTGCCGCCGTCCCGGTCGAGGGGCATTTTCGCTCATCTTTCTCTCCCTCTTTTCTCTCTCTCTCTTAGAGAATTCTCGTTAGAGAGAACGCCGCTCTCCCTCGGTTGTTGTCGTTAACGTTCTTCCTTTTATCGCTCTCGTCGTTCGACGCAAAAAACGAGTAAGAACGGCAGTTTTAGTGGTGGTGCAGAACGTCTTCTAACTTTGTCTTCTTTAACTTCTTCGTCGTCGAGCGCGCGCGTGTGCGTGCGCAACTTGTCGACATCACTTTGGAGAATGCACACAAACTTTCCCCGCTTTTTTCCATGGTTGACAAAAACGTCTTTTTTTCATTCCGTGAAAAAAGAATAATACACACGATCACGAGAACGAGAACACATGTGTTAAAAGGAAAAGAGATACAACAGATGTAAACGCGAAACACAGACAAAGCAGCGCGCGCTGGGTACCACAGGAGTACAAAAGAAGTTTTAAAGCATGTTTTTTGTATCTCTCTTTTTGTAGTAGTATTACATTTTTTGCGAGCGCTAAAAATTGTTTGTATATTCATTAAATCGGCGGGATACCGTCTGAGTTCACGAACAAAGACACGAACCATCCTCCAAAATTCCAACTCACGACTAGCATGACTACAATTGCGAGTATCGCTTCGGGAGATGCGTATACTTCCACTTTCGACTGATTCGGCGAGACTTCGGTGATGTCGATCGACAAAAAGTTTCTCAACTCTTCGGACAGTTCGCCTAAGAATCCTTCCGGTTTGCCGCCTTGGTAATTCTTTTTCCCCCAACCACCGCTCTCGTCGTCGTCTTCTGCTTCGTACGACGACGACGAGTTCTCAATAATCTCGTCTGACGTGTCGTTCGTCCACTTCCACAAGCCAAACAGTTGTTCAATCAAACCAATATTCGCGTCGTCCAACTCTTTTTGCAACTCGACCAAATACTCCAACTGTTTCTTCTGCGACAAGGCGAAAAACGCCGGCTCCGCGCCGCCTGTGCTGTCGCTCTCATTCACCATACTAAACGCCATCCCAAACTTCGAATCATCTATGATGGACAAAATGCGCTCCATCCTCTCGTCCGCTTCTTTTTGTCGTCTTTCCATTTTTTTCATTTGCGATCGCTCTCGCGCGCTCGGACCCAAATCCGGATCTTCTCTTCTTACCGCGCGGTTCTTCTCGCGTTCGCTCAATCCCACATTATTTCTCGTCGTCGTCCTTCTTCTCGGTGGTCGTTCCGGAGGTAACGACGAGGACAGTTTTCCGAATTCATTTTTACCGCCGCCGTCGTCGTTCCCGTTCCCGGGAGAGGAAGACGACGACGTCGTCCCTCGCCTTAAACTTTCCACCTTCTTCACAAACTTGAGCTCTCCTTTTTTCTCTTCCCCGTGTTGGTCTTCGTCCTTCGATGATTCTTTCGGAGGCGACAGCCTATCGATGGCGGCTTGTCGCTCGTCTTGCGATTTAAATCTCCGATCCGGGTATAAAAGCTCGTCCTCAAAGTCGTCCTCGTCCGAGAAAGAAGACGGTCGTTTTGCTCGCCATTTCTCTCCTCCTCTTGGAGAAGACGATGACGACGATGGAAACCTCCTAAAAGCCGTCGTTTTTGTCGCACTTTTTCTTCTTCTTTTACCACTCGTATCTCCACCACTACAACCACTACTCCTCGTTAAAAGTAACGAGAACGATAAGGCATCCTTCTTCGTCTTCTCGCTCTTCTTTCCGCGAATACCTTTTACGCGCCTCCTCGAAAGCGATGACGATACTAAAGGAGGAGGAGGAGGAAAAAGTGTCGTCGTCCTCCCGCTCGATCTCGCCAACGAGGTCGAAGAAAACATCGTCGTCTTTAAAGAGAGACGTATATTTAACGAGAAGAGAGAAGATTGAAGAGAAGAGAAGAGATTTTGTGAACTAATTTTCTCTCGTTTTTTTCTCGTTTTTTTCTTCTTTTTCTTCTTCTTCTCTTGCTTCTCTTTGTCACGTTTGTCTGTTGTTCTTTTTCTTTCTTTCTTTGTGTGCTCGTGCTTTGGCGGAAAATGCTTCAATAAAAACAATTACAAACATTATTTGCATATAATTTAGAACACGCTATACACACACGACGCATACATACGAAACACCGAAAAGAAGAGATTTACCAAAGAGATTCAACAAAAAAGATGAGCAGCAGCGCTATGATTCAAACACCAGCAGTGATGGTGGTCGTTTCGTCGTCGTCCATGAAAAGCTCCTCTTTTCGTTACCGAGAAGATGGCAGAGGTTTTCACGGGAGAAGAAAGAGTTTTAACTGGATGAGGAGAACGTGCACTCCGTCGCCGTCATCAAAATCGAATGGAATTCTCGTCGCGGTTTCGTGTCGTTCTTCATCATCCTCGATGACTTTTACCGCGAAAGAAGAAGAGAAGAGACAAAGATCATCGTTTTCGAACGCGACAAAAACGAGTTTTGGGAGGAGAAGGACGAGGAGGATCGTCGCGCGAAAAGGGTGGCTCGGGAACCTCTTCGGCGGTGGTGGTGAAAATGAAACCGAAGAAGACGAAAAAGGAGAAAACGACGACGAGAACGCGGAAAAGACGACATCGACATCAACGAAAGAAAGCGCCGATGATACAGAGTTTTCGAAGAAGAACAGTAAAGAAGAAGAAGAAGAAAAAGAAATAGAATCTTTAAAACCGATCAAAGTACCGATGATGAATTTGGACGTCTCGACGACGTTGGCGGATTTGGAGCTCTTGTTGGGACCGGACGAAAAAAAATTGGAGGAGGAACGCAAAGAGAAGGAAGAGGAGGCGAAATATTTAAAGTTGAAAGAAACGAGAGAGATGAAACAGAAATCGATGGACGAGAGCAGCTCAGACGACGATATGAGCTTAGACGAGCGGACGAGGAGAATTAGAGAGGAGAACAGGAAGAAGTTTCGGGTGGATTTGAGCAAGGAGTCGTCCGGTGGAGACGGGTTGGTCGATTTGTTGAAACCACCGTCGTCGGACGACGACGAGGTAAAGAGCGAAGAAAAAGGAAAAGAGGAGGGCGGTAGTAAGAGCATCGATAGTAGCAATAACAACGTCGTCAGCAGCAGAGACGAAAAGTTGGAGAAAGTTTTAGCCGATCTCGGTAAGATCGCGCAGAGGAAGAAAATGAAAGAGGAAGGGAAGATGGCGTCGTCGGACGAAGACGACGAGGCCGAGTTACAAAGGGAGGAAAGAGAACTTCAGAAGCAATTCGATGCGTTGTTGGATATTTTAGAAGAACCTGGGATTCCACCGGTATCGAAAGAAGACGTGGACGTGATCAAGAACGAAATTTTTGGTATGCAAACGTTTTTCGTGACGTCGGTGGAGACGATCGGCGGCGACTTGGACGACATGGAAGCGGGTCCGGGAGACAACGCCGCAGCGGCAACCTCTTCAGGCGGTAGAAGAAGAAACTCCTCCATGGGTCAAGGTGGTACTGGTGCGTTGTTCAGAGGCAATTTGCGAAAGGATCGTCAGGAAGTTTGGGACGAAGTTCGCGCGAAACTTTACGACATGTTTGACAACAAGTACGAAATTTTCATGCTCGAAGAACCGGACGCGTTGTCGCCGAACTCGCCCGGACCGGGTGAATCAGTCTCAAACACCAGAGGACCGAGGGTTTCGTTCTTAGTCGTTCCCGCGGACAGAGCTGGTCCGTCTGAAGAGACTGGGTTTTGGCAGTACCTCATCGCGTTAGCTTTGATTGGTTTTACCGTCGGATCTGCCGTCCAATTGGGTTTAGTCGCGGAAGTCTCGCGACTGCCTGAGGAGACCATGCGATGGTTAGCGGAAGGTGGCGGCGCGGCTGGTATAGACCCGAGCATCGATCCGAGCGCGCCTCCGCCAGGATTAGAAAACTTTGATACCGTCGCGTACGTCGAGGCTGCTTTACCAGTCACCGCGGGTGTTCTTTTGTCCTCCCTGGCGCACGAAGTTGGACACCGAGTTGTCGGCGCCATGCGAAACGTGAAATTGTCCATCCCGTATTTGATTCCCAACGGACAATTAGGGACGTTTGGTACAATCACGCAAATAAAATCCATACCAGAGAACCGATCAGATTTCTTCGACGTGGCCATCGCGGGGCCTCTTTGTGGTGGTGTCACCGCTTTGGCGTTATTTTCGTACGGTTTAGTTTTATCCATTGGCCACGACCCGGCGTGCGTGCCCATACCCGGGAACTTGTTCGGGAGTTCCTTGTTATTAGGTGGCGTGAGCGAACTTTTATTGACGATGGGTGACGGCGATGCAACAGCTACTGGAGCTGCGGCGGCCACGAGCGCGATTGTCGTGCACCCGTATTTCATAGCCGGATGGTAAGTGTTTGTTTTTTTGTTTGAAAATTTTGTTGGTCGCGCGCGTCGTTTTCGCCGCCCGCGTTTTGGCGCGAAGAAAGAAGAAAAAGATGAACAGCGAAAGAAATATTCTATGAAGACAAACGTTTTTACCGACTTCCCACTAAGCGGCTTTGCGCTTTACGCGTTTTGTCGGCTGCAGAAGCAAAAACTTCCATGACTCTGAGAATTTTCTTCCCAATTTTTCAAAAGTTTTCTTCTTCTTCTTCTTTTCTGTTTCTTCTCTGAAATAGCCGGAGCTATTTTTAATCAGCGAGATTCAAAAAATACTCACCTCTCTTCTCTTCTTAACCACAGGTGCGGGTTAACCACGACTGCTCTCAACCTCCTCCCGGTCGGTCAACTCGACGGTGGTCGCGTCTCCCAAGCGGCTTTTGGACGCCGCGTGCTCTCCGCCACTTCCCTCGGTACCTACGTGGGTCTCACTTTCGGCATCTTGGGTTCCACCTTGAGCCTCCCGTGGCTTATTTTCATCCTCATTTGCCAACGCACCCCGGATTACGCTCCAAAAGATGACGTCACAGAGGTCGACGAGTCCAGAGCAACGTTAGCTTTCGCGTGCATCGCCGTCGCTTTCTTGATTTTGCTCCCCGGAGCGAGTTTAACGCCCAGCGATCTCGCGCCGACGGATTTCTTCTGATAACGACAACAACAACAACAACAACAACAACAACGCTATTATTAAATCATCATCGTTTTTACTAGCTCGCGCTTCTTTGTTATAAAAATAAAATACACGTAGAGAGAGAAAGAGAGAGAGAACATCGCGTAAAGCGCGTTTACTTAGAAGAATATTCGCTCACGTTTCTTCCTTTTTCTCGCATGTTTTTTGCTTTTTGTAACATACTCTTTGCCAATCCAAGAAGATCTTATTAAAAAGAATAAATCTCTTCGCTTTTTTCGTGGGTGAAACACCACCAAGAAAAAGACGCGAACGACTTCTCCATTCCTCCGAGTTGTCGAGCCGTGCGTCACTTCGCGAACGTGTAAAAAAGCGAGATTGTGCGCATTTGCATACCACCGCTTTGTTCGAGTTTGAATTCATATAATTCGTCCTTTGCGCGTTCTCCGAGAGCGAGAGAGAGAGTACTTTTGTATATACGAAAAACACGGACAATTTTAGAGAGATGATAGCAACTTCTCCTCGTGCGTCATCGTCGGCGTCATTAGCATTATTAGCCTCGAACAACGCGCGCGCGATGCATTCCGCGACGAAAAAATCCGCCCAGAAAGCGCCGACGTTTACTCGACATAGAATTTCCAGCAGATCTGTGCGTAAGAATCGAGCGATCAAGGAGCCGTCCGATGTCACGGAGAAGATTTCCGACGTAAAGGAATCTCCCTCTTCCTCCTCAGACGATGATGGCGAAAAAGGAGGCGAATCCATCAAACGAGCGCCTCGACCGTCGACGCTGAACCGCCCGGTTTCGGAAGCCGCGGTGAACAGCGACGCCGCGTTGGCGAACTTAAGAGCCGCGGGAGGTGCTAACGGTGCGTCTTTGTTTCGTTTTTTATATCAACATCATCAAGTAGTAGTCTCTCTTCTTTCCCGGGGATAGAGAGATGTGCGTCGCGTTAAGGGGCCGAGACCGAGAGAGCGTTTTCCTACGAAAGAGTCCCTACTGATGCGCAAAAAGGGAGGAGAAAACAGGGGGAAAACAGGAGGAAAACGAAAGAAAGAAGATTTTAAAATCTTCTCTTTTCCTTCCTTCGTTGTCGATCTTTATCTTCTTTTCTGCTTTTTTTCAATGATTTTTATAAAGTGAGACAAAAAAACTGACTTCGTCTTCTCTCCTCCTTTTTTATGTTACGGAAAATATAAACAACAGTCTATCAATCCGAGCGCAAATCATCCATCATCACCTTAGGTCTCTCTATTCACACGTGTCCGGTTGAGATTCGAGAGAAGATGGCGGTACCGGCGGATCGATTCGAAGAGGCGGTGACGTCTTTGGTGGACGAGAACCCGCACGTGGAAGAGGCGGCTATTTTGTCCACGTGTAATCGTATGGAGGTGACTATTGTCGGGTTATCGTACGATCGAGCGGTGGCAGAGTTGGAAAACTGGATGAGTAAATGGTCCGGGGTAGAATTGACGGAGTTAAGAGAGCACTTTTTCTTGTTGAAGGATCGAGACGCGTGTACGCACTTGTTGGCGGTTTCGGGCGGTTTGGATTCGGTCGTTTTGGGCGAGGGTCAAATTTTAGCGCAAGTGAAATCGGTGTTTCAAATGGGTGAGAACGTTAAAGGGTTTGGGAGACATTTGACTGGATTGTTCAAAGCTGCGATTGTGGCTGGTAAACGCGTGAGAAACGAGACGACGATTGCATCCGGGGCGGTTTCCGTCTCCTCGGCGGCGGCGGAGTTGTTGCAAATGAAATTACCGGGTGAGTCTTACGAAGGTACCAGAGTGATGATTGTTGGCGCTGGGACGATGAGTAAGTTGTTGGTGAAGCACTTGGAGTCGAAGAGGTGCACAGAAATGACGATTTTGAACCGAACAAAACCGAGAGCGGAGGCGTTGGCTGAGGAGTTTCCCAACGTCAACATGAAAATTCACTTGATGGATGATTTCATCCCGTTGGCAGCTGAGCACGATATTATTTTTACCGCGAGTAGTTCCATGGAACCGATCATCACGAAGGAGCACTTGGACGCCATGCCGATGGCAACTGCTAAGGTTGACGGGAAGAGACGATTGGTCGACATCGCCGTGCCGAGAAACGTCTGCGCGAGTTGCTCGGAGCACGCGGAGACGATTTGCTACAACGTGGACGATCTCAAGGAGCTCGCCGAGGCCAATAAAGCGAAGAGGAACCAAGCCGCGGAAGACGCGAGACAGCTGTTGGAGGAAGAATTGAACGCGTTTGAAGCTTGGAGAGATTCCTTAGAAACTGTGCCGACGATCAAACGATTGAGATCGAAAGCCGAACGCATTCGATCGCAAGAGTTGGAGAAGGCTTTGAGTAAAATCAAAGGCGAATTGTCCAATAAAGATAAGAAAGTTTTCGAAGAGTTATCGCGAGGTATCGTGAACAAGCTTTTGCATGGACCGATGCAAGCTTTGCGATCGGACGGAAGCGACAGAGCGGCGGTAGCGCAGACTTTGGTCAACATGCACGCTTTGGAGCTCATGTTCGAATTAAGAAAGGAAGACGAAATCGAAGAAGAGGAGAAGAAGAAGAAGAAGGAAGCCGAAGGGAAAAAGTAGTAAACTCACTCTGAGGAGTAGAAAGAGAAAAGGAAATCTTTTTTGTGCGGCTCGTTTTAATTGCACGCTTTTTGCGCTTGGCGCTCGCGCGCGCCACATCAAATAGAAAAGAGAGAGAGAAAGAGAGAGAGAGAGGGGGAATAATAATAAGTAACAGCGACAAGGACAGAGCAGTTTTGGGAAGATGAAATCTTCTTACCTTACGAGCTATCCTGGTGTACTATGTAATATCACAAACAACAAAAATTACCACATCACAACATAATAAATGACTAAACAACTTATTAATCAATCTAAGTTTGGGAACGTCGAGTCTATCGCGCGTTTCCACTGTCGCAATCCACCAATCACGTCGACGATTTGGCATTTCTCCGCATCAAAGCAAAACTTCTTTTTCGTTTGAGTGGTGTCGCTTCCATCTTCTATCGTCAGCGTTCGTCTTTTGTTCTCGGCACTCTCGTCGCGGTCTAAGAGTTTTTGTTTAAATCTTTCCCTCGCCAGTTGACTGTCGTTGCCTCTCCGACAGATGAACGCGATCACGTCTACTTCTACTTCAGTTACTGCTTTCTCGTCTTCTTCGCCTCCGTCCTCGTCGACAGCAGTGGCGACAACAACGTTCGTTGTTGTCATCGTCTCCATCGCGTTCTTCTTTTCGTTCTCTTCGTCTACGAACGGGTAGTTGATGGCATCTTTCAAAGCCGCTATCGAGAACTCGATCTCGTTTCGCACGTCAAAGAGCACAACGCTTTTCGTCTTCTCGTGGTGTTTTTCTTCGTGCGAAGCGACGCTGGTATTGCTATTGTTCTTCTTTTTGTCGCTATTTTCGACGAGCAACTGCGCGAGTTCTTCGCACGTTATTCTCCTTTGCGTCCCGTCCTCGCCAATGCTTTCTTCTATTTTGTTATCTGTTCCGTTATTTTTACACCGCTGAGCAGCAATGCCGCTATTCAAGAACGCGTCGTAATCGTAAGATTCAATCGCAAACGCATCTCTCGTTTCGCTCGTGGCGCACACCAAACAATCTTTTCTCCTCTTGATTTTCACGCACGTCGTCGGTCGCGAAGGATTTTGCACAAAGTCAAAAAGCGTCATCAACCCGAGCGGCCGGTGAGGGAACGTCGAAGACGACGCCAACGACGACTTCGACGCTGCTTTCTCTTTCTTTTCTCCTTCTTTCCCGCGATATCGGCACCGACCGGACAACAATATTCGAATGCACTCCAACGCTTGAAACGTCCCGACAATCCCCGGCGCCACGTTCAACACGCCTTGCTCGGCGCACGACCCGCACTCGTCCGCCGGAGGTGGCGAAGGATACGCGCACCTCAAACACGGTCCTCTCTCCATATCGCCGCTCCCGTCACCTGCTTCTTCTTCCCCGCTCTCGTTATACACCACCAACTGCCCTTCCACCCCAACGCTCGCTCCGCTCACCAGCGGCGTCCTCAACTTTGCGCACGCGTCCGACAACACGTACCTCGCTCTCTGATTATCCGTACAATCCAAAACAACGTCCGCATCTCTCAACAACTCCATCGCGTTCTGTTCGTTCACACTTTCTTCGACCGCTCGATATGAACACGTCGGGTTCAAACTTTTCGCGGCTCGAATCGCCGATACCGCTTTGTTCGTTTTCGTTTTATTCTCAGAACAACAGTCTTCGTTTCTGTGGCATATCTGTCTGTGCAAGTTGCTCTTTTCCACTGCATCTGCGTCGCAGACGGTTATTTTCCCGACCCCAGCGCCGGCTAAATACAAAACAGATGGGCACCCTAACCCTCCAGCGCCTGCAATGAACACGTGCGCTTTGAAGAGACGAGATTGCCCTCCTTTCGAGCGTTCGTCGTGTTGGAAGAACGGCAATCGCATCTGACGCGAATACCGTTCGACGGTTTCCCGGTTCTTCTCGCATTCACGTTGAGATGATGATTCTTCTTTCTCCAGACGAGAAGAGCGCCACTCGAGACAACAACAACGAGTATTATTCGTAGTAGTAGTAGTAGTAATGGTATCATCGGTGGTATTATTAAGCTCTTCTTCTTCTCTCCTTTTCCGCTTCTTCTTCTCCATCGTCGTTCACCCGTCCTTCTCTCTCTCTCTGTCTGTCTCTCTGTCTGTCTCGTCTCAAGAGAGAGTTTTGTGTTCTTCTTTCTCGGAGGCAAATTTTGCCCAAATTCTAAAACCTAAACCCTAAACAACTCTTTTGTTTTTTTTTACTCTCATGACAAAAGTTTTTCTTCTTCAGAGTAAAAAGAAAGACAAACGAAGAAGTTTAGTCTCTCTCTCTCTTTTCTGCGATGAAAAAACGACGACGACGACGCGTCAAACTGCGCATCCGTTTTGAGCGATAAGAGTTGTTCTGTATTCTTCTTAATCAGAAGAGCGGAAGGGAAAAGGCTTCTTTTTCTCTTCCATCGTCGCAATTCTCTGCGTCGTCGTCACAGTCCTCCGCGAGGGAGTGAGAAAGAAAGATGAAGAAGAAGAAGGAAAAGAAACAAAACCATCATCGGGAAGAAGAGCACCAGCAGAAAGAAGAAGAAGACGAAGAAGAAGAAGAACAAAGCGCGACGATGCGGTTCGAGGAAAAGCTGAACGAAATTCGAGGCTTTTCTACG
>Ga0233450_10003579_pt1 | contig 14514 bp, 19 predicted proteins | sample 011ome_30_FD_189956 | JGI IMG/M metagenome (GOLD analysis project Ga0233450, IMG submission 189956) | Coastal salt marsh microbial communities from the Groves Creek Marsh, Skidaway Island, Georgia - 011501CT (spades assembly) | ecosystem: Environmental > Aquatic > Marine > Intertidal zone >... | reverse complement strand
ATTTTTTGCAAAATACTCGATATTGTTTCGAATGTCGTGTCATCAATCATACTTATTTCATCTATAATGAGAACATCAAGTTCTTTAATTTTATTTAGTTTTGATTTAAATTTAACAAGTGATTCAGCTATCTGTTGTACAGATTTGTTACCAACACCCATACCAAGAAACGAATGTATAGTTTGTCCATTTATAAGAATTGCAGAACATCCTGTTGAAGACGTGATGGCAATTTGCTTGTTATTTGTTTTTAAAACTTTAATTATTTCTTTCATTGTAAATGATTTTCCAGTCCCAGGTGGACCTGTGAGAAAAACATTTTTGTGTTTCAAAACTGCATCAACAGCATATAACTGTTGTTTATTCAACATGAATATATTATATTTACTATATCATCATTTTTTCAATTATTTCTGACAGAAAAAAAGTACATTTCTATATTTTATTGAAATTTACAAAAGATGTTTTCAAAAAATCAAAAAAATGTAGAAATGTACTTTTTAATAAATATTCAAATTGTCAAATTTATTAACTCTTCCATTTGTGACCACAACTGATACAACAGAAGAACTGTGTCATGTTTTCATCACCTGACCTAATTTGTAGTTCATAATATGAAATTTTATTGTTTTTACATTTTCCACATTTGATAGAGTCTGTCATAGAAACTTGTTTAACTTCGTATGCTCCTTTGAGTTTCAGTTTTTGTTTATCAATAATCTCTTTCCAAATTTCAGGGAACATTTCTTCATAAGACATATATGCCAATTCGTGTGGTGTAAATTCTTTATTTTTCAATCGTTCAATTAATCGAGTATTAGCAACATAACTATCGGGTTTCAAATTGGTATAAATTGATCTAGCATTGTTGATATACGTTTCCATGAATAATGTACATGACCATGAAAGTTGAATTTTGAGGGAATTTGCATAATCTAAAGTAGAATTAAAAACTCCCTTTTCCAATTGAGACGCATCTTCATGAGATATTCCTATTTTTTCTACCAAAAGTTTTTTAAATTCATCTCTCACTTCGTGTGTATTGCAAGTTTTAGAAATCATTACTTGTTATAAATATTAACAATTATATACATCATTTTTTTATATAACATGTTTTATGAAAAAATGATTTTTCATTTGCAATTTGAATAAATCTTTTATGAATACAGAAGTACTTGATAAATATGATTGTAACAATGTTCAAATATTTATCGTCGAAAATATAGACGATAAAAATATTATTGAATTGAAGACAGATAGAAAAATATTGAATAAAATCAGGAACAAATATAATTTCAAAAGAAATAAGTATGTATCGTTTTATAATAACAACTTGCATTACCAATATGATAAATCTAATGATAATCAAATTTTGACCAATAAGAAAACACATTATAATCACGTAGAGAAACAAGATACATTTAACACATATTCAATTTATTCATTGATATCAAAAATACCAACATATTTATTTCCGTGTTCTGACAATATTGATAATAAAATCGAATATGAAATTGAAGAATATAAGATAAATAACAGAATTACCCTTTGTATTAAAAGTGATGAACATAGTTCATATCTTTATATTGAATATAATCATTCATCACAAGTAGAAATTGAAAAAATTGAAAACTGTATTAAGAATATTTTAAGTTATATATCTAGCGATTAGTAAAACTTATCATGGAAAGTTTTGCCGACTTCGTATCAACAGTCTTTGGAAAAGATGATCCACTTGCCACATATTTTGAAGCATTTACAACAGTTTCAATGTGCAATCGCAACACAAGACAAAAGATTCATGATACCCGCAAAACATGGATTATCAATAATTTTGTTGAATACAAGAATATTGATACCGAAGAATATAGTAATTTTTACGACAATAACATAAAAGATTCTTATTCTGGAGTATTTGCTCCACCACCTTGTCCAGTAAACGCAGAAGAGAAAGAAGAAAACGAAATTTATCACGAAGATGATATTGATATCCATTATAAAGAAATTGCAAACAAATATGATAATATCAATAATTTGCAACAAAACAATCAAAAAGACGAAGACGAAATATCATATTGTACAGAATACGAATCTGATTATTCGCAAGAAAATGGATATAATTCTCTCACAGAATTTACAGACTTTGAAGATTATGATGAAATTGATGATTATTACGAAGAAGATATTTACTTCGAAGACGATTATGATTATTAAATATAAAAAATATATAACATTTGCAATATTATTTTTTTTTATAATTGACTCAATTCGATTAAATGAACCTTGAAGATTTTTCACAGGTATTTTCATTACAAAATTTCAAAGATTTTGAACATAATTTAGATGAAAGATGTTGTGTTTGTTATGAAGATATTGTTAAATTCAAAGACGGAATATGTCTTCCTTGTTGCAAACACATGATTCATCCATGTTGTTTTATCAAAAGTTTATTGAAGACTTCTATTAAATGCCCATTATGTCGTTGTGGAGATGATCTCATTATAAATTTGAGTCAAATAAACAAAATACTTTTGGCAACTCTTATAAAATTATCCATTGAAATAGTCATTATCAAAGAATTTCGGAATGAAAAAACTATTCATGAAACATTTGAAACAAATATGAAGATTATCTTAGAAAGAATAAGTACATTTTATAATAATATCGAGGAAGATTTTATGAAATATTTGTATATAGAATTTAACTATAAAACCAATTCATTAGTTAACAAAAATAAATGATTTTAAAAGATATGATGATATATACATCTATTTTACCACTTTTAATAGGTCATAGAGGAATTCCTGAGTTTGCACCAGAAAACACTATCATAGGTGCTGTTATTGCTAAACAAATGAATATAGATTGTATAGAAGTTGATGCTATGTTATGTAAGGACAAAAATGTAGTTATTCATCATGATTTTGACTTGAAAAGATCTGTTGGAAAATCTGGTATGATAAATGATTTCAACTACAGTGAATTGGAAAAATTCAAGATCATAAACAAATTCGAATTTGAAAGTCTTGACACTATAAATATACCAAAAATGAAAGATATGATATTCAAATGTAAGCAAATCAATTTGACGTTAAATGTGGAAATAAAATGTGAAAACAATGATTTGATGGTTGCAAACATAATATGTAAACAAATTCGAAAATATGGAAATCCGCAAAAAATTGTAGTTTCTTCTTTTAATGCTCAGGTTTTAAAATTAGCAAAAAAAATTATTCCAAGTTATGAAAGAAATTATATTGTGAATAAGATTCCAGACAATTGGTTAAATATGATGTATGAACTAGATTGCACATCGATAATTGTATCTTACGAGCATAATTCTTTTGAAGAAATTAAAGATATAATAAAGTATGGATTCCCTGTATATGTTTTCACTATCAACGATGTTGAAATATATAAGAAGTTCAACTTAATTGGTGTTGGTGTCTTCAGCGATAAACCATACACGTTAAAAAAATATTTTTAATGATTTTTTGATATTCAATTTAGTATATTATTTATTTCTCAAAATTTTATATAAATATTGCAAACTCATGCAACGACGAGGTTTTAATTCAATACTACAAGATTTATTTTTTACATATTCTGTGTGTCTTTGATGAATATCATTTTTTGAAGAGTAATATTGCTTTTTTTCCATATATTGGACTTTGCATGAAAATGATAATCTGTGTGAAGTACCGATTGTATCGACGAATCAAGTTTTGAAGTTTTTGGAGTCACAAAATCAACAGAAACTGTTATATTGTCAGACATGTTTACATACAAGACAGTACAATATAGGATAATATATTATTGTTCATGATATGTTTCATTTTTTTGTTTCTGGACAGTTTTTTAAAACACAAGAAAGTAATAAAGAAATCCATCTTTATCTATCCGGCGATACTTTTTTGCAGAAATTGATGATCGGGAAGAGAAAAATATGGTAAAAATTGAAACTTACGAATGTCCTTTTGATATGTACAGTCATATTAGGTGCACAAGGTTTCGTTTGTGTGGAAAAAACACAGATAATATTTAGTTATGTGAAAACACTGACCACAGTATGACAAAAATTACTATGAGAAGCAACATCATCAAAATTTTGATTGAACTTAAATCATTATTGATAGACTTTGTGTCCAACAAATCTGTTGACTCAATCAAAGATCTTTCATTTACGTACTGTTCAAAATCATAAACATTGTCCATACCATACGACATCATAATAACGAGTATACATACACCAACAAAGGTAATATATGATTTATATTGAACATCGACAAGAACATTCGAATACGAAAAACCAACAATAACAAACCCCAATGATGTTCCTGATAAAACATTTCGTATTCTTGATGTATATATATTGTATTTCTGTAATACTAAATTATCATCATATCTTCCTTTCATTTATTTAAAGTCAATATAAAAAAATATGGAACAAAGAGTACATGTAGTGAAAAAAATGCAACAAAAAATATTATTTCAAAAAATACAAAAAAATAAAGAAATGTACTCTTTTTAATCGGAAATAAAATTTGTTTGAAAAATAAAGGTAAAAAAAGAAAAAATGACAAAATTATTTAAACATACATTCACCAAAGTATATAGAAAGTATGGTACAACTCGCAAAGAACATCGACGTAAACAAACTTCGTTACTCAGAAATGAAGACACTTACTTCTGGAGCAAAGACTGTTTATGTTAATTACGGATCAGAAAAACTTACAATTCAAACACCTGTTCTTTCCCTTCCTTATGGTCTTGGAGAACCATATGAAGCAAAAGATGCAGCAAAAAATGGAACAACTATTTCTGACAAAGAGAAAAAATACGATCTTACAGCATCATTTAGAGGAATTGATGAAAACCCCAAGGTAAAGGTTTTCCACGATAAACTCAAAGAAATTGAAAATAAAATCATTGATGATGCATTTAGCAACCGTCTTGCATGGTTCAAGGATGACTTTGATGGCAATAAATCATTTGTATCAAAGTTGTTCTCTCCTATTGTAAGAGTTGACAAAGATCCAACTACTGGGAAACCAGTTGGAAAGTATCCTCCTACTTTCAAAGCAAAACTTCCATATGATAACAAATCAAATACTTTCGCGTTTGATTCGTATGATATGGATAATAACGAACTCGATTTCAATGAAATTATGACCAAACTCAAGGGTGCCAAGGCACAATTGATTGTACAACTTTCTGGAATTTGGTTTGCTGGTGGAAAATATGGTTGTAGTTGGAAAATTGTATCTGCCAAGTTTCAACTTCATCAAAATAGCAAGATCACATTTATTGTAGATTCTGATACAGAAGATGCTGTCAACGAAGATGAAGATGAAGACGATGTTGTCAATTCTGAGACATTGAGTAATCTGAATAATACACCTGTCCCAATTGAAGAAGAAGATGACGAAGAAGAAGAGGAAGAGGAGGAAGAAGAAGCACCAACTCCTGAACCATCTCCTCCTCCCAAAAAACCAACAAAGAAAAGTGCCAAGAAGTAAATTGAATCTTATAATAAACTGAACTTTTAAATACAATATAAAAAATCAAAAAAAATATTTTTTTACTTTTATGTGTTATATTTATCAAAATATAAAAACCAAAATTGCAATAATCAATGCCATAGTAAAATTACCAACAAATGTAACATTGTTTTCTTCGTCAATAATATGTTGTTTATTTGAAAATGTGGAAAAAATCAAGTCTAATATCTTATATGATACATGATTTGACAAAATAAGAAACAATATTGATGCCAACAATGCAGATCGTAATTTGTTAATATATTGAAAACTATTGTCTTTCGGTTCACGTATCCTTTTTTTTTCAAAATCTATAGGTGTCATTTTTATTATATACTAATATATTTTATTCAGCGTATTCTATATCATACTCTATTTGATCTGTATTTACAAACAAATTATCTATGTACATTATGAGAAAACCAGTATCATAATTAAAATCTATTATTGGTGTTTCAATTTGTAATAACCAATCGGGAATATTATTGTAAAAATCTTCTGATTTGAATGCTAATACTTTCACAAAATTACAACAACTTAAATAATCTTGTTCATATGTCGAGAATAATAACAAAACTTCTTTACAAAAATCGAAAACATACGTTTCTGGTGTCAAACTAAAAGAAGAACCAAATGCTGTAGAATATGGTTCTCTAAATAATGTTTGATATAACTTAACAATATTTGCACATGTATCGAAAGAAAATTTTTCAAACCATTTTACATCGTTATAAAAACCTGCTTTTTCAAGTGCCTGTGATACTTCAACATACGCATGGGTATTTGATTCCCATCGACATTCCTTTCGACTGTTAGATAAATTGTTATAAAATATGAACAAATCTAGGTATTGCAAGACATCGTCTGTCAAATTATTTTTGGTATATGGATTCCATTTTCCAAAGTTTTTGACAAAGAAGTGAAATTCAACAGCATTAAAACAGTAAAAATGATTATTTGAATCCTTGAAAGTATATCTCAAATGTATTGGTATTTCTTCAATCTTGTCAAATGTAAATGGATCATCATCATTTTCTGATGTAATATTTTGGTATTTAATAATTTTTAGATATAAATGTTTTCTAAACCATCTCTGAATAACTTTAGCAGTTGTCTCTAGTAAAATTGTTCGTATCATATCTGATTTTGTTTTATCCAACTTGTAATTGTTTTTCAATATTATAAATCTAATTCCAGATTTTGAATAGATATAATCAACGATGAAATAAAATATTCTTTCAATTTCTTTGTTGTGATAATATCGAATCAAATGTTTCATTAAATTATAAAAGAATCTTTCTGGTGTTTCTACATCAGAATCTTCAAAATCTAATAGAATATACGAAGCATCATTCATTTTACTTTGATGTTTTGCACATATTTTACTTTCTGAATAACATATATTTTGACATGTTCTTCCTTCTTTTTGAGGAAGTCTAAATTTACATCGATACATCTGGTAATGTTATTTACATATAGGTAGATATTATTTATATAATACTACAATTTAAAAATACTTAAAGATAATTTTAGTTATATAGTCATGGTGAAAAATCCATACTAACAGGACCTGTAAGACAACGGTTAGTCTATCGTGCTTATGACGCGACAATCTGGGTTCAATTCCCAGCGGGTCTATTTATTTTTTTATATTTTAACATATATTATTGTTATAATATTTTTTACACCTTTTAACATTTAAAACGCCAAAAAGGTATAAAAATTTGGGTAGTACCAAGCGTGGACTTGGTATGAATTCATTTTTAATTTTTGTTTTGTTAGTTCTTTCGACATCTATTTTATAAATAAATCTATTTTATAAATAACATTTAAATAGAAATCTTATAATGGTATAAAAAAATAGAAATAATAATCTTAAAACCATATCAACATCTTAGAACTTTGGAAAGAAAATGGAAATACAAACGTTTTACACCTTTTAAATATACAAAATTCTAAAATGAATTAAAGATAAAAATGATACTATAAAGTAAACTTACAAAAATAAGATGGTCGAAAAAATGTATGAGAAAATGATAAACGACCCTATTGAGACATTAAAATCCTTACCTATTAAGCAAATTGTCAAATTATTGGAAAAGGCAGACATTGCATTCTTCAATTCTAGCAATACTTTGTTGCCAGATGATATATATGATATGGTCAAACAATATATAAGAGATAATGATCCAAACAATCAGTATCTCAAAAAAGTTGGTGCAGAAATTGAAATTAATAAGGAAGAACTACCCATATATATGGGTTCTCTTGACAAAATTAAAGATAGTGAGGCAAATATTGTTAAATGGAAAAACAAATATAAAGGAAATTATGTTATATCAGAAAAGTTAGATGGAATATCTTGTTTATTATATCATGACAAAAACGAAACCAAACTGTTGACGAGAGGAAATGGTTATATTGGTCAAAATATTTCTCATATTCTTCCATATCTTCGTATAGATGTTACAAAATTACAAGAAAAAATAGCAATAAGAGGAGAACTTATTATATCAAGATCAAATTGGAATTTAATATCAAATATAGGCGCCAATGCTAGAAATGTTGTCGCCGGTGCTGTTCATACTAAAACTGTAAATAAAGATACTATATCTAAAATAGACTTTGTAGCATATGACATTCTATACCCAAGAAAGAAATTGAGTGAATCACTTGAATATGTCAAAATGTTAGATATGCCAGTTGTTAATCATATAGTTGGTGGTAATGATATTTTAAACCTCGAAAATCTTTCACAACTTCTTGCAAAATGGAGAAAAGAATCACTATATGAAATTGATGGTATTGTTATACAACATGATGAAGAACATAATGTATTGTCTGGAAAAAATCCAAAACATGCATTTGCATTTAAAACTATCATTACAAACGAACAGGTAGAAGTAATTGTTACGGATGTAGAATGGAATATTTCTAAACATAGATATCTCAAACCTTTAATAAAATTTGAAGAAATATCACTTGGAGGAGTCAAAATTAAACAAGCAACTGGTTTCAATGCAGCATTTATAAAAAACAATAAAATTGGTCCCGGATCACATATCATTATTGTGAGAAGTGGCGATGTTATACCACATGTATTAACTGTTCTTACACCATCATCTAATAATCAACCAAAGATGCCTTCTGTTTCATATGATTGGACAGAAACTAACATTGACATATTTTTGAAAGGAGATGAAAAAAATAGAGAACACGATATAAATGCATTTGTTCATTTTATGAAAACTTTAGATATTGATGGTGTAAAGGAGGGTGTTATTGCAAAAATGTATGATGCTGGTTTCGACACATTAAAAAAAATAATAAATATTTCATTGGATGAAATTCGCATCATACCTGGTTTTAAAGACAAAAGTGCATTAAAATTATATCAATCTCTTCAAAACATTTCAACAAGTAAATGTGAAAAACTTTTAATAGCATCAAACGTTTTTGGAAGAGGATTGGGTGAAAAAAAACTTAAACTAATATCTGATGTATATCCTTTTATTGGATATGACAAAACAAGAAGTTTGAATTTATCCATAGATGATCTTATCAAAATAAATGGTATTGCTGTAACAACTGCTGATCAATTTATAAAAGGGATTGAAAAATACTTTGAATTTTGCGAAGATATCGGAATCGAATGTAAAAAATCAAACAAAGAGGCAATTAATAATCAATCGAGCAAATTTGATATATTCAAAGGAAAAAAAGTTGTATTTAGTGGTTTTAGAAATAAAGAATATGAAGATAATATTACAAATAGTGGTGGAACCATAACAACAGCATTGTCAAAGGCGACAAATTATCTGATTGTGAAAGAATATAATGATTCTAGTGCAAAAATTAAAAAGGCGTTAGAATACGGTACAATAATTATGACAAAACATGAACTAGAAAATATATAAAGAATACACTACTTATTATAGTCAGTGAGAAATACCTATATAAAATCTATTAAAATGCTGAGAGAACAAAGACAAAATCCAGAAACCTGCCGTGTTGGTCTTAAATGGGAACAAGATGATATCGACAAACTTCTTGATATGGTCAAAGACAAAACTACAATCGAAGAGATGGCAAAGGTTCTTCAAAGAACTTCTGGAAGTATCAAAACTCGTCTAGTACTTCTTGCCATTAAACAAATGGAAGAAGATAACCTTACTATGGAAGATGCTGCAAGTAAGTTTAATCTTGATTCTGTAGATATTTCTGATTATAATACCAAAAAAGCAGAAAGAGAAGAAAAACGTAACAACAAATCTCCTAAAAAATCAAAAGTTGTTACAAATAATCAAATTTATGAACTTCTTCTAAAAATTCAAACAAAAATGCAGTTGTTGAGCGATAAGTAAATATTTAAATCTTTTATTTTTTTACCCGTATTTTTATAGAAATGCCAAAATCATTATATTTTCATGATTATCCTGATTTTAAACCAAATATAACTCCTTTAGAAATGTTTCAAATTGGTATCATGGGCGGATCATATTTTAGACCTATACAATCTCCTGTTACTAAAACAAAGTACAATCAAAGGTACAAAAAATACTCTTTTTTGAAAGATCTACCTAAAAATAAATATGCATCAGAAACATATGACAAAAACGTAAACAAATATAAAAAAAAGGTAGGAACTTCTTATCATTTTTGGATGAGTAAAAAATGGATACGAGAAGATATTGATCCTTATGGTTGGATTGAATGGTATTGTAATTTTTGGCAAGGAAGAAGAAGCGAAGACGATATTCGACAAATTGGAAGATGGAAACGATTGGCGGGTGAGAACGGTAGATTTAGAAAACAATTACAAAATAAAATTAATAAAATAGGGAGAAATGATGATAATGTATACAAAGGAATGAGACAGACCTTATTACATTGGGGGTTTGATTCTACCAAGATGTATCCAATAAAAGATTAAAAAATGATTCAATAAAGTATATATTATCAATGTTATCTGAACTAATGCCAGATATTCTGGAAAATATTTATCAATATGTTATAGAAATAAATAGAGATGAAATAAAAGAATTTGTGAAAGATTTTAAATACATCGAATCATTTTCTTCTGAAAGAGAAAAACAAATTTTTATTTACAATTATGTCAATTCTTTAACACAATCTCAAATTGATAAAATAATATACAATTATGGTTTTACACAAGCAATTGCTATTTTATATGATTTTGATAAGGTTGGTCTCGGGAAATCAAACGATGAAATATGTCATGAAATAGAAAATTTTGAATTGCTTAAAAAAGATAGACATGTAGTACAATTGATATTTAAAGATGCTGTGCAATTTGATCATGATTGGAGGGAAAATGACAAATTACAATAAATATTTAAAAAAAGTTTATTATATAAAAATAAATGAATGAACTAAAAAAACAACAACTCGAACAATTTTGGTCAATATATGAAATTGACGGTGCAGCACAAGCATTATCTTGGTTAGAAACATTAAAATATTATGAAGAATTTTGGATGGACGATATCGCATCCATTACAGATAAATTATCAAAATTATAGTTTGGGAATAATTTCTTTATAGAAATAGTTAACTACACTTTCCCATCTATAGTTCACAAGAATGTTTTCACGACTTCTTTTTCCATGTTTTTCCACTAACTCGGGACTACTAAAATACTTCCAAAACGCTTCTGCATAATCTTTTGGATTTGTCAATTCTGCTTTTCCACCAATACCTTTAGATTTATTATCAAGATATATCGACATTACAGGTTCTATAAGTAATGAATTTTGCGAATTGAGGAATTCTTTCATTCCGCCAACATATGCAGAAACTTGTGCTTTGCCCAGTGCAGCACCTTCAAATCCACATAGTCCAAAACCTTCACCATCAGCAGTATTCAAACCCACATCACATGCATTGTATAATATATTGATATCTCTATCTGACATTTGTTGGGGTAAATTAACCGACTGAATTGTTTCTTTTGCAAACTCCCATGGAATATCTCTAAATTTTATTTCGTTTTCAAATACGTCCATTAAATTCCAATATCCATCTATTTGTGTTCCTACCACCAGTTTTATGGGACGTTTTGTATGCTTATTACATTTATACGAAACTTTCTTGTTTTCCACATTAGCATGATAATGTCTTTCGACAAATTCTGCCCATGCAATTATAGTTGTATCCCATCTCTTTCTAGGTTGATTTCTATTTAGATTCAAAATCATAAATGCATCCTGATCAAAGTTGTAATACATTCTACATAATTTCATCGGAACAGGATAATACAATGTTTCATCAAATCCGTGAGGAAATGAAAACATTGGCATGTCGTCCTTTATACCTAGTTTTCTTGCAATTCCTTGCCAATATGGTGTAAATGCAATTATAGAATCAAAGTATGTATTCAACAATTGAATGTACTCTTTTTTCTGATATGGATATACTTGGTCCATATATGATACAAGTTTAAAATTCTTCTTTTCACTCCAACATTCTCTCACTATATTCAAAACAATCGCGGAAGTAATCATGTTATCATTAAAAATAATAATAACATCTTGTGGATTCTCCTTAATATAATCAGTTATTTCAACTTCTCCGAAACCATTTCTTTTTGGATTTTCTGTAGCATACGCATCGTGTATTTTGACTCTCGATGGAATATCATTTCTAATACCAGAACCAACAGTATGTGAAAAATTTTGAAATCCATATATCGTCAAATCAATGTCTTCGCATTTTCCAAGATGTTTTGAAATATAATAAACTACTTTAGAATATCCATTACTCGCTGCTATCGGATATGTACCACACAACATTATCCTTTTATTTCCTGTTTTAGATGGTGTCCACCAATTTTTTTTTATTTCTTTTGATACAACATTAATTTGAGATTTTTCAATTTTTTCGAATTTTGACTCATCTAAAGAATCTTGTCCAATAATAATTGATCTTTTCAGAACATTCATGTAAAAGTGGTTTAATTAATAACTAATGATTTATCTTTATACCTATTATTTATATAATTAGACATTGTTATATATCCTAATAATATCATGTGGTTAATTTCATCTGATGTCATTTCTATCATTAGTTTACTATTTTGAGTTTTAATATTTATACATTCATAAGGAACGTCCCCTATAAAAACTGTATTGGCACATCTTGAATATTCGTCAATTTCTTCCAACGATGATCCAAAAAGATTCAAGATGAATATATTGACAATTCTTTTACAATATGACAAAAGGGATAATTGTTGCCCCTTCGGTATTTCAGCAAGTTGTTCGTTTTTTGAACCAGCGAGATAGAAGTACAATACGTTTTGACGAGGGATATCTGTAAACGTATTTTTTAAATTAAATGGTTTTGATATTATACCATCTACAAAATATTCACCATCAATGAATACTGGTTGATAAATAAATGGTATACACATAGATGCTTTGATACTATCTAATATAGACACATATGGTGTTGTTTCTAGTGAAAAAACTTTTTTTTGACCTGTATTTAAATTTGTACAGTTTATATATATATTTACACCGGTTCTTTTAACAAAATCAATATATGTCATGTCTTCAACTTCGTATTTGTATTTTAAATACTTAACAATGGGTTGAATTAAACAGTCGTTTGTTTTAAATCCATTGGAATTGAAAAAGTTAAAAATATCAATGTTTGAAAATATGGATTCTTTTTCATTAAACTCTTCAAGAGTTTCATAAATTGCATCTTCGATAAAATCAATCGGGATTTTTAGTGCAAATATCACACCGAACATTGCGCCGATGGATGTACCTGCAATATGATTTATATCGTTTTCAAGTTTTTCATTATATAGATATCTTAATATTCCAAGATAGGAGAATCCTTTTGACCCTCCGCCAGATAGGATTAAATGAGTAAATTTTGGATTTGTACCCATTCTTTGTTAATAAAGGGTTATGAAAAATAAATGTTACATCGTACGATGTTGCAAATATGGTTCCAGTAATTCAAATGTTTTTTTCATACCAATATTTATAGCAATTTCGGTAATTTGATCACATAAAAATATAATCATAATACCGATAAGAATAAAAAGACCGATATTTATCAAGTTCTTATAAAATATGTCCTTAGTATAATCAGTATTTTTTGGTCGAATAATATCACTCTGTATTTCTTTAGCGATAACTGGTTTTTCTTTCACCTGTTTAAAATTGGTCATATTATTTTCATCGCTAAATGTCTGTGGATAATAAGGTTGGGGTTCTTGAAAATCATTAACGTTAAGATACTTTTCCAATTCTTCGTCATAAAATGGTTTAACAGTTTTTTCATCCAAGATTTCTTTATTTGTTGCTAAAGAAACTTTCTTAGATTTTTCCATTGGTTTGATATCTTCAATTGATTTGGTATCATCTTCATCCTGATCTTGTTCGACAAAAGTTTCGTGTATTGCTTCATTACGATGTTTTTTCTTAGATTTTGATTTTCTCTCTCTCTCGAAAGTATCAACACTGTATGCCTCCTTCAATGTGCTATAATTCATCATATCGCCTCTAATATAGATATCCGAAAAGAAAATATTATAATTATACTATAATAGAGAAATCATACATATGAAATACATTGAAGATATTCTAAAAGGAGTAATTTCCGGAATTCTTTCAACATATCTTATTATATATGGTCTGCGTCCTTCGGTTCAATATCCTGAGTACATTTTAGATACATTTGAAAATAAATGGATATTTATTCTTTTAATTATCTGTAATTATTACATTTTTGTATGGGATTATACATGTGGGTGTTTGATGTTGTTAGGCATAGTTTCCCTGATAATGGACTATATTGTATTCACCGAAAGATCAAACAATGACAACAATACAACAAGGGATTTATTACAAGATATGTCTAATGTTTTATTTCCAAAATAATGTTTTATAGCATAATAGTAGATGACAGAATTCGATCCTATTTCAATTTTAATGAT
>Ga0233450_10003577_pt1 | contig 14515 bp, 13 predicted proteins | sample 011ome_30_FD_189956 | JGI IMG/M metagenome (GOLD analysis project Ga0233450, IMG submission 189956) | Coastal salt marsh microbial communities from the Groves Creek Marsh, Skidaway Island, Georgia - 011501CT (spades assembly) | ecosystem: Environmental > Aquatic > Marine > Intertidal zone >... | reverse complement strand
AAGAAATCCAAAAAAAAAAATAAAAATTCATACCCTGAAAATTTTGATACTTTAACATTTTTGAAAATTCTTAATAGTAAAACAAAAAACCCACTGTCAAAAAATACATAATTTGCATTTCTCAATGAATTATAATATTCCTTACTAGAATCTATCGATGCAATTCCTGGGCCACTAGGAAATACAAAGAAACCTTTTTTTGTTATAATTTTTTTAAAATTTTTATGATCCAAATTATTAAAAATTATATCTTTGAATATAATTTTTTTAATCATTTTGATTTTTATAAATTAACTTTTGCATAAATTATTTAACTTAAGTATTTACAAAAATAATATTATTTTCATGTTATTTATATGATAAAAATTGAATATACTCATATTTTGCTATAGTGAATTAATAAATTTATAAATGAATATTATAGGTATAAACGCATTTCATGCAGATTCTTCAGCATGTTTGATAATAGATGGAAAACTTATTTCTGCTGTTGAAGAAGAAAGATTCAATAGAATTAAACATTGGGCTGGATTTCCTATTGAGTCAATAAAGTATTGCCTCAAAGAATCAAATTTAGATTTAAACGATATTGAACATCATTATGCTCATTTATCCTCTGCTTTTCATGTCTCTCCTTTTGAAGAGTCCCACATTTTATCTGTGGATGGATCTGGAAGATTGCAAACAGTTTATAAAGATACTAACGAAAAATATTACAATTTAATAAAAGAATTTTATAATATTACAAATATACCAATCTTGCTAAATACTTCATTTAACGAAAATGAAGCAATTGTATCTAACCCACAAGAGGCTTTGAATTGTTTTCTTAGAACTAGAATGGATATAATTGTTTTAAATAATTATCTAGTAACTAGGTTTAATATTTGAATAATAAAATAAAATTTCTATCAATAAGTTTTGCAAAAGGAATAGATATTTTTCAATTTAGTTTGTTTAATTTAATTTCAATACCATTAATTATTGAGCATTGGGGCGCAGAAGGTTTTACTGCATGGATATTATTTTTCACCATAACAGGATACTTATTTATTTATAACACCAGCCTTATTGAATTTACATATTCAGAAAATTTAAAAAAAGGTTTTAAAAAAAAAGATGCAATTTTTTCTGAAATAATTAATTCCTCAATTGTATCTTTTTTAATAACACTATTTTTAATTCTAATTGTTTATATTGAATTTAAATTTAAATTTTTTCTTATATTTTCTAAACTTGATTTAAAAATTTATGAAGATTTAATCTTGGCACTTTTAATTTATACTTGTTTTTCATCTTTAACAAATAACATCCTGCCTTTTTTTACAAATTCACTTAACATTTTTGGATATCAAAATTTTTTTTCATGGTTAAGGGTTGCTGAAAATTTAGTATTTTATATGACTGTATTATTTTTTTTGTTTTTAGATAAAACATTTTTTAGTACAGTGATGTACGTTATATTAATTCGTTTTTTATTTCATTTAATAAAATTTTTTTATGTTGCTAAATTTATAAAGTTAGAAAAATTTAAATTAAAAAATTTAAATTTTCTTGGAGGTTTGCTATTTTTAATTCGATCTAATTGGTTGGTAATAAACAATCTAGTAGAAAACTTTTTAAATACTGGTGTTCGTTTTATCATAATTTTTATTGGTAATCCCATCATGTTGACAATTTTCATTCCAATTAGAACAATTGCAAACCTTTTTAGACAAAGTATAGAAATTGTTAGAGAACCACTATTACCCAATTTAATGCATAATGCTGTCAATTATAAATATGACAAATTTAATGATACTTTTAAATTTTATTACATTTTTTTAATCATTTTATTTATTCCAACAATTACAATCTTTAATTATTTTGTAGAAGATATTTATCTTTTATGGATTGGTTATGATGCAATGTTTAATTTAAATTTATATCTTTTTCTGATATTAAGTGTAACAATAAATGCTTTGATCATACCTTATAAATTAATCATAACTGGTTTTAATTTAAATAAAACAAAACTTATTATTAACTTATTTGCAATACTCTTTTTAATAATTTTTGTTGTATATTTTTATAATAAATATTTTATTCTTTCTTTTGGAATCGGACTTTTTATAAGTGAATTCGTAATTGCTATTTCAAGTTTTATTTTTGCAAACAAATTTTCTAAGGAAAATAAAATTAATATAAATAATCGTTTTTTTTATTTAACTATTATTGTAATTCTTGTAGCAATCTTTGTTAATTTTAATATGCTGTTTTTTTAGTATTAAAATTTTAATTGTATTACTCTTATTCATTTTATTTATCAGTATTTATGTTGTTTATAAAAATAAAACTTATAAATTTTAACTATAATGAAAATTTTAGTAATCCATCCTACAAGTAATCAAAATAACCGAAACCTGTTAATTGCTCTTAAGAAAAAAGGATACTTATATAAATTTATAACAATAGCTAATTTTAATACTGATAAAATCATCTTTAAATTGTTACCAAAAAAATTAGTAAATTTCTTAGAAAGAAGAAATTTTACAAAAATTACTTCTAAAATTTATACTCCTTCTGTCATTTCACAAATTATATATTTCATCAAAAGTAGATTTGATAAAAGTTTTTCGACAATTAAAGGATATTATTATATTGATAAAATTGCTGCAAATTATTTAAATAAAAATGTTAAAGATATTGACGCTGTATACAGTTATGAAGATGCAGCATTGGAAACATTCAAAATAGCAAAAAAAAATAATATAAAATGTATTTATGAATTACCAATAGGTCACTGGAAAGAAAAAAATAAAATTCTTACAAGTGAAAATAAAAAATATTTTCAAAATTTGAATAATATACATACAAAACATAATTATGTTGAAGGATATAAAAAAAACTTAGAATTAAAACTAGCAGATCAAATAATAGTTCCCTCTAAATTTGTTAAAAATACTCTAAAAAAATCAAATTTTAATTATAAAAATATAAAAATTATACCTTATGGATTTAATGGAGCATTAAAGCGAAATAATTGGTCAATAAAAAAATCAAAACGATTGAAAATATTATTTGTTGGAGGCTTGATTCCTAGAAAAGGATTAAAATATTTATTAGATGCTGTAAAAAAAATTAATAATACTAAAAAAATTGTAGACCTAACAATTGTTGGATCTGGACCTTTAGAGAATTTTGTTAAAAATAAACAAAACAATATCAATTATATTAAATCCTTACCACATAATAAAATTTTAAAATTAATGAGAAAGAATGATATTTTTATTTTACCAACATTATATGAAGGTTTCGCCCTTGTATTAACTGAGGCTATGTCAAATGGAATGGTTGTCATGTCAACAAATTGTACATGCCTCCCTGAAATAACTAATGGCGATGATTGTATTATAATTAAAACCAAAAATACTAAAGATATTTTTGATCAAATTATAAAGCTAAATAAAAATAGAATGATGATCAAAAAAATAGGTTTAAATGCAATAAAAACATCAAAAAATTACTCTTGGACAGATTATCAAAAAAAAATAATTCAAGTTTTAGAAAATGAATAATTTGAATGTATCCCTGAAGCAAAATAAATTTTTTATTAATTACATTTTTTGTATTTTCCTATTTGTGTTTATCGAAGGTTCTTTAAGAAAATGGTTTTTGCCACAATTTAATATAGAAATTATTTTAATTAGAGATTTTTTGATTTTTTGGGTTGTTCTTATTGGATTTAAAAATAAAATTTATAATACTGAGGCTCCGATTGAAAGGATAACTTTATTTTTTAGCGTATTTTTTTTTATTGTAATTTTAATTCAACAATTAGTTTTTAATTATAACTTTGGCGTAACATTAATTGGAATTAGGAATTGGATTTTATATCTATGGTTTTCAATTTTAATATACAGAGTTTTAAATATTAAAATATTTTTAAAAAAAATTTTAGATATATTATTATATTTAACATCAATTACTTTTATAATAATTACGATTCAACATCTATCCCCTTCTACTGCTTTTATTAACCAAAATATCGGAACTGATATTTATATTTTCGAAGTAGCAAGAGATATTGTTAGGGTTACTGGAACTTTTTCTTTTACCTACGGATATGTTCAATTTATTTATTTTTTAACACCATTTATTTTATATTATTTAGATGAAGGAAAAAATCTTGGAAATACCAAAAGATTGATAATTTTTTTTATGCTTATTTTTTGTGTATTTTTAAGTGGTTCACGAGCTTTGATATTCTATTTTTTATTTCAATTATTTTTTTTCTATGTTTTTGTAGCTAGTCACAAAATTTTGATAATATTTAAGGGCCTAATTTTAAGTTTAATTATTTATTTAATAATAGAAAATTTTTTTCCCAACTCAATACTGGCTACACTAGAAAGATTTGAAACTGCCTCTGATAAATATGTAATTCATTTAAGGATGTTAGAAATAATTTTTGGAAATTATAATAGTTGGATGAATTTTAGTATATTGGGAGAAGGCTTAGGATTAAGTAGTAATCTTTCTAAATTTTTTATTAATGTAGATTTTATTTTAGGTGAAAATGAATCTGATAGAATTATATTGGGTGGTGGTGTATTTGGTATTTTTATATTAATATTTAAATTTTTTTTGAGCTTTTATTTTATAATTAAGGGATTTAAAATATTTAAGAGTTTTAACTATTCTTTACCATTATTATTTTCATCTTATTTTATAATTCAAATTTTAACTCAACAAAATACAGGACAATTAACATCGCACGCTTTTTCTTTTTTAAGCTTGGGCATTATGCTTTCATTTCTTAAAATCTTCAATAGTAGTTTAAATAAAAATGAAAATTACTATTAATACAAAAACTTATTTACCAAATATTGGAGGTATAGAAAATTATGTTGAGATGTTAAGAAAAGAGTTTGAAAAAAAAAATATAGATACCAAAATAATTGCAGATACTAAATCAAGTCAAAATCAAAAAAATATATATCGAAACATAAACTTTTTAGAAAAAATAATGTTATTTAAAAAAAGTAATTTAATTATAATGATGAATTTCACTTTAAGAGATTTTTTATTTTTTATTATTTTTAAAAAAAAAATTATTATTAATCATCAAATAAATTATGAATCAGATAATTTTATTGGAAAGGTTTTGTCATATATTAAAATAAACTTATCAAGATATTTCTTAAATGCTCCTTGTAGTAAATATGTTTCAAAGATTATTAAAAAAAATTGTTTTGTAATACCTAATTGCTATGATGATAAATTATTTTATAAATCCAAAAAAAACAAAAAAAATGAATTTATTTTTTGTGGTAGACTTGTGAAAGATAAAGGTGCGCATGTCCTAATAGATTGTTTCATTAAACTATTACAGCACAATAACAAATTAACTTTAGGAATTATCGGTGATGGCCCAGAGAAATTAAATCTTTTAAAAAAAATTAAAAATAAAGAACTAAAAAAAAATATAAAGTTTTATGGTTTTGCAAGAGGAAAGAAGTTAAAAAAAATTATAGAAAATTACAAGTTCATGGTTATACCTTCTTTATGGAACGAACCATTTGGTATAGTTGCTCTTGAAGGCATTGCTTTAAATAATACAGTAATTGCATTCAAAAATGGTGGTTTAAATGAAGCAATTAAAGATTGTGGAATAGTTGTTAACCCAAATAAGACTTCACTTTATAATGCTATGAAAAAAGTAATTAAATCTGAAAGAAAATATACAAACAAAAAATTTATATCCAAATGTCAAGCTCATTTGAAAAATTATACTCCTGCTGTAATTGTAGAAGAATATTTAAAACTTTATGAAAAATTTATAAGATGAATATTTTACATGTTATAAATACTTGTGATCCAAAATCAGGTGGTCCGATTGAAGGTATTAAACAATTATATCAAATTTATAAAAAAAAAAATATTTATGCTGAAATTTTATCATCCGATACACTTAAAAAAGCAAAAAAATTTCAATTAGATCTCCCATTAATAAATGCAACAGGACCCTCAAAAAGTAAATTTAATTTCAATCCAAATCTCCTAAAATGGCTAAAAAAAAATATTCATAGATTTGATCATATAATAATTGAAGGGATTTGGCTTTATCATAATTATGCAGTTTGGAAAGTTGCTGTAAATAAAAAAATTCCTTACTCAATATTTCCTCATGGATCACTAGATCCATGGTTTAAAAAAAAGTATCCAATTAAACATTTTAAGAAAAAAATATTATGGTATGTGTTCCAAAAAAAAATATTTCAAAATGCTAATAATATTTTTTTTACAACTAATACTGAAAAAGAGTTGGCATATAAGACGTTCAATTTAAAAAACATGAATTGTAAAGTCTTAAATTATGGAATTAATGGAAATGTTCATTTAAATGATAATTTAAATCTTTTCTACTTAAAATATCCAAAATTAAAATCCAAAAAAATTATAGTTTTTATGAGCAGGATTCATGAAAAAAAAGGTCTTGATATTTTAATCAAAACTTTTTTGGAAACTTCAACTATTAATCAAAACTTACATTTAGTTATTGCTGGAACTGGAGAAAAACAACTAATTAAAAAACTCAAATCTTTAATACCTCAGAATAAAAAAAAAGATATAACATGGACAGGTATATTGCTTGGAAAAATAAAATGGGACTTATTAAAATGTTCTTATCTTTTTTGTTTACCCTCTCATCAAGAAAACTTTGGCATTTCTGTAGCTGAAGCTCTGTCATCTAAAATTCCTGTTTTAATTACAAATGAAATAAATATTCACAAAAAAATAACAGAATATAATGCGGGAATTGTTTCACAAGATAAGTTAAACATTTATAAAAAAGACTTTAAAAAAATAATTGAACTATTGAAAATAAATCAAAAAAAAATTTCAAATAACTCACTAAACTGTTTTAAAAATGAATTTTATATAGAAAATTATTATAATAAATTAATTAAAAACTTAATATTATGAAAATATGTATAGTACAGGGTGCTTTTTTTCCTATACCACCGGTAAAAGGTGGTTCAATTGAAAAAAGATGGTTTGCGCTAGCAAATTATTTTAAAAGCAAAGGTCATCAAGTAATATATATTTCAAGAAAATTTAAAAAATTTAAGTATTTTGAAAAAAAAAACAAAATAATTCATCATAGAGTAGATAGTTTTAATAATCATAAAAGTTTTATAATATCAAAAATTTATGATTTAATTTATACGCTTAGAGTTTTAAAAAAAATTCCTAATGATGTAGACATAATTGTTTCAAACACTTTTTTTTTACCAATTTTAATTAATAAAAACTTAAAAAAAAAAATTGTAGTTGATGTTGCTAGAATGCCAAAAAATCAAATGTTTTTTTATAAAGACTCTGCAAGACTCAGAGCAAATTCAAAAATAGTTTATAAAAAAATTATTAATGAATTAGGAAATTATTACAAACACAAAGTTAAATTAATTCCAAACCCTCTTCCAATAAAAAACGAAAATTTATTATTAAAAAAGAACAATAATAAAATCCTATATACAGGTCGTATCCATCCAGAAAAAGGATTGGAAATATTGATTAATGCTTTTAAAAAATTAATTGGCAACTCACAATTGGAAATAATAGGGCCTTATAAAACAAAAGATGGTGGTGGAGGTTTAAATTATTTAAATAAATTAAAAAATATTTCTAAAAACTATAATATTAAATTTTTAAATCCTATTTATGATAAAAATAAACTTCAAAAAAAATATAAAAATGCATCTATTTTTGTATACCCTTCTATAGCTGAAGGTGAAACTTTTGGAGTTGCGCCTTTAGAGGCTATGTCTTATGGTTGTGCTACGATTGTATCAAATCTTGAGTGTTTTAAAGATTTTATAAGTAATAACAAAAATGGATTAACTTTTAATCATAAAAAAAATGCTATTAACAATCTCTATAAAAAACTTATTTTCTTGATAGAAAATAAAAGAATTTATTCAAAAATTTCATATAATTCACAAAAAGTTAATAAAACTCACTCATTAGAAAAAATTGGAGAAGAGTTTTTAAAAGATTTTAATTATATAAATAAAAGAAATATTTAATATGAAACAATATAATCAAAAAAGTAGATTTCAAAGTCCTTGGAATTCATTTATTAAAATTAAAATTTTTTGCTGGGAAATAATTTGGCAACTATTATGTCGATGGACTCCCAAACCTTTAAATTTTTGGAGATTATTAATTTTAAAAATTTTTGGCTGTAAAATATATGGTAAACCCTTTGTTCACCAAAGAGCAATTATTTATCATCCCTGGAATTTAGTTTTGCACGATAAAGCCTGCATAGGAGACAGAACGGTTATGTATGCCTTAGATAAAATTGAAATAATGGAACTATCAGTTATTGCGCAAGAAGCATATATTTGCACCGGAACACATAATTTTAATTCACCCACAAAAGAATTAATCACTAAAGAAATAATTATAGGTAAAGACACATTTATTGGTGCAAGAGCTTTTGTATTACCAGGCATCAAGATAGGAAATAATTGTTTGATTGGTGCTTGCAGTGTAGTAACTAAAAATATAGCAAATAATTGTAAGGCTTATGGAAACCCAGCAAAAGTTTTATAAAAAAATTCTCAGATTTGACGAATACTCTGATTTAGAAATTAAAGAACTAGAAAGTAAACTTTTTAATTACTACAATGATGTTGCAGATTACTCAGCATTCAATAAAATTAGTAATAATTCTTTACATTGGAACATAATTAATAACGATATTATGAAAATTCAAAAAAAATTAAGTGTTTTAGAAATTGGTGCTGGTAGAAGCGGTTACTTTCAATATTTAAAAAAAGCTAAATATTAAATGGTTCAATTTAGGAGAAGGTATTAAATTTGGTAAAGATTATATTGTTAAAAAATACCTATCTATAAGTGTAAAGTTATATAAAAATAACAAATAAATATTTTTTTGATAATGAAATTTTATATTTTATAATTTATTAAATCTTAATTTATTTTTAATTATATTAATATCAACTAAAAATCTGTATAAAAAATTTTGAAAAAAGTAGAAAATAAATCCTCTTAAACCTGTCATAAATCCTAATTTATAAATGTAGCTATACAAAAAAAGTAAAAATGGTCTTAAAAATATTGGAAAACTATAATAAATTTTAATCTTATTAGATTTGTTTATTTTAGAATAGTCAATACTAAAACTTATTTTATTATTTCTGATATATTCAAAAGCTTCTTTTTTGGAATAGTTAATATGTTTTTTTATCCAATATAATAAACCTTTTAAATTATCATCAATTATTAAGATATCTAAAATAGCAATTCTACCTTTTACTACAGCCTGTTCGTCCATTGATACATTTGGATAATGTGCTTTTCCTGTTCTCCATAACCTCAAAGTTTTATGAGGAGAGGTAACTCCATAATTAATATTCTTTCCTAAAAATTTAATTTTTCTAGTAATAATGTAACCATTTATATTTTTTTCATTTATTTTATTTGTAAATAAATTTTTTTTAGGTTTATTTATATATTCATCTGCATCAATTCTTAAAATCCAATCAGTTTTGAATTTTAAATTTTTCAATGCCCAATTCATTTGATCAGCTTGATGAATAAACTTTCTTTTGAAAATTTTTACCTTTTTATATTTTCTAGCTTTTTTAATTGTTTTGTCATTAGAAAAACTATCAATAATAAAAATTTCATCAACAAACTTTGAAATTGATTTTATACATCTGTCTATATGTATTTCTTCGTTATAAGTTAAAATAATTGCAGTTATTAAATTTTTTTTCAATTATCTTTTGACAAAGATTTCTTTAACTTGCAAATCTAAATCCTTTATTTTATTTTTTGGAACATTTGGATCTAAAATATTTACTTTTGAACTTTGTAAATTATTATCAAATACTGTTGTAACAATATTCGTGTTATTTACAATTTCATTTACTGAATTTATTTTGTTTATCAATTCTGTTCTTTGATTGTTATATTTTTCAACTTCATTTTTCATTATTTCTACTTTTTTTCTATTTTCTAAAAGTTCACTAGAAATTCTCAAATTTTCCTCTTGTAAAATATTTAATTTTGCTAGTTCTTTATTGCTATTTGATGTAGAAAATTTACTTTGCTGGCTATATTCATTGTTAGTAACTGAAAATTTACTGATTTTTTTATCAAACATCTCTAATTTTTCAGATAATTTTTGATTTAAATCTATGGACTTTTTTATTAAGTTTTCTTGGAATTCAATTTTTTTTTCTAAAGCATTAAATTTTATGACTATTAAATTTAATGAATTACTAATTTTTTTTATTGAGTTAAATAAGTAACTTAATGAATTTTTTAAAAATAAAGAAGATTTAATTATTAATGATTTTAAAATCACGTTATTTAAATTTTTTTTAAAAGTTTTAATAAATATATGATAGAATTGATCTAAATACAGGTCTAATTTATTTGGTTCATAGAGCAATATTTCATTTTTTTTTGAAAATTTTTTTTTAAAAATTTCAATTCTTTGCTCTAAATTTTTATTTAACTCTGACATACAACCTTGAGTTTAAATTACATTTTATAAATTTTGTACTTTTTTTAATGAAAATTAGTATTCTGTGATTTTTAGATACTATATATAGTGATTTCTACACTCCCTTATGCTTAAATATTACGTAAAATGTCTTGATAATTATCCATAAATCAAGCATTGGAGACCAGTTATTTATATACCACAAATCAAGCTCCATTCTTTTTTTCATAATTTCGGGTCTTGGTGTTGCACCTCTCGAGCCATTTACTTGAGCCCATCCAGTAAGTCCAGGACTGGTTTTATGTCTTTTTAGAAATTCTTTAAAAAAACTTGAATAATAAATGTCATGCTCAACCATATGTGGTCTTGGACCTACTATTGACATGTCACCAAGTAAAACATTAAAAAATTGTGGAACCTCGTCAATACTAAATCTTCTAATAAATTTTCCTATTTTTAGTAATCTATTATCATTTTTTTGAACTTGGTAAGTTTTATCAAATTTAAGGTTTTTTAAAGATCGAATTTTATAAATTTTAAATCTTCTTCCATCCCAACCAGTTCTATCTTGTGTAAATAAAATTGGCAAACCATCTTCCAAATAAATTGCAATAAAAGAAAAAACTAAAACAGGAGATAGAATTATTAAAAAAATTATGCTTAAAATTTTATCAATTAAAATTTTTATCAATAGATTTGAACCATGAAATTTTGAAATTTCATATTCTATAAAATTAAATTTTGTATTTATCAATGTTGGATTTGGATGTAATTTTTTTGAAATATCTATAATCAAAATATCCACAGAAAATTTTAAAACATGATTTAAAATATAATCAATACTAGAGTTTTTATCATCAAGAACCCAAATCTGTCCTAAAGCATGATATTCTAATATTGATCTGATATCATCATTTACTGAAAAAACTGGAATTTTTAATTCATTACGTATTGATTTAAAATCAAGATTTTGTTTATCAAAAATAATACAACATTTATAAATGTTGATATTGCTTTTATTTTCTTTAACAAAGTTTAAAATATTTTTATACAATCCAACTATCAGTATATTTCTTTGAATAATATTTTTTTTGATTAAAAATTCATAATATTTTATTGAAAAAAAATTCATCAATAAGAGATTAATAATAATAAATAGAGATAAATAAAAAAATTTAAGATAATTAATATTTATTTTATGAAAAACATTAATTAAGATTAATGTTAAGAATGATGTAATTATTAAAATAATAAAATTATCTCTATAAAACTTAGAAGTATAATCAAAAAAAAATTTGAACTTTTTAGTAAAAATAAAATCTACTAAAAAATATATAATAGTGAAATTAAAAGAAATGATTACATAAACTGACTTATTATAAATTTCATAGTTTAATAAATCAAAAAAAGAATTATTTTCTATAATTGCAAAAACATAAATTGAGAAATAAATTAATACAATTTTTAAAACAAAAAGAAAATTAATATATGTTTCATCGTTATTCTGAAAAATTTTTTCTAATCTAAACATTATTAGATTTAAGATTTTGAATAATAATTTGGTGAATAATTATAATAATAACTATAATAACTGTCTTTTGATGTATCTAGATCATTTAATATAACACCATCAATTTTTGAGTTAACATTTTGCATTTTCTTCATAGAGGATAAAAAAGTTGCATTTCTTGAATGTTCAGCTCTTATTACAAAAAGATTATAATCAACACCTTGGGATAAAATTAAAGTATCTGAAACAGGCTGGACTGGTGGACTATCTATGATTAAATAGTCGTATTCCATTTTAAGTACATCAAAAAATTTTTTTATTTGCTCTTTATTTACAATATCAGACATATCAAATCTTTTTTCTCCTGATGTTATAATTTCTAGTTCAGTTCCTGGAACTTTAAAAATTGCATTTTTAAGATCTGTAGTGCCAGAAATTATTTCTCCAAGGCCTAATATTTTTTTATCAAATTTATAAAAACTATTTAAAACTGATGGCCTTCTAATATCAGCTTCAATAAAAAGTACTTTGCTAGATTTTTCTAAGGATAAAGCTAAATTAAATGCAAAAGTAGTTTTGCCTTCTCCTGGATTACTAGAAGTTATTAAAAAACTAGAATTTTGATTGAATTTGGACTCCACAGTTGCTCTTGCACTTCTAATAGATTCAGCAAAAGATGATTCTGGATCTTCTAAAAACATCTGCAATATATGATAGCCTTTTTTTAAATCTTCAACTTTAGGCAAAACGCCAATTTGAGTTAAACCAAAATTTTCAATAGTTTCAGGAGAAGAAATTACAGAAGTGTTCAATTCTCTATAAAATATCATCGCATAAAAACCCAATAAACTTAAAATAAACGCTATCAAAAAATTTTTATTGGGTTGAGGTGAAAACGGTGATTTTGGTAAACTTGGAGTTTCAATAATTTTTATTTTTGAGACTTGTAAATTTTGAGCTTCATTTGTTTCTTTGACCCTTTGTAAGAAAGTTTCGTATAATTTACGACTACTTTCAACTTCTCTCACAAATTTCATCATTCCAGCCTCTTTTTCTTCAATTATCCTTAATTCATTTTTTGCTTTATCTAATTCATCATTGGATAAATTAATGAAGTTTTTTAAATTACTTAACTCGAATGCTTTTTTTTGTATAGTTTCATCTAATATTTTTTCTAATTGATTTTCTAAACTATTATTTTGCTCATATGCTTGAGAAACTTTTGGATGTTTTTCAGTATAAATTAATAATAAAGATTGAATATTTGTTTCATTAGCTGAAAGACTATTTTTAATATTTGATATTTCTTCTCTGGCACTTAAATCTTCAATTGCAAGAAGTGCATCCACATCTCCTTCAGCAACTTTTATAGAAAGTAAATCATTTTGTTGTTCTTGGTATTTTTTTTTTGCGTCTAGAATTCTATTTGAAATAGATTGAATTTCTTTTATTTTTAATTCTTTAACATTTCCAGTATCAACTAGATCATTTTCACGTTTATATAAAGCAAGTTTTGCATCTGCATCATCCATTTGTAATGTCAAATCTTTTAAACGTTCAGTAATCTTTGTGTTGGCGTAATTAGTAATTTGAATTTTGCTATCGATTTCATACCTTTGATATGAATCTATAATATTTCTTAAAGCTAGTTGAGAAATTTTAGGATTGTTAGATGTAAATGAAAGCTGCAAGACATCACTTCTAGGTAAATTTTTTACATTAAAATTATCTCTTAAAACATTTTTAATAAATTCTTTATTAATTTCATTTTTTTTTGTAAAAATCCTTTTTAAAAAATTTTTCTTATTTGATGTATAAAGATTTTTAAACTCTAATTCATTTTTTTTATCCTCTACTATGTAATCTATTACTTCTTCACTTTTTAATATTGCAATTTGATTATTTACTCTATTTTGTAAACTTTCAAATGAATAAACTTCCTCAATATTAACTAAATTATTTTCATCAGGTGCAATAACTAAAGTTGCCGTACTTAAATATTTTTTTTCAAGATTAAGAGAAACAAAATATACCAATAAACCTAAGATTATCGAGAGTGATAGAAGATGCTTAAGATTTTTTTTAGCAATAATATAAATAAATCTCAAATCTTCTATATCTAAAAAACTTATAAATTTTTGAAATCTATTAATCATAATTAAGATCTGATTATAATATTGAAAATTTATTTTGAAATATAAAAAAACTAAAAAAAAAGTGACAAATGACTCATTTTTTTAAATTTTATCAAATTGAATATGATAAAAATTAAGTTATTACTAATTTTATGAATTTTTTTAAAAATATTATAATTATTTTTTTTGCTATCATATTTTTAAATTCATGCGCTGCTCTACCTGGAATAAATGACGGTCCTACTAAAAAAAAAGGTAAAATAAATTTAAATAGTGAATATTCAATTGAAGATATTGGAATTGAAATAGTTGAAATAAATAAATTAAGTGAAAATGATTTTA
>Ga0233450_10003572_pt1 | contig 14526 bp, 9 predicted proteins | sample 011ome_30_FD_189956 | JGI IMG/M metagenome (GOLD analysis project Ga0233450, IMG submission 189956) | Coastal salt marsh microbial communities from the Groves Creek Marsh, Skidaway Island, Georgia - 011501CT (spades assembly) | ecosystem: Environmental > Aquatic > Marine > Intertidal zone > Salt... | reverse complement strand
GTGATGTCCTCGCGGTTTCCACTGACGGTCACACCCAGGCTCCGTGTGTGCGGGACGGGCATGGGAATGGCGTGAACCCAGGAGCTGCTCTCCACCGCAAGGTCATCAATAAGGTCGAGGACGGTGTCGCTCACCTGCTCCCAACGGAAATCAGGTTCATAGCCAGAGAGAAAGAGGAACTGGGACCCCAACTCGTCTTTGACGAGGTCGAGAGAGAGCCGTGGAGGCTCGTACGAGGTCAGAGACGTTTCCTCGAAGTGAAAGAGAGGGCGACGAGCTCGGTAGTCAACCAGCAGGTCGTTGACGAAAGCCCCCACACGCTGAGTCTCCAGGGTTTCAAACACGTACTTATTGACCTGGCTGACAGCTCCACCTGCATCGGCAAAACCGGTGAGCCCCGCGACAAGGGGAAGCCCGCGAGGAACGTCAGAGAGTTCCATCGCCTCACGAAAAATTTCATCTCGGAACATACGCCCATGCTAGCGAGCGCACTGTGAGGAAATGGGAAGCTTCGCCAAGGGCGATAACCAATCGCTCGATACGATGAGGTCATGACTCTGCCCACTGTTTCCTTCCTTGACTCCCCTGACGCTTTGGACACCGGCGACATTCTCGTCGTGGGACTCCAGAAGACCGACAACGGTGCCGTGGTCCATGCACCAGGCCTGGACGACGACACACGAGAAGCGCTTACCTCGCTCGCCACCGCGATCGACGCGGATGGCTCTCTCGATAGCGCGTGGCGCCAAGGGCCACCCGCGACCCTTCGTGTCCGCAGCGTCGTGTTCACCGGCTTGGGAGACGAAGAGATGACTGCGGACCGGCTTCGCGAATCTGCGGGCTACGCGGCTCTCCAGGTTTCGAAGGGTGAGCGCGTGGTGTTTGCACTGGCCGAGTCAGGTGACGAGTTGGCAGCTGTCGTCGAGGGTGCGCTGCTGGGGTCTCACCGCGTGCAGAAGCCCGGTAAATCGGCCAACGAAGCTCGGCCAACCCTGGCGTTCCTAGGATCCCTTGACGATGCCGCGCTCTCGCGAGCGAGGGTCTCCACCGAGGCTGTCTGGCGGGTTCGAGACCTGGTCACGATGCCTCCCAATCTGTTGAATCCCGTCAGCTTTGTCGACCACATCTCGACTCTGTCCGGTGGCAGTGGTCTCGAAATCGAGGTTCTCGACGAGACGAAGCTCCTCGCCGAAGGAATGGGGGGCATCAGTGCCGTCGGAAAGGGATCGCAGAATCCTCCTCGTCTGATGGTCCTCCGCTACCGCCCTGCGTCCCCAACCCGCCATGTCGCGCTGGTGGGTAAAGGAATCACCTTTGACTCCGGTGGTCTTTCTCTGAAAGCCCCGAACGCCATGGTCGGCATGAAATACGACATGACTGGTGCAGCGGTCATGGCAGCCGTCACCTTGGCGGCAAGCGCCCTGTCTTCCAGCACCAGTATCACCGCCTATCTGTGCCTTGCGGAGAATATGCCGAGTGGCAGCGCATCCAGGCCCAATGACGTCATCACCATCAAGGGTGGAAAGACTGTCGAGATCCTCAACACGGACGCTGAGGGTCGTTTGGTGATGGCGGATGGCCTCGCGCTCGCCTCTGAGCTGAGCCCGGACCTCATTATTGACATCGCGACTCTCACGGGTGCTGCGCGGATTGCGCTTGGTGAGCGCTACGCCGGGCTTATGGGCACCCCCGAGGGTGTTGCTGAGGTGGAGGCGTCAGCGGCTCGCGTCGGCGAGCGCGTCTGGGGTATGCCTCTGCCCCACGAGCTTCGCTCCTTGCTCTCTTCGGATGTTGCCGATATTGCGAATGCGAAACCGGGTGAGGTGCTCGGGGGAATGCTGCTGGCGGGCGTGTTCTTGAAGGAGTTTGTGGGAGAGGGAATCCCGTGGGCCCACCTGGATATCGCGGGCCCAGCCCACAACTCCTCAGGAGCTTTTGGGTACACCCCCAAGGGAGCATCCGGTGCTCTCACTCGAACAGTTCTGGATGTGGTGCTCTCCTAGGAGCGCACCTGTTAGGTCATAGTCATGAGGTAGTAGGCTGGTGGGCGATTGTCGTCCGGCTCTGTACGAATGTCGTGACGGATTATTGTCGAAAATCGTTGATTAGGGAGTCCCTCACACGTGGCTGAGCACACTTTTGACCTTGTCGTTCTCGGAGCAGGATCGGGAGGTTACGCCGCCGCGTTGCGCGCTAGCCAGCTGGGTATGTCCGTGGGTCTCATCGAGAAAGACAAGGTCGGTGGCACTTGCCTTCACGTGGGCTGTATCCCCACCAAAGCACTTCTTCATGCCGCCGAGGTGGCAGATTCTGCTCGACACTCGGACATGTTTGGCGTTCGCGCCACTTTGGAGGGCGTCGACCTTCCTGCCGTCAACACCTATCGCGATGGCATTGTGGCCTCCAAGCACAAAGGACTCCAGGGCCTGATCAAGGCTCGAGGCATCACCACCATCGAGGGAACGGGTCGGCTGGTATCCCCCACGACTGTTGCTGTTGGTGAGGACACCGTGGTCGGTAAGAATGTGATTCTCGCCACAGGCTCCTACCCGAAGTCTTTGCCTGGTCTCGATATCGGTGGTCGCATCATCACCTCTGAGCAGGCATTGCAATTGGACTGGATCCCCAACAAGGTGCTCGTCCTCGGCGGCGGCGTAATTGGCGTCGAATTCGCCAGCGTTTGGCGCTCGTTCGGGAGCGAGGTCACCATCATTGAGGGTCTCCCCCACCTTGTGCCCGCGGAAGACGAGTCAATCTCGAAGCAGTTTGAGCGCGCATACCGCAAGCGCGGAATCAACTTCCACACGGGAGTGCGCTTCCAGTCCGCCACCCAGGATGACACCAGTGTCACCGTGACCCTCGAGGATGGAACCACCGAAACTGCTGACCTTTTGCTGGTCGCTGTGGGACGGGGTCCGAAGACTGACGGTATGGGCTTCGACGAGGTCGGTGTTGCGATGGATCGTGGCTACGTCCTCACCGATGAGCGTCTGCGCACGAATGTTCCCGGCGTGTTCGCTGTCGGTGACATCGTGCCGGGCATCCAACTCGCTCACCGCGGTTTCCAGCACGGTATTTTTGTCGCCGAGGAACTCGCTGGATTGAACCCCATGGTCGTGGTGGATCGCAACATTCCGAAGGTCACCTACTCAGAGCCTGAGGTCGCCTCTGTCGGTTACTCCGAGAAAGCTGCCAAGGAAGAGTTCGGTGACGCAGCAGTCGCGGTCTATGACTACAACCTTGCGGGTAATGGCAAGAGCCACATTCTGGAAACCGCAGGATCCATCAAGGTCATCCGCCAGGTCGATGGACCAATTCTTGGAGTGCACATGATTGGCGCCCGCGTGGGTGAGCTCATCGGTGAAGCCCAAGTTGCTGTCAACTGGGACGCTTACCCCGAAGATGTCGCACCACTGCTCCACGCCCACCCCACCCAAAACGAAGCGCTCGGAGAAGCGTTTATGGCCATCGCAGGCAAACCCCTGCACGCGATGTAGTCACCCTTACCCCCTCTCACAAGGAGACCCACCACCATGAGTCAAGATGTAACCCTCCCCGCCCTTGGGGAAAGTGTCACCGAAGGCACTGTGACCCGCTGGCTGAAGAACGTTGGCGACACTGTCGCCGTTGATGAGCCGTTAGTGGAGATTTCGACCGACAAGGTTGACACGGAGATTCCCTCTCCCATTGCCGGTGTGATCGAAGAAATTCTCGTGGCAGAGGACGAGACCGTTGAGGTCGGTGCCGTGTTGGTCCGCGTAGGTGATGGCAGTGGTGCTACAGCCCCGTCTGGCGCCCCCGAAGCCGCTGCTCCTGCCGCGGAACCAGCACCTGAGCCAGCGCCAGTAGCAGCGCCCGAGCCTGTCGCGGCTCCCGTTGCAGAAGCGCCGGCAGCTCCGGTGGCTCCCCCTGCAGCAGCACCCCCCGCGCCCCCGGCGGCACCTGTCGCCCCTCCGGCTCCGGTTGCGGCTCCTCCCGCTGTCGCTACTCCTGCGCCAGCACCAGCTCCTACCACTGCCCCTGCTGCTCCTGCAGGTCTGCCGGAGCCGGTTCCCACGGGCTCGCGTGCGATGCCCTACGTCACCCCAATTGTCCGCAAGCTCGCAAACGACCACGGTGTCGACTTGGCCAGCATTACCGGTACGGGTGTCGGAGGGCGGATTCGCAAAGAGGACGTTCTTGCCAAGGCAGGCGGAAGTGCGACACCCGCGCCAGCGGCTGCTCCGACAGTCGTCGAGGCGTCAGCTCTTCGCGGCACCTCAGTGCCCATGAGTCGTTTGCGTAAGGTCATTGCTGAGCGTGCTGTTGCCTCCATGCAGCAGACCGCCCAGCTCACCTCTGTTGTCGAGGTTGATGTCACCGAGGTGGCGGAGCTTCGTCAGGCAGCCAAGGACCAGTTCCACCAGGTCACCGGTGTGAAGCTCAGCTTCCTGCCCTTCTTCGTCAAAGCAGCGGCGGAAGCTCTTCGCGTGTTCCCCATCATCAACGCGGTTGTTGACGGAGAGACCATCGTTTACCCGGCGACCGAGAACATTTCTATCGCTGTCGACACCGAGCGTGGTCTGCTCACCCCCGTGTTGAAGAACGCCGGAGAGAAGACCATTGCGGGGATCGCGAAAGACGTCGCAGACCTGGCCGAGCGCACCCGCACCAACGCGTTGAGCCCCGACGAGTTGGCCGGTGGAACGTTCACCGTCACCAACACCGGGTCGAGAGGTGCACTTTTTGACACCCCGGTGGTGTTCCTGCCTCAGGTCGCGATTCTTGGCACAGGAATTGTGCAGAAGAAGCCAGTCGTGGTGACCCACAATGGGGATGACTCCATTGCCATTCGTCAGACAGTGTTCTTTGCCTTGTCCTATGACCACCGGATCGTGGATGGCGCCGATGCTGCGCGATTCTTGACTATGGTCAAGAATCGACTCGAGGCCGGCGACTTTGACGCCGACTTGGGCATCTAGAGAATCCCGGCACCAGGAGAGTAGAGATCATGGCGAAAAAGGATTCATCGGCAAAAGAGCCTGGCCGGATCAAGCAACTCTGGCAGATCTTCAACCTCACCAAGGAGTCCGACAAGCTTCTCGTCCCCATACTTCTGCTGACGTTCATTGTGCCCATCGTGGCCGGAGTGGGTGCCGCCATTCTCATTTCCGGGGGCAGCATCCTCACCCTGATTCTCTACATCACGACGGGAATCTTGCTGGCTATTCTCCTGACTCTTGTGGTGCTCGGACAACGAGCTGAGCGCACCGCGTATCAGCAGATTTCCGGCCAACCCGGTGCCGTCGGCGCCGTATTGCGTAGCGCTTTGCGCCGGGCATGGCAGGCAAGTGAGTTTCCTGTTGCCGTGAACCCGAGAACTCAGGACGCCGTCTACCGCGCGGTGGGCAAGCCAGGGGTCGTGTTGATTGCTGAAGGTTCCAAGGCGAAAACCAAGAAGATGCTCGAGGATGAGCGTCGCGCTGTCCTCCGAGCTGTCCCCGAGATTCCAGTGCACTTCGTGTACGTGGGACCGGATGCCGATTCGACACCACTCCATAAGCTCAACAGGACCCTCAAATCGTTTAAGAACTCGCTGCGGAAAGCTGAAGTCCTGGCGGTCTCTCACCGACTGAACTCGCTCAAGAGCGGGCCGAACATACCTGTCCCCAAGGGCATCGACCCGACTAAAGTCCGCGCTCCAAAACCCCGCTAACGACGAACGAGAATGGTGCCGACCAGACGGTCATGGGCGCCTCGTTGGTCCTCATCGACCATGACTGCGGGAATCACGAGAGCAATCAGTAAGGGCCTAATCAGGGGTGGCAGAACGCCGAGCGCACCGCCTGTGATGGGCGCAATACGCATCCCGGCGAGCAGATGACCGGGAGATCCGGCCACTAGGAGTCCCCCCAGCATCTGAAGGACAACAAAGATGGCCAGCGTCCAGAGCCCGTTGTAGTCAAAGAACAGCACCGAAATTCCCACAGCGATGGCCCAGTCGATAGCTAACCCGGCAACCCGACGAAGATATGTCGGTGTCGACCTGGGTCCATCCTGAGGAAGACCAAACTTCTTACCCGGCCAATACTCCTCGTCCACCACCCCTCCAGTGTAGGTTGCCAGGCTGATGTAACACGGAGGAAACAATCCGGATATGACGGAGAAATTGCACAGAGTTACCCTCAAGGCAGGTTGGAACCCCAACCACACTCAATCCCACGAAATACAGGAGTGACTGCATGTTTAAGAACTCTTCAGAAGTACTGAAGTACATCAAAGAAAAGGACGTCAAATTCCTTGACATCCGTTTCACCGACTTGCCTGGAGTGCAGCAGCACTTCAACATTCCCGCCCACTCGGTTGACGAGGAATTCTTCACCGTCGGCCAGCTGTTCGATGGTTCCTCCATCCGCGGATTCCAGCAGATTCACGAGTCCGATCTTCAGCTGATTCCCGATGTCACCACCGCGTATGTGGATGCATTCCGCGACGAACTGACTCTCATCATGGTCTTTGACATCTACAACCCTCGTAATGGGGAAATCTACAGCCGCGACCCCCGCCAGGTGGCACACAAGGCCGAGAAGTACCTCGCCTCCACCGGTATCGCCGACACCGCGTTCTTTGCACCGGAGGCCGAGTTCTACATCTTCGATGACGTGCGTTACGACGTGCGCCAGAACCGCAGCTTCTACGAGGTCGACTCCATCGAGGGCGCGTGGAACAGCGGTCGCATGGAAGAGGGCGGAAACCTCGCCAACAAGACCCCCTACAAGGGTGGCTACTTCCCCGTCTCCCCAGTGGACCACTTTGCTGACCTGCGCGATGACATCTGTCTGAAGCTCGAGGAAGCCGGTCTCATTGTGGAGCGTTCACACCACGAGGTGGGAACCGGTGGTCAGGCAGAGATCAACTACCGCTTCAACACCATGGTGAACGCAGCCGATGACATCCTGAAGTTCAAGTACATCGTCAAGAACACAGCACTGCAGTGGGGCAAGACGGCTACCTTTATGCCCAAGCCCCTCTTTGGAGACAACGGGTCCGGTATGCACACCCACCAGTCGCTCTGGAACGATGGCAAACCACTGTTCTACGACGAGAAGGGCTATGGCGGCCTCTCCGACATCGCTCGCTGGTACATCGGTGGAATCCTGAAGCACGCACCAGCGCTTCTCGCGTTCACCAACCCCAGCCTGAACAGCTATCACCGTCTGGTCAAGGGCTTCGAAGCTCCCGTGAACCTGGTCTACTCGGCCGGTAACCGCTCGGCAGCCATTCGTATCCCGATCACCGGAACCAACCCGAAGGCTAAGCGCATCGAGTTCCGCGCTCCTGACGCCGCCAGCAACCCTTACCTCGCGTTTGCCGCGCAGATGATGGCTGGTCTGGATGGAATCTTGAACAAGATCGAGCCTCACGAGCCTGTTGACAAGGACCTCTACGAGTTGCCCGCTGAGGAAGCTAAGGCCATTCCTCAGGTTCCCGGTTCTCTCGAGGAAGCCCTCGTCGCCTTGGAGAACGACCACGAGTTCCTGCTCGCTGGTGGTGTCTTCACGGAGGACCTGATCGAGACCTGGATCGATTTCAAGCGTGAGAACGAGATTCTGCCCATGGCGCAGCGTCCTCACCCCTTCGAGTTCGAGCTGTACTACGGCGTCTAATTCGAGAGACAGACTCTGGTGGGCCCTATCGTGGGATGGGGCCCACCAGGCCGTTAAGCCTCGTGCCCGTAGAAGACGCGTTCAAACACCACGCGTGAGCGCCTCGTGACTCTCAGGTAAGTCTCCTCCAGCACACTCGCGCTTCGTGGCGGGTATCCCATGAGGCGCGCAGCGCCCTCCAAACCCACACGATCACTGGGTAGCACATCTGTCGACGACTCCCCGAAGAGGGCCAGCGCTGTCCTAATGCGAGATGCCAAGAGCCACGCTTCACGAAGAAGGTCGACATCGGTCCGGTCAATAAGACCGTTGTCATCGATTCGTTGCAAAGCTTCCAGTGTTGAGGCTGATCGAATATCGGGGTGATCATGCCCATGCTGCAACTGCAGCAGTTGCACGGCCCATTCGACGTCGCTGAGAGACCCGCGACCGAGCTTCAGATGGCGGGACGCATCCACTCCTTGAGGAAGCCGCTCAGCCTCGACGCGAGCCTTGATGCGCCGAATCTCCCGGGCCTCATCCTCGCGGAACACCTTTGGGTAGCGATACATCGCCGCCATGTCGAGAAAATCAGTGGTCAACGCCTCGTCTCCGACGTAGCTGGCTGCTCGCAGTAATGCTTGCGCCTCCCAGCCGAGTGCCCACCGCTCGTAATAGGCAGCATAGGCGTCCAAACTGCGCACAATCGGGCCATTTTTGCCTTCAGGGCGAAGACCAGCATCGAGATCCACCGGGAAGAGGACGTCCTCGCTCAATCGGGTGATGTCCTTGACGATACGCTCCGCGACACTGTGGGCCTGCTCTGCGGCCCCTGCATCCCTGAACACATAAACCACGTCCAGATCCGATCCGAAACCTAACTCGGCGCCACCCAGTCGGCCCATCGCGATAACGGCGAACTCGATACCATCATCGGGAGTTCGAGCCAGAGCGACAATCCCCTCTAGGAAAACCCTGGAGAGAGTCGTCAGCGCATTCCCGACCTGCGTGATGTCACTCACCCCGACCATGCTGGAGAGCGCGATCCGCAGGAGCTCGCGACGTCGGAAGCCTCGAAGGGCTTTTCTTGCCGAGTCCTCACTGTCCTGGTGGCGCTCGAGGGTCGCCTGGACCTCATCGCGCAGGGACGCTAGCTCCCGCGGCACAAGGTCATCATCGTTATCCAGCCACGCGGCTCCCTCAGGGACCCGACCGAACAGTTTTGCCACAAACGCGCTGGTGCCGAGCACCGTCATCAATCGCCCAGCAGCACCGGATGAATCCCGCAACATCCGAAGGAACCAATGGGACTCCCCCAAGTCATCACTGAGTTGGCGGAAGGCGAGCAGTCCACCATCGGGATCAGTTCCTTCTGCAAGCCACTTGAGGAGGACAGGAAATAGTGTCTTGTGGATGGCGGCGCGTCGAGAAACACCCTGTGTGAGGGCTCCAATGTGGTGGAGCGCACCCTCTGGGTTTCTAAACCCTGAGGCTTGGAGTCGCAATGCCGCCTGCTCACTGGTGAGCTCCACCCCCGGGTCCTCAAGACCTGCCACCGCAGAAAGTAGCGGCCGATAAAACAGTCGCTCATGCAGACTTCGGACGGAACGCTGAATACCTCGCCAGTGCTCGACAAGGCTCTCTGCCGTGTCGGCAAGTTTCGTGTGCCGGGCGAGCACGCGCAGTGCTTCTTCGCCCTGTGGCATCACATGACTACGCTTCAGTGCTCCCAGCTGAATCCGGTGCTCGAGTACTCGAAGGGTTCGGTAGGCGTGATCGAACTCAGCCGCCTCAGCGCGCCCGACATAGCCCGCCTCGCTGAGAGCCCTGAGTGCTCCCAAGGTATCCAGTTTCCGCACGGTCTCGTCGTGTGCTCCGTGGACGAGCTGAAGCAGTTGAATGGTGAACTCAATGTCTCGAAGGCCACCAGGACCCAGCTTAATTTGGTAATCCACTTGGTCAGCAGGAATGTTGTCCGTCACGCGCTCACGCATACGTTGCACTTGCTCAACAAAGCCCGGCCGGCTCGAGGCTTGCCAAATCAGGGGCTCCAGGGCTTCGCGATAGGCAGCGCCGAGCGCACGGTCTCCGGCGAGAGGCCGAGCCTTAATCAGCGCCTGAAACTCCCAATCGTGGGCCCAACGCTCGTAGTACGCCACGTGTGACTCCAGGGTGCGCACCAGCGCACCATCTTTTCCTTCAGGACGCAGGTTGGGGTCAACTTCCCACAGGCCAGGCTCCACCCCAAACTCCATGAGATACCGGGCAGTATCGCGAGCAAGGGTCTCAGCGCTTCTGACGACAAAGCTCGCATCAGCGCCCTCCGGGACATCGGTGACATAGATGACGTCGACATCACTCAGGTAATTGAGCTCCGCCGCTCCGGCCTTGCCCATGCCGATGATGGCCAGTGGTACATCCTTGGCGCTCAGATTGTGGTGTTCGCGGGCGATATCCAGCGCAGCGTCGAGTGCAGCCGAGGCCATATCCGCGAGCGCCCTGGCCACCTGATCGACAATGGAGACCGGTGAGCTCTGACGGGTGTCCCAGAGCGCAAGACGACAGAGCTGTCGACGATAGGCGACCCGCAGCGCCATGGCAGCGCTCTCCGTTTCCAGCCCAGAGATCGCTTTCCTGAAAATCGTGAGGTACTCACTGTCACGGGGAAGCGAGCGCAGCGGCTTGTGGAGCAGATCCCACTGGTCGGGGTGGCGCTTGAGAAAGTCGCCCAGTCCTGAGCTTGACCCGGCGAGCAGAACCAGAGACTCTCGGTGGTCACTATCGGACCATAGTTTTCGAAACCGGCTGGGTTCCTTCTCTGCTAAGTCGGCGACTGTCTTGAGCGCAAGGTCAGGGTCGGCTGCTCCAGAAAAGTCCTCTGCGGAAAAGTCTTGGGCGTCAAGACGGTCTCGGGCTTCGCCCAGCCTCGCAAAGCCAGCTTTCGCCAGCGATGACAGGGGTGACGGAGTCCGCGACATCCTCTGGAAAGTTAGAGAATCTCGAGATTGCTGGCGAGTTCATAGGGGGTGACCTGAGCGCGGTAAGTGTTCCAATCGCGCTTCTTGTTCAGCAACACATAGTTGAACACCTGCTCACCCAATGTTTCTGCGACAAGTTCACTGTCTTCCATCAGGGACAGCGCCCTATCCAGGCTCGCGGGAAGCGGTTCATACCCGAGAGCTCGGCGCTCACCTTCGCTGAGCTCCCATACGGTGTCTTCGGCCTCGGCGGGAAGCTCATAGTTCTCCGAAATACCCTTCAAGCCCGCAGCCAAAAGAACGGCAAAGGCGAGGTAAGGGTTAGCAGCAGAGTCCATGGCGCGGTACTCAATACGAGCGCTCTGGCCCTTGCCAGGCTTGTAGAGGGGGACGCGCACGAGTGCGCTGCGGTTGTTGTGACCCCAGGTGACGTAGCTGGGGGCTTCATGGCCGCCCCAGAGCCGCTTGTAGGAGTTCACGAACTGGTTGGTAATCGCCGTGAACTCTGGGGCGTGCTTGAGCACTCCAGCAACGAAAGAGCGTCCGACTGCCGAGAGCTGGTACTTACCACCGGCGTCAAAGAACGCGTTAGTGTCACCCTCGAAGAGCGACATATGGGTGTGCATTCCTGATCCAGGATGGTGCGCCATGGGCTTGGGCATAAAGGTGGCATAAACACCCTGTTCGATGGCAACCTCTTTGATAACGGTGCGGAACGTCATGATGTTGTCCGCCGTCGTCAGCGCATCCGCATAGCGAAGGTCAATCTCGTTTTGACCGGGACCGGCCTCGTGGTGACTGAATTCCACCGAAATTCCTAAGTCCTCGAGCATTCGAATGGCGCGACGCCGGAAATCGTGAGCACTGCCGCCGGGAACATTGTCGAAATATCCCGCCGAGTCCACCGGCTCGGGGCCGTTCTCGCCGTAGGCACTGGACTTCAGGAGATAAAACTCGATCTCGGGGTGGGTGTAGAAGGTGAAGCCCAAATCTGCGGCTTTTTCCAACTGACGCTTGAGAACGAAACGAGGATCGGTGACTGCGGGCTGACCATCAGGAGTGGTGATGTCACAGAACATGCGGGCAGTGGGGTCAATCTCACCGCGCCAGGGCAGAATCTGGAACGTTGTGGGGTCAGGATGCGCGAGCACGTCAGCCTCGAAAGCACGCGTAAAGCCTTCGATGGAGGATCCATCGATTCCCAAGCCTTCGGCGAAGGCGCCTTCGATCTCGGCGGGCGCAACCGCCACCATTTTGAGGGTGCCGACGACGTCGGTGAACCACAAACGGATGAACTTCACTCCGCGCTCTTCAATCGTGCGCAGAACAAAATCTCGTTGCTTATCCATCACATATCCTTTGCACCCATGTGGAGGGGCTAAAACCCTGCCATTAGGCTACTTGGTATGCCCCGTCTTCGCTTGGCCATGGCCCAAACTAACCCGATTGTGGGTGACCGGGCACACAATGCCGAGCGTCTCTTAGAGCTCGCCCAGCAGGCCTACGATCAGGGCGCTCAGGTCTTCCTCACGGGTGAATTAGCTCTGACGGGATATCCCATTGAGGACCTGGCGTTGCGCGATAACTTTCTAGAAATCTCTCGCCACGCACTGGACGCCTTCGCCCTCGCCCTGGACACCCAAGGAATGGGTGACATGGCCGTGATTGTGGGGCACCCAGATGGTCCCTACTCTGCGGAGGATTCGGCGACAATCCTGCATCACCCGGCTCGGGCAAGGAACTGCGCCTCAGTGCTTGCTCACGGAAAAATTCATGCGACCTACGCCAAACATCATCTCCCCAACTACGCAGTATTCGATGAGTTTCGAACCTTTCTCCCCGGCGATCAAGGCCTCATAGTGCGAACCGGTGGAGTCGACCTTGGGCTCGTCATTTGCGAGGACCTGTGGCGCTCTGATGGGCCTATCGAAAGCCTCACCGGCTATCCCCTGGGTGCGCTTCTTGTCCCGAATGCTTCACCCTTTGAGCGCGATAAGGATGAGGTACGTGAGCCACTCGTGGTCACCCGCGCCAAGGACATGAAAACTCACATCGCCTACGTGAATCTCGTGGGTGGGCAAGACGACCTTGTTTTTGATGGCGACAGCATGGTGGTGAATCCCGCGGGTAAGCGCCTTTCCTGGGGTGCTCGGTTCGAGGAGGACCTCATCCTCCAGGACCTTGAGCTTCCAGGCTCTGTGCTTGAAGCTGCGTTACCACCACACACCGTGCTGTGTGAGGTAGACATCCGCGGACCCGGTGAACAGCCACTTCTCCCTCGGAGCAGCCCCGAGGAAGATGACAACGCAATCCTGTGGCAAGCCCTCGTAACCGGCACCAGGGATTACGTCACCAAGAACGGTTTCCCTTCCGTCATGCTGGGGCTCTCCGGCGGTATTGACTCAGCCGTCTGCGCGACGATCGCCGTCGACGCTCTGGGTGCAGATCGAGTGTTCGGGGTGAGTTTGCCAAGCGTCCACTCCAGCGAGCATTCCCTCGGGGACGCAGAAGCGCTGGCCAAGGCTCAGGGAGTCAACTATCGAGTAGAGCAGATTGGCGACGTCGTGAGCGTCCTCGATAGTCAATTGGGGTTGAGCGGCCTTGCCGCGGAAAATGTTCAAGCCCGAGCCCGCGCGATCATCCTGATGGCGTTGTCGAACAAAGAGGGACACCTAGTTCTCACCACCGGCAACAAATCTGAACTGGCCGTCGGGTATTCCACGATTTATGGCGATTCTGTGGGCGGGTACGCGCCAATCAAGGATGTCCCGAAAACGCTGGTGTGGGAGTTGGCCAGGTGGCGCAACGATCAAGCGCGGTCCGCAGGGGAACAGGCACCGATCCCCGTGAGTTCCATCGAGAAGCCTCCGAGTGCCGAGTTGAGACCCGACCAAACTGACCAAGACAGCCTGCCTGACTACGCGGTCCTCGACGCCATTCTTGAACTCTTGATTGTGGAGGGTCTCGACGTCCCACAGATCACGAATCGAGGATTCGATCAAGCACTCGTCGAAGACATCGTGGGCCTGGTATCTCGGGCCGAGTGGAAGCGACGCCAGGGAGCAATTGGACCGAGAATTTCGAGCGTGGCGTTTGGCAGGGACCGTCGCCTACCCATCACGAGCAGACCTACCCCTTTTCCGTCCTCGCGATAGGCTCACACGCATGACTGACGCACCCAAAAAGGTTCGAGTTCGGCACTTTGCCGCAGCGAAAGCTGAAGGCATCCGGATTACCGGGCTCACCAGTTACGACTTTTTGACGGCCGGAATCTTTGATGCCGCGGGTGTTGATTTCCTGCTTGTGGGTGACTCAGCAGCCAATGTGGTGTTCGGGTATGACACCACAGTGCCCGTCACCACCGATGAGCTCATCCCTCTGTGCAAAGGAGTTGTTCGCGCCGCGAAGCGGGCTCTCGTAGTGGCCGATCTCCCCTTTGGCTCCTATGAGGCCAACCCGGATGACGCCCTTCACACCGCAGTGCGGTTCATGAAGGAGGCCGGCGTCCACGCGGTGAAACTCGAGGGCGGTGAGCGCTCCGCGTCGAGCATCGAGCGCATCGTCGGAGCCGGAGTGCCCGTGATGGGTCACATCGGATTCACACCACAGTCTGAGCACGGCCTGGGGGGACATGTTGTCCAAGGAAAAGGCTCAGGCCGCGAGCAACTGATGAAGGATGCGCTCGCTGTGGAGAAGGCTGGAGCTTTCGCGGTGGTGATTGAAATGGTCCCCGAAGAGGTGGCCAAAGAAGTCTCCGAGGCGCTACGTATCCCCACCATCGGGATCGGCGCGGGTGCCCACACCGATGGCCAGATTCTGGTCTGGACGGACCTCGCCGGGCTTTCCACATCGCGAGTGCCCAAGTTTGTGAAGCAGTATGCGTCACTGGAAAAAGATCTCCACTCGGCTGTGTCCACGTGGAT
>Ga0233450_10003553_pt1 | contig 14574 bp, 14 predicted proteins | sample 011ome_30_FD_189956 | JGI IMG/M metagenome (GOLD analysis project Ga0233450, IMG submission 189956) | Coastal salt marsh microbial communities from the Groves Creek Marsh, Skidaway Island, Georgia - 011501CT (spades assembly) | ecosystem: Environmental > Aquatic > Marine > Intertidal zone >... | reverse complement strand
TTGCACAGCGCTTAATGCCACACCTAAATTAAACAACGCATCAGAGTTATTAATAGAATACGGAATCATTGAGCCAAACAAAACCACGGTTTTATCTTTGAGCGATTTCGCCAGATAAGTAGCTGTCTCCACCATAGTATCGGTGCCGTGAGTAATGAGTATATTTTGCTCATCACTAGACTGACACTTATCCAAAATAAACGCACGATCCGAATCGGTCATTTCCAGCGAATCTTTCAAAAACAGCACCTCAGACAAAGTATCCGCCATTGAGCGCCCGCGATTAAGCATATCTACAATATGCGTTTCAGTAAACGACAACTCGCCTGTTAACTCTTTATAGGTTTTGTCAATCGTGCCGCCAGTAATTAAAACTTTAATTTTCATGCACTCATCATACCTTGAATGGAGTCAATTCTTGCCAATGTATTGTCTTAGCCAAAAAACACATTTTCAAAAAACTCAATAATGAGATATTAACTATCTCTTTTCAGGATTAATGATTCAAGCATAAATCATTACGCTTAAACAATTAAGCATAACTAACCTCGCTTTCTTTAAGAGTTACTTGTTGCTCTTGGTGCAGAATTTTTAACAAGACAATGGCTCGCATCTGCCCGTCATAATGGCTAAATATGGCTTGTTGACCTTTAAGCGCGCCGTCTTGAATTTGTATAGCATCACCCTTGTGAAATTTAGACAGATCAATTAACTTATCAATTGTTTTGCTTTCTTGCTGCTTAATTGTGTCAATAATATAATTAGGAACTTTGGCAAATTTAATACCAAACCGTACAAAATTTGCCACACCTTTGGTAGACCTAATTGGCGACCAGTTTTGATTTTGATCATTCAATTGAATAAAAATATAACGTGGAAATAATGCGACAACCTTATTTTTTATTTGGGTTTTCGGATAGTATATTTCAAAATTTTGATTAATTAAATTCTGACTAGCCATTTTTTCTTGCTTAGGCTTTGTTTGAATCAAATACCAATTTTTCATAGAATCGCAACCTTATCTAAGATAAAAAAAATTCATGGTAGAACTATTTTGACAATAGGTCATAACTATATACCACTAAGCCCGCCCACCAAATCTACGATCACGCTTTTGATAACTATCAATAGCCATATCCAATTCAGATGCGTCGAAATCTGGCCACAAAGTGTCCGTAAAATAAAGCTCGCTATAGGCTAATTGCCAAAGCATAAAGTTACTAATTCTTTGCTCTCCACTACTACGAATCAATAGATCTACTGGATTTGGTCCAAGACTCAAATGCTTAGCAAACAATTGCTCATTAATCTCATTTAAACCCACACACCCTTCAGCATAAGAACAAGCTATTCGTCTTGCAGCCTGAGTGATATCCCACTGCCCACCATAATTAGCTGCAATCACTAGCTCCATGCCAGTATTACTTGCCAATAGACTAACACCATCATCAATAGCTTTTTGCAATCTATCATCAAAAACTGACAAATCTCCAATAACTTTGAGGCAAATATTGGCTTTGTTTAGTTTGTTTATTTCAAGCTTTAACGTGGCTAAAAACAATTTAAACAGCCAGGAAATTTCTTCCTCTGTGCGCTTATTATTTTCAGTGCTATAGGCAAACAATGTAAGCGCCTCTATACCAATTTCAGTACAATGACGTACCACTTTACGCACTGCTTTAACTCCTTGACGATGACCCTCAATCTTAGGCATAGATTTTGTTTCAGCCCAGCGGCCGTTACCATCCATAATGATGGCTATATGTTTAGGAATTTTCAACTTAATTTATTTATGTATGTATGTGTTCATGAACTATTCAACTGTTTTAAATTGATAGCGTAAACCAAACTCAACAACATTTGTATTTCCACCACCTTCGACAGCCTTCAATTTTCCAATAGATGTTTGTAGACTAAAATTAGGGCTAAGTTTATAATTCAGTCCCAACATTGGCTGCACAATAGCACCACCGCCTGTGTTAATACCGCCACCGCCTGCTACACCAGCATTCAACTCAGCAAATAAATTTAGATTATCGTCTACTTTATATTCATGGCCAATACCAATCAAGCCAACTGCATAGCCACCAGCTTCACCTTGATAAGCAGAAAGCGCTTGTCCAGTTAAATATATATCATCATCTAAATATCGATCCAATTTAATCCCAAGTAATTGCACTGAGTCGCCAGATCCATTCTTGCGCAAAGTATTGGACCCTAAATAGGTTTGGTTAATTGCACGAATACCCCATAATCCATCATTTGTGTAATCATAATTACTTTCTTTGCGTACATAGCCACCACTTGATAATAATTTAAATGGATACTGCAAGCTTATCTTTGAAGTGTTTGCCTTAAAGCTTCCATTAAAGGCGCCCACTCTTCCAACCTCCGCTGAAATTGCAACTCTATCAAAAGGTCTGACGTATAAACCAACACTTTGTTTATGAATAAGCCCGCCACCAGTATCAACCCCACCGCCGCCGGCGGCACCAAGTCCAGTTTTGATATTAAATCCAGAATTATGAGTCAATGCACCAGTATATCCTACACCGCCCAATACCTCTGCAAATCCATCTGTACCAGTACTACCAGCGCCTGAGGTTTCTAAATAAGAGTAATAATTTTTACCTAATTTTGTGCCATATTCAAAACCAATCAAATCCATATCATTGACCACCAACTGTCCAGAAGTATCTTTAACGCCCTGGTCAATCTTATAATGTTGATAAATTGCCGACATGTAATGGTCTTTCCAGCCAATATGATTGCCACTTATGTGGCCTAGCGTCAATATGTCGTTGTTATCACTTTTGTTACTATTAGAGTCTTTATAGACAAGTCCAAAAGGAATGTCTAACTGCAAATTTAATTGATCAGAGTCAATTGCTCCATTTGGAAACTTTACCTTGCTTATGCCCAAGCCCAAGTTTGAAAAACCGGCGTCTATGCCAAGCCCTAAATGCGAGCGAAGCATCAAACCACCACCTTGAGGTGCGGAGCCACCACCACCACCACCAACAAATAAACCACTATCAATAGTAAAACCACTGCCAAGATCAAATTGATGGCCTAATTCAGCACCGCCGGTGAAAAATCCACCACGCTCCCCGTCCACTGCACTATAAACACCAAGTCCAAGATAGCTATCATCAAAATTTAACAAATAGCCGGTTCCAAATAGCCCTAATTTCTCATCATTTGGCAAGGACAAAGAATCGTAACTTAATCGATAAAAACCTTCACGAATTATTAGATCATCTGCAACTGAATTACTTATAACAAAAAGATAAAGCAAAAGAGCTTTTAATTTACTAAGCATCTTGGCGATTCTTATTCAGAAACTCCTTAAAAAAGACTCCCAATACGCCAATTATGAGTGACAAAATAACAGCCAATACCAAAATCAAACTGCGTTTTGGCTTGGTTTTTTCTTGTATTTGTGCAACCCTTGGTGCAATCATTTGACTAACTACATAAAATTCATTAGAGCTTGATAGGACTCTTTTTTGCACTAAAGAAGACAACAAGCCTGATATTTGTGTTTTTAGTTGAATATCATTTGCAGTTGCCAACTCTTGTTTATAGAATTTAATCTTTTTAAGCACCTCTTTGATTTCCATTTGCTTAAGGTGCTCTGTTAACTCTTTTAAATAAATCTCAACCAACTCCTTGGCAAGAAAACGGTCTTTTGTTACAGCACTCAAAGTAATCAGGCCAGTTTTTTTATCTGATGAAAGCGACAACATGCCTTGTAATGCTTGATGAGCAGAAAATACATTTTCTTTTTGGGAATCACCCTCATAATCCTCGCCTCCATTTAACAGCCAATAAAATCCTTCAAATCCAAAGGCAAAAACCATGTTTTTTTCTTGTTCAGAACTAGAAATTCGTTTTGATAAATCATACTTATTAATAACTGTCTTATTAAAGCTGTAATCTTTAAGAATAGCTTCGAGGGACGAAAATGCATCTGCACTACCACCATTTAAACTAACCCCCGCCATCCCTGCAAGAGCCGATAATCCGCCACTTAATGACGGCTTAGACTGCTCTTGTGGTATTAGCAATGCATATGACTTATAACTATTTGGAATGGACATAGCATAAATCAATGCCAACAAAGTAACAATAGCGCTTAGTTTTACAATCTCGCGCTTGTACTTCATTAATGTCGCCCAAAGCTCTCTTAAATCTATTTCATCCTCTTGTAGATACTCAGGTGTATTTTCTTGAATATTCATTATTAGAAGGCGCCTACAGTTTTAAGAGAGGCTGCAGTTACAGCAAACTGATACAAAATACTAGAAATATCTTTAGCAACTTGCATACCTGTACTATTCACCAATACTTGAGGCACAACAATAACGTCACCCGGTTTAATTGAAACCTGTGCACTTAAAAACAAGCCACCGCCAAATCTTTCAGCCTCGCCATTAGCATGCACTACATAAATTTGATCGTCATCAGCAATAGGAGTCATTCCACCAACTTTGGAAATATATGACAAAACATCATCATTATCATAGATTACCGCGGTTGGACTCATCACTTCACCAATTACCATCACTGTATCGTTTGGCACCGGGATATGTAATTTATCGCCATTCTTTAATAAAATATCCGAATCTCCGCTTTTAAGAACATCGATATCGCTTGGCAAATTGATAGCAATTCTACCCAATGGGGTCAAAGTTTTACTTTGTTCACTTAAAACATTTAATGTATCTGCAAGATTAGAATTATTGTTAGAGCCCTCTCCAATATCTTTCGGTCTGGAGTTTATAACTGCAAGTTTTTTCTTTAGCCTGACCATTGCATCTTCAAGTGCCTGTTGTTGAATTTTTTTGACACTTTCTCGTTCAAATGATGCACCGTATAAAAATGCATTATTATTAAACCCGCCTGCTCGCGCCAACACATCTGATAATCTGTCGCCATCATTAAATGTATATATACCAGGAAAAACCACCTGCCCCGTTAATGTAATTGTTTTTTTATCATGCCAATTAGGAATGCGATAAATTGTCACTTCATCATAACTCTGCAATTCAAAATTATCAGCTTTAGACAAGTCAACTTGACGAATGGATTTAACTCGTTTACCATTTTTCACTTCGTAACGAACAATCTCTGCATTATCCAAAAAAGCCTTATTAGTTAATCCACCGGCGGAGGAAATTAATTTGGATAATTTCATGCCTGAGTGAATCACATATTCGCCAGCAAAGTTAACCTCTCCATTAATACTAGCTTTGGCAATTTGATTGACATTGTAATAATCATACAACTCAACCTCATCAAACGCATTTAATATTGTTTTGTTAGCTTGTTCTCTAGTCAGAATTAACACTTTTGGCATTAGATCATTAGTTTGATAAGTTACCAACTTAATCTTATTTTCATCAAATGGACCGCTTAATCCTGCAACTTGAATCAAATCACCAACAGTCATGCCATTAATAAATTGAAATTCTCCAGTTTTCGCTACTATGGTGCCACTAATTTTTACATATGGATTCAATGAGCTATCAAGCTGATTAAAAATATACAATTCATCTCCAGCTTTCAATTGTTCATCTGTATTACCCGATAACACTTTGGCAATATCAACTCTGACAAACTCTTGATTCAATGAGTCCGTTTTGCGCTTGATCATAGCAAAGTTAAACAATGTATTTTCTAAAAATACCCCTTCTAGACCAAACTTATCCATCTCATCGCCTAACAACTTCGCCAAACTCATGTTATTGATTAATGCACGCTTTCCTGGACGCACGACACTTCCATAAATACTTATAGACTTCTCTTGAAGGTTGCCTACTGAATAAACAAAAATTTGATCACGATCGTTTAATTTAAATGTATCAGCATTTGAAGCATCAACCGTTCTAACTTGAGTTTGCTCTCCATCAAAACCTGACACACGTAAACCATAATGACTTCCGCCGGCATAAATTCCGCCTGAAAAATCAATTAATTTATCTAGCTTTTCTCCAGGTTTTAGCTCGTATTTTGCCGGTGTATTTACTGCACCCGAAATACCAACTATCTTATGTGAATTTGGTATATAAACTACATCGCCATTTTTCAAGAATAGATTTTTTTCATCATTCTTGCCTAGCAGCAAAGAGTATAAGTCAACAGCATGAATTGAGCCATCACCGCGCTGAAGCGTGATTGATCTAACTGTGCCATTATCTTTAACACCGCCAGAATGAATCAACAAGTCTTTTACGGTCGATAAAGCACTCATGTTGTAAATACCAGGCGCATTCACGTTGCCAGTCAAACTTACTTGAATTGTAGAGTATTTAGCAATATTAACAATAATAGATGCATTAGAATAAGCTGTAGTTAGCTTGGATACAATTAAAGCTTTAGCATCTTTAAATTCTAAGCCGGCAATTCCTATAGGGCCAACAATTGGAATATTAACATTACCATAATTATCTACACTTGCCTCAAACGTCTCCTCAGTAACACCATAAACCCAAATATTCATAATATCGCCATGTGATACTACATAATAATCAGGCACTGGTAGTGAGCCGTAATCTAGAGTATTTTTATTCTTAAAGAATACTTTAGAGAATCGCTCAAGCTTAGTAGCGGTTTCAATATTTTGCTTAGCTTTAATTGTTTTTAACATATCAGCATTGCTTTTATACGCTAGAGGGTTTGTATAAATGCCTTCTGCTTTAATTGCTAAACTAGATACATCTGTTACCTCGCTGGTATCAATATTATTTGTACCTGCATCTAAAACAACAGTATTTGATTTTGTGGCATCAACCTTATTCATTACATCGCTTTTGATAAGGCCACGTTTTGACATTTCTGCTTGTGCTTGTGGCGTATTAAGTAATGCTGGATTTTCCTTAATTAAGCTAACTGCTTGAGTTGCACTCAAAGCAAATGCCACACTAAATCCAAATCCACTCATAATAACTATTAATCTTAATATTTTCTTTATTAAGACATTGATTTTTATAACTTTCAAATCAAAAGTATTTTTTCGAGTAGCTAAAAAACTATATAACTTCTGAAGGTCGATTTCGTTTGCTTGGTAATTCTGCTCTGATGCGCTTGGTTTATTCATTGATGATTTTGTCCGCTACCTGTTGAAATAAATTATTTTTTTTAGATCTTCGCTCTAAATAAACTAAAAAAATAGAATGAAAAATACTAGCTAGATATAAAGCAAATCCTTGTTCAACATTTACAAAAGCAAATGAAAAGACTGAACTAAGGATAAAAATCAAATTGATAAATGCCTGAACTGGTCTACCCAATAAAGTAATCACAACAAATGGCGCTATTAACGATAATTTAAAATACATTCCTAAAAAAACCTTATAAAAAAAAGAAGTTTAATATGCATTTCATATTGCACCAAAAACAGGTGCAGGTTAAAATGAACCTAAAATGTATTTCATGAAAATTAAACCCCTAAGACAATCAATCCATTCAGAGGCTAACAGAGCTTTAAGAGAACTGCTTACCGAACAAAGATACAAACTAGGACTTACTCAACGAGATTTAGCAAAAAAGCTAAATATTACTCACTCGTTAATAGGAAAGATTGAAACAGGAGATAGACGATTAGATGTTATAGAGTTTTTGGAATATGCCCATGCTCTTGAAATTGACACTATGGAAATTATTAATATCATTCAAAAAACACACCCCCCCCCGCTTTATTAAAAAGGATAGCTGGCTGGCATAGGCAATATGATATTTTTACAACTTTTTTATTTCAAAGGTTGTAAAAAATTAGTTAAAAATTTCACAAATTATGCGAATGGGCGAATTTATGTTCTTTTTCCGAAGATGTCAGAGCCAATTCGTACAAAAGTAGCGCTATTTTCAATGGCTAGCTCAAGATCGGCACTCATTCCCATGGATAAAGTATCTAAATGGGGGTGTTTATTGAGTATTTGCGCCATTTTGGCAAAACTATTGGCTGCATTATCAGGACTAGGAATGCACATAAATCCTCGAAGGGCAATATTTTGGAAATTTTGAAAATGGGGAATAATATCGTCAATTTCATCAATTAATACGCCAGATTTAGTCGGCTCGTTGTCAATATTGACTTGCAAGAGCACATTAAGTTTTTCTAAATTTTCTGGGCGTTGTTCGTTGAGTCGTTTAGCGATTTTAAGGCGATCAACGCTATGCACCCAGCTAAAATTCTGCGCAATTTGCTTGGTTTTGTTGGATTGAATTGGGCCGATAAAATGCCAGATTAGGTCTTGATCTTTTAAAGCCTCGATTTTTCCTAAAGCTTCTTGTAGGTAATTTTCACCAAAATGTTTTTGACCTGCATCGATTGCTTGTTGAAGATCGCTCGCTGGTTTGGTTTTGCTAACGGCTATGAGTGTTACTTTATTTTCTGAATCAACAGCATTAATACGCTTTTGAACATTTTTTAAATTTTGTGCAATCATATGCATTAGTTTTAGCGAATATTTTTTTTAAATCCCAACTTAGCCAGAATGAAAAAAGGAGAAGCTAAAAGACTGTAGTTGCGTCAAATACTGGGCCATCAACACAAACGCGCTTCATCGCTGGGCCATTGTCGGTTTGCACCTGCACCACGCAACCTGCACAACCACCTACCGCACATGCCATATTTTCCTCTAGCGAAACTTGGCATGGCAAGTTGTATTCTATAGCTAATTTTGCAACTGCCTCTAGCATTGGATGCGGGCCGCAAGAATAGAGCTCAACTTCGCCTAACTCTTGTGCTGACAGGCCGTCTAGATAAACCCTAGCAAGATCTGTCACGTAGCCTTTAAAAACCCCTGGATAGTCTTGCAAACTGGCCAGTCGACAATCAACACCCCAATCTTCTAACTCAGGCATGGTGTGTGTTGCACCTTGGTAATCTTTGCCATCACTCGCCACTTGCTCATCAAAAGGAAATGGCACTTCAGAGCCTAAAATAGCAAAAGGTTGATAATCGCTATCTTTGATATCTTGTGCAATCGCCACCATCGGTGGCATACCAACACCGCCGCCAATTAATAGCGGACGTTTTTTGTCAGTCATGGTGAAGCCGTTACCAATCGGGCCGATAACACTGAGTGTTTCGCCAATTTTGCGCTCAGCAAATTGGCGCGTGCCTTCGCCAACAACTTTGTAAAGCAGATCAAATGTGGCGTTTTCTTTGTCAACCGACATAATTGAAATTGGGCGCCTCATTGGCAATGCATCAGACACAGTGATATGTACAAATTGGCCTGGTCTGGTTTCATTGGCAATAGCTTCTGAAGAGAGCGTTATAATATATTGATCACCTGCAAATTTATAGTGTGCCAATACTTGGCAATCTTCAACATTAATGGTGTTGCGGTTATTTTTACTCATTGCAGGTAATTAGTGTACCAACGCCATTGTCGGTAAAAACTTCTAAAAGAACAGCGTGAGGTACACGACCGTCAATAATATGTGTGGATTTAACGCCGTTTTTAACTGCTGACAAGGCGCAGCCAATTTTTGGCAACATGCCGCCATGAATCGTACCATCGGCAATTAAACCGTCTACTTTTTTAGCATCCAGACCAGTCAGTAAATTATCATTCGAATCTAGTAAGCCAGAAGTGTTTGTAAGCAAAATAAGTTTTTCAGCGTTTAATGCCTCGGCGATTGAGCCTGCGACTAAATCGGCGTTAATATTGTAAGAAAATCCGTCTTTACCTACGCCAATGGGTGCAATTACAGGAATAAAATCGCCTTTTAAAAGCAGCTCAATCACCGATGTATCGATTGTGTCCACTTCACCCACATGACCCAAATCAATAATTTCAGAAGTAGGCTCAATATTATGCTGGAGTTTTTTAGCAGAAATAAGGCTGCCGTCTTTACCTGTAAGTCCGATTGAATGACCACCATGCTGATGAATGAGATTAACAATTTCCTTGTTCACCAAACCGCCCAGTACCATTTCAACCACATCCATGGTTTCACTATCAGTCACTCGCATACCACCCACAAACTCGCTTTGTTTGCCGATTTTTTCTAGCGTTTTGCCAATCTGAGGGCCGCCACCATGCACTACAATCGGATTCATGCCAACAGATTTCATCAATACGATATCACGCGCAAAGCTTGACTTAAGCTCTTCGTCCACCATGGCGTTGCCGCCATATTTAATGACAATGGTTTTGCCTTGGAATTTTTGTATATACGGCAAGCTTTCAGTCAGAACGCTGGCGATGTTATGTGTATTTTCAGGCATATTTTTTAATGTAGATTGTATTTAACATCGCATTTTACCAACAACCGCTATTCGTGGATGGATTAAAAAATAACTACTTAAATCGAGCGCTATATTTTGTTTGAATATCTTTAGGCCAAAGGCTATACATATAATCTAATAATGCTTGTTTTTCAGCTGAATTAAGGCTATCTTTAAAGCCTGGCATCCAGCCGCCCAATTTGGCACCGCCATTGTTAATCGTATTCATAAGCGTTTCTGGAGAGTGGTGCCATGCGTGCGCCTCTCCGTTGACAGGTGGAGCTGGAAACATGCCGTTAGCTTGTCTTTTTTTCCAATCTTTAGTGAGCCCTTGCCCCTGTTTACCATGACAAGTGGCGCAGTTTTTTTCAAATGTGGCTTGTCCTAGCTGGACACTGCTTGTATTTTGAGCTGGCGTATCGTCATTGTTAAAACATCCGGTTAACAATAATGTACTAGTAAGTAGTATTAAAATTTTCATAAAAATAATGCCTGTAAATCGTTTAAAAAATTAAAGCCTTTTTGAGTGGGAATAAGTTTTGATTCGCTTTGTTTTAATAACTCTAAGTCCTTGGCTTTATTCATTTTATCATGAATCAAACTTAAAGGTTTTCCAGTTCTATTAGAGAATAAAGACTCATCAAACCCTTGTTTTAATCTAAGCGCATTAAGCATAAATTCAAAGGCTGGATTTTCGATCAATTCGGTGGTTTTTTTGCGATTTTCAATATAATCTTTGGGTGCTTTGGATTTGGAAGTTCTGATCATTGAGCCATCTTGGGCGAGTGTAATTTTGCCGTGCGCACCAGCACCAATACCGATATAGTCGCCAAATTCCCAATAATTGATGTTGTGTTTTGAGGGAGTTTTTCCAAAAGCAGACACTTCATATCTGGAAAATCCACACTGCTCTAATAGCTCAACACCCATCTCACCCATAGAAAAAAGCGTATCTTCTTTGGGTAAAACTGGTGGAAATTTGGCAAACAAAGTGTTTGGCTCAATGGTGAGCTGATAAAAAGAAATATGCGTAGGGTTTAGGTTAATCGCTTGTTGCAAATCAACCAAACATTCGTTCGTTGTTTGCCCTTGCAGGCCGTACATTAGATCAATATTAAAATTATCAAAAATTTTGCTTGCTTGTGTGCAAGCTTCAATCGCCTCTTTGGCACTATGAATACGTCCTAAAGCTTGAAGATTTTGATCATTAAAAGATTGCACACCAATTGACAGGCGATTGATGCCAATTTTTTTAAAGGCTTTAAATTTTTCAATTTCAAAGGTGCCAGGATTAGTCTCAAGCGTAATTTCAATATTTTGATCAAAATTGAGTTTTTGCCTTAAGCCAGAAAACAACATGGATAAATCTTGCTCTGACATTAAGCTTGGAGTGCCACCACCGATAAAAATTGAGTGGATAGATCGACCCTGAATATAGCCTAAATCTGTATCTAAATCATTGAGCAATTCTTCAATATATCCACTTTTACTGCCATTTTCGTGAGAGTTAAAATCACAATAAGGGCATTTTTTAACACACCAAGGGTAGTGAATGTAGAGCGACAATGGTGGCAAAACTAGCATTTTGGTTTATTTTTTTAGCTCTACTAAAAGAGCTTGCAACGCTTTTCCTCGATGCGAGATGGTATTTTTTTGCTCTGCAGAGAGTTCTGCTGAGGCCTTTTTATGCGTTGGTACATAAAAAATAGGGTCGTAGCCAAAACCATTTTCGCCAGATTTTTCGCGCATGATTTCCCCTTCCCAGCCGCGCTGAATGACAATTGGTGTTGGATCATTCGCATGCTCGACATACACAATGGCGCACCAAAAGCGCGCAGTCCTTTGGGCGTCAGGCACTTGAGCCATATCCTCTAGTAGCTTTTGCGTATTGGCCTCATCATCGCCATGATCGCCTGCAAAACGTGCAGAGTAAATACCTGGTGCACCATTTAGCGCATCGACTACAATTCCTGAATCGTCTGCTAGTGCTGGCAAGCCTGATTGCGCTGAAGCGTTGCGCGCCTTGATTAGTGCATTTTCCACAAAGGTTAGACCGGTTTCTGGCACTTCTTCGACCTGCATGTCGCGCATAGAAACCACCTGATAAATACCCGTGAGCATGGTATTAAATTCCCGTATTTTTCCGCTGTTATTGCTGGCAAGAATGATTTTTTTCATCGTGTATAATTAATTAGATATTTAGAATTTATGGAGCACAATATGACTCAAGACGAAATGAAATTCGACGTGGCGCAAGCAGCGCTTAAATACGTTGTCAAAGATACTATTATAGGCGTAGGCACTGGCTCTACTGCTAATTTTTTTATTGATGCATTGGCAACCATGAAAGAAGATATTATTGGCGCTGTTGCTAGTTCGGTAGCCACTGCAGAGCGCTTAGAAGGACACGGTATTAAAGTGTTTGATTTAAATGATGTTGAGTCTATTTCTGTTTATATTGATGGTGCTGATGAATCAGATGACGGTCTTAATCTTATCAAAGGTGGTGGTGGCGCACTTACACGTGAGAAAATTGTTGCCGCTGTTGCTGAGCAATTTGTTTGTATTGCTGACGAATCTAAATTAGTAGCAGTCATGGGTGACTTCCCCTTACCTGTGGAAGTGATCCCTATGGCGGCCAACCATGTTAAACGCATTATTGAAAAAGACATTGGCGGTCAAGCGATCCTTAGAGATTTCACCACAGACAATGGCAATCACATTTTAGACATTCAAGGCTTAAAAATTACTGACGCTAAAGCGCTAGAAACAAAGCTAGATAGTATCGTTGGCGTAGTAACAAATGGCCTATTTGCTAATCGTGGTGCTAATGTTTTATTATTAGGCACACCAAATGGCGTTAAGGTTGTTGGCGCTTAAAAGCGCTTAGGATAATTCCTTATAAAGATTGATGCGCTTTTCTAAGCGCTCAATTTCAACACTAATAATATCAAACAAATCTTGTGAGCGAGTTGTTGTTTTTGCTCTTTCGTAGCGCTCTATTGCTTGCTCTAGCTTTCCCTGGGTAACAAGCGCCTTGGCATTATGAATGTGAGCTCTATCCAAACTTCCTACATCTACATACAAAGAAGACAACAACTTGTGCGACAGATAGGTGCCTGAGTTTTGTTTTAAATGGCGCCTTAAAAGCAAAATACCCTGCTGGGTTTGCTGATTATCCATATACGCTTTAGCAGCATAATAAACGCCTGCTTCATTTTTCAAAACAGGTAAAAAATACTGTTGTGCTGTTTCTAATTGGCCTAATTTTGAATAAATCCTGCCCGCTAAAATATGGCTAGGTGCGCTTTGATTGAGGGTTAAAAGTTGTTTGACATAATCCTCAGCAAGTGTATATTTTTGCCCTTCAAATGCATCATAGGCTTGCATGTATAAAGTTAAGTCTTGCTTTTTTTCTAGCTTTATACGCTTATGCAAATGATAATAAAGCTTTGCTTTAATAGTCTGATACTCAAAAGAATCCTCTCGATAATTGCCTGTTAGACGACTAGAGCGTTGCATGGCATCAGATATTCGATTAATACTAAGCGGATGCGAACGTAAAAATTCTTGCGCATTGACATCGTCTTGGAGTTTTTCAAAAAAATGCGCCATGCCGCTTGGATCAAAGCCAGATTTACTCAGCATATTGGTGCCTATTCGATCCGCCTCCCACTCATGCTCACGCGTGAAATTAATGTTTTGCTGTGCTGTTCCTGCAACGGTTGAAGCGGCAATGGCTTGCGAGGCGTTTGAGTTGTCAACCAAAGCGGCAGCAAGCATTCCCGCCACCATAATATAGGTTTGTTTATCGGTTTTTTCACTAAAGCGACTCAAATGATTTTGAGTAATATGCGACAACTCATGTGATAAAACGCCTGCCAATTCGGCTTCTTCCTCAGAGCTTAGCAACATGCCAGTATGTACACCGATATAGCCATAAGGGCCAGCAAAGGCATTAATACTATTATCATTAAGCATTAAAAAATCAACATGCTTGCTTGGATCTTCGCTATAAGTACTGAGCTCATGACCTAATGCTTTTAGATAAACCTGAGTTTCAATATCAGCAACCACCGTATCTGTATTCCAGATAATTTGCAAAAATTCATTACCTTGTTTTTGCTCTTGCAAGGTTTCAGATAGATTTACTTGTGGCAAATCTAGGGCGTATGCGTTGGCACTTAAGTATAAAAAACTTATTATTATCTTTATCATAACTTCATTATATTTGACTATTTCAAAGTGTGCGACTAAAATACAGAAACTTGTTAACACAAAAACAAGATTATTATTCACTATACAAAAAACCAAAAGGAGTCCACAAT
>Ga0233450_10003552_pt1 | contig 14576 bp, 10 predicted proteins | sample 011ome_30_FD_189956 | JGI IMG/M metagenome (GOLD analysis project Ga0233450, IMG submission 189956) | Coastal salt marsh microbial communities from the Groves Creek Marsh, Skidaway Island, Georgia - 011501CT (spades assembly) | ecosystem: Environmental > Aquatic > Marine > Intertidal zone >... | reverse complement strand
CGCGCGCCTTTTCTATCCGACACCGGTCCGTTTGTTTAAGGTTTATAGTAAAGGCTTATAATCCTTGCATTCCCGCCAGTAGAGGGTACAAACTCGCAAAATACGACAGTCCGCCCTGTATTGCAGGGCGGTTACGTGTGTCCTGACAGAACGATGACGAACCCGATAACCGGACCCACGAGACCCGTATTCCGAAAGATAAAGAGATGACCGACTTCGAAGGTGTCGTGCCGGCGCTTGGCGCAGCGTTGACCAACCGCAACTATGAGACACTGACACCCGTTCAGCAGGAAGTTCTGGCCCCCGAACTGCGGGATGCCGACATGCTGGTATCCGCCCAGACGGGCTCCGGCAAGACCGTCGCCTTCGGCCTCGCCCTCGCGCCGACCCTGCTGGGCGAAGCGGAACGGTTCCACCACACCAAGGCGCCGCGGGCGCTCGTGGTCGCGCCGACGCGCGAGCTTGCACTTCAGGTCATGCGGGAGCTCCAGTGGCTCTATGCCGAAACGGGCGCGGCGTTCGCGTCCTGTGTCGGCGGCATGGACATGCGCACCGAGCGCCAGATTCTCGGGCGCGGCGTCCATATCGTCGTCGGCACGCCGGGCCGCCTGCGCGATCATATCGAGCGCCGCTCGCTCGACATGCGCAGCCTGCAGGCCATCGTCCTGGATGAAGCCGACGAGATGCTCGATCTCGGCTTTCGCGAAGATCTCGAATTCATTCTGGATGCCGCGCCGCCCGAACGCCGCACCCTGATGTTTTCCGCGACCGTGCCGCGCATGATCGCGAACCTCGCGAAGAAATACCAGACCAACGCCGTCCGCGTGACGACGTCTGCCGAACAGCAGCAGCACGTCGATATCGAATACCGGGCGCTGACCGTCGCCGCGCATGAGCGCGAAAACGCCATCATCAATGTGCTGCGCTTCTACGAGGCGAAAAGCGCCATCGTCTTCTGCGCGACGCGGATGGGCGTCAACCGGATGACAAGCCGCTTCACCAACCGGGGATTTTCGGTCGTGGCGCTGTCGGGCGAGTTGAGCCAGGCGCAGCGGACCCATGCCCTGCAGGCCATGCGCGACGGCCGGGCGCGGGTGTGTATCGCGACCGACGTCGCGGCGCGCGGTCTCGACCTGCCCAATCTCGAACTGGTGATCCATGCAGACCTGCCGGAAAACAGCCAGGCCCTGCTGCATCGCAGCGGGCGCACGGGCCGGGCGGGGCGCAAGGGCGTGAGCGTTCTGATCGTGCCGCATAACCGGCGCAAGCGCACCGAGCGGCTGTTCTACGATGCCCGGATCGATGCCGAATGGGCCAATCCGCCCTCGGTGGACGAGGTCACCGAGCGCGACGATGCCCGCCTGCTTGAAGACCCCGTCCTGGTCGAGGATATCCGGGAAGACGAAAAGGCCTTCGTCAATGAGATACTGGCGCGCCATTCGCCCGAACAGGTCGCCGCCGCCTTTGTCCGCCAGTACCGCGCCGGACAATCCGCGCCGGAGGATCTGGACGATACGGCGCCGGCAGGCGGCCGCGAGGATCGCTACGACCGCAGCAGTGGCGGGCGGAATGCGGGCCGGGGCCGTGATGACGGCGACCGGGAACGCAGCCGTCCGCGGCGCGACGATTTCGAAGGCGGCATCTGGTTTTCGCTGTCGGTCGGCCACAAGGACACGGCGGAGCCCCGCTGGCTGCTGCCCATGCTGTACCGGGTCGGCAATGTCGCCAAGGGCGGAATCGGCGCGATCAAGGTCTATAACAGCGAATCCCACGTGGAAATCGCGCCGGACAGCGTCGATAAGTTCATGGAATCGCTCGGACCCGACGGCGTGATTGAAAAGGGCATCGTCGTGAAGCGCCTCGACGGTCCGCCGCCGGAAATCAAGGAGAAACGCGACTCCTTCGGCAAGAAGAAACGCTTTGGCGAGGGCGGTTCCGGTCCCCGCGGACGGTCCGATCGCGGCGATCGCGGTGACCGGGGCGCCCGGGACGCCCGTGCCGAAACGCCGCGCGGCGATGCGGTCGATGCCACGCCCTATGCCGACTCCGGCGAAGAAAAATCCCGGCAGAAACCCCGGGCGAAGCGCGATGACGCCGTCGGCGGGGAAGCGCGTGCCCGGCCGGGCAAGCGCGCCTGGGAAACATCCGGCCCGAAAAGCGCTGAAACCCGCGCCAAACCGCGTGGCGAAGGCCCCAGTGAGACACGAGGCGCAACCGGGGGCGAGGTCCGGTCGGAAGGTTATCGCGGCAGGCCGGGAACCCCGGGAAAACCGGCGCACGGCAAGCCGTTCGCCGGCAAGCCGAAGGGCAAGAATCCCGGCAAATATGCCCGCAAGGCGCTCGCCGAAGCCGCTGGCGATGCGCGCCCCGACCGGGCGGACCGGTCGGAACGGCCCGCCGGCAAGACGGCGGACCGCCCGACGCTGAAGAGCAAGAAGGCGTACAAGCCCGGCAAATCCAACTTCAAGAAAAAACCCGCCAGGCCGCGCAGCAGCGCGTCCGACGGGTTCAGCCCGCGCAAACGCAAAACCACGTAACGCCCCCGGCGGCGCCCGCGCCGGGAGCCGTCGCATGCCCGGTCCGCGCCGCGGCGCACAGTTGTGCGCCGCCAGATGACCTGCGCCCGATTCCCGTGGTATAACCCTCCCCGATCAACGAAAACAAACGAACGGTGAGGCAAATTGACCGAGATGAGATATGAAGCGCCGGAGACGCTGGACGCGGCCGTCGGCCTGCTGGCGGGCGAGAGCGGCACGGTGAAGGTGCTGGCGGGCGGAACGGACGTTCTGGTCCAGATCCACGCCGACATGATCGAACCCGACGTGATCGTCGATATAAAGAAAATCGCCGAGATGCGCGAAGTCGCCGAAGTCGACGGCGCGTGGCGTCTGGGCGCGGCCGTCACCGGCAAGGAACTGATGGACAACCCCGCGTTCAACGCGGCGTGGCCGGGGGTCATGGACGGGGTCCGGCTGATCGGCTCGGTCCAGGTGCGCGGGCGCGCGACCGTCGGCGGGAATCTGTGCAACGCCTCGCCGGCGGCGGACAGCGTGCCGCCGATGATCACCTCCCGCGCGGTCGCGACCGTGATCGGCCCGAACGGCACCCGCGAGGTGCCCGTCAAGGATATCGCCGTCGGTCCGGGCAAGACGAGCCTTGAGAAAGGCGAATTCGTCGTCTCGTTCCAGTTCCCGAAGCGTCCCGCGCGGTCGGGGGACGCCTATCTGCGCTTCACGCCGCGCACCGAAATGGACATCGCCGTTGTCGGCTGCGCCGTCAATCTGACGCTGGACGATGCCGGTATCTGCACCGATGCCATCGTGTCGCTCGGTGCGGTCGCCGCCCGGGCGCTGGTTGTCGAAGATGCCGCCAAGGCCTTGATCGGCACGCCGGTGGATGAGGCCGCGATGGAGGCGCTTGCCGCCGCGGCGAGCGCGGCCGCGACCCCCATCGACGACAAGCGCGGCACGATCGCATTCAGAACCGAAGTCGCGGGCGTGCTGGCACAGCGTGCCGCCGCAATCGCGCTGGAAAGGGCGAAATCCTGATGGCCAAACAATATATCACCACCACCATTAACGACGATCACGTGGAGATTCTCTGCGATCCGACCCAGACCCTGCTGGACGTCCTGCGCGACGAACTGGACATGACCGGCACCAAGGAAGGTTGCGGGACCGGCGATTGCGGCGCCTGCAGCGTGACCATGGACGGCGTTCTGGTCTGCTCCTGCCTGGTGCTCGGCATCGAGGCCAACGGCAAGAAGATCGAGACCATCGAGGGCATGGCAAAGGGCGAGGAGCTGCACCCGCTGCAGCGGAAATTCATCGACCACGTGGCGCTGCAATGCGGCATCTGCACGCCGGGCCTGCTGATCGCCTCGAAAGCGCTGCTGGAAGAAAACCCGGACCCGACCGAAGAGGAAATCCGCTACTGGCTGGCGGGCAATCTCTGCCGCTGCACGGGCTATCACAAGATTATCGAGGCGGTAGAGGATGCCGCCGCCGAAATGAGAGGGAACTGAGCGATGGGAAGAGCACCTTCACCTTTTGCGACCAAGATTCCGTACGAGGAAAAAAATCTCAAGATTGTCGGCACGAACCCGACCGCGCGCGGCGATGCCGTCGACAAGGTCACCGGACGCGCCCGCTATGCGTCCGATATCAAGCTGCCGGGCCAGCTGATCGGCCGCGTCCTGCGCAGCCCCCATGCCCGCGCCAACATCCTGTCGATCGACACCTCCGCCGCCGAGGCGCTGCCCGGCGTGAAGGCGGTCGTCACGCGCGACGACTTCCCCGACATGGCGATCGAACACGCCGCATCGGGCGAGCTGATGGTCAATTTCCGGGATGTGACGCGGAACATGATGGCGCGCGAAAACGTGCTGTATGACGGCCATCCCGTCGCCGCCGTCGCCGCCACCAGCGATGCCATCGCCAAGCAGGCGCTGAAGCTGATCAAGGTGGACTACGAGGTCCTGCCCCATGTGATCGACGTGCGCGACGCGATGAAGCCCGATGCGCCGATCCTGCACGAGGACCAGTTCACCAAGGGCGTCGAGCCCAAGCCGACCAAGCCGTCGAATATCGCGGCGCGGCTGGAGAGCAAGCTCGGCGATATCGAAAAGGGCTTCGCCGAGGCCGAGATCATCATCGAGCGGGAATTCAACACCAAACCCGTTCACCAGGGCTATATCGAACCCCAGGCGAGCATCGCCAACTATACCGAAGGCGGCCTTGCCGAGGTGTGGACCGGCACGCAGGGGCATTTCGTGTTCCGCGCGCAGATCGCGAAACTGCTCGAAATGGACCTGTCCAAGGTGAAGGTCATCCCGACCGAGCTTGGCGGCGGTTTCGGCGGCAAGAACAACGTCTATCTCGAACCGCTGGCCGTCATGCTGTCCAAGAAGGGCAAGCGTCCGGTCAAGATGGTGATGGACCGCGACGAAGTGTTCCGCGCCACCGGCCCGACGTCCGGCACCAACGTGAAGGTCAAGATGGGCTGCACGAAGGCCGGCCGCATCACGGCCGCCCAGGCGGAGCTGAACTACCAGTCCGGCGCCTATGCGGGCTCGTCCCTGCCGCTCGCGACCATCACGGTGTTCACGCGCTACGATCTGGAGAACGTCTCGGTCGTGGGGCATGACGTGACCACCAACCGGCCCAAGGTCGCCGCCTACCGCGCGCCCGGCGCGCCGATGGTGGCGTTCGGCGTCGAGACCGTGGTCGACGAGCTCGCCGAGGCCTGCGGCATCGATCCGATCGATTTCCGGCTGCTGAATGCCGCGAAGGAAGGCACCCAGACCCATTTCGGACCGAAGCTCGGCCCGATAGGCTATATCCAGACGCTGGAACGCGCCAAGGCGCACGCCCACATGAAGGAAAAGCTCGGCCCCGACCAGGGCCGCGGCATCGCCACCGGCTTCTGGTTCACGCTCGGGGCGGAGACGTCCGCGACAGTCAATATCGGCGAGGACGGCACGGCGACGCTGATCTTCGGCACCGTGGACGTGACCGGCGGCTCGCGCAGCGCCTTCGCCATGATCGTGGCCGAGGAACTGGGCATTCCGTACGAAAAAGTCCGCACCATGTCGGGCGATACCAGCGCGCTCGGCTTCAACTTCATGACCGCGGGCAGCCGCGGGACGGCGGCGGGCAGCATGGCCGCGGTCACCGCGACGCGCAAAGCCATCGCGCGCATGTGCGAAATCGCCGCCCGCAAGTGGGAGGTCGAACCCGACCAGGTCGTCTGGGAAGACGGCATGGCCCGTCCCGCCGGCGCCAATGTGGGCGATTTCGCGCCCATGTCGGTGGCAGAATTGGCCAAGGAAGCGGCCTGGTTCGGCGGCACGATCGCGGGTCATGCGGAGATCAACGTCGCCCAGGGCGGCCCCGGTTTCGGCACGCATATCGTCGACGTGGAGGTCGATCGCCGCACGGGCGCCGTGAAGGTCCTGCGCTACACGCTGATCCAGGATGCCGGCAAGGCCGTGTATCCCGAGTTCATCGAGGGCCAGTTCCAGGGCGGCGCGGTGCAGGGCATCGGCACGGCGCTGAACGAGGAATACATCTATAACGACAAGGGCGTGCTCGAAAACGCCGGCTTCCTCGATTACCGCATCCCGGTCGCCTCCGACGTGCCGTTCATCAACACGGAAATCGTCGAGGTCCCGAACCCGGATCATCCCTATGGCATCCGCGGTATCGGCGAGGTGCCGATCATCCCGCCGCTGCCCGCCATCGCCAACGCCATCTACGACGCCATCGGCATCCGCATGCGCGACCATCCCATGTCGCCGCCGAAGGTGCTGAAAGCGCTGAAAGACAAGATGATCGAAGATGCCGCCGCGCAGGGCACGGCTGCGGAATAACACGACCGATCAACGAACCGTCGAAAGATGGGATGAAGCGAAAGGGCCGGAGCAGAAATGCTTCGGCCTTTTCTTCGAAAGCTGTTTCGGGACCGCTGTTGGAACCCTAGGTTCCGGGGGTGGGGCTCAATCGCCTCCATTTTATCCCCGATTGTCACCCCGGCCTTCGTGCCGGGGTCCATCTATCCGTTGTACCGGCGCCAATATGGATCCCGGCACGGAGGCCGGGATGACAATATGTTTATGTGACTTCAGAACGAGGGTCGCAGGGTTTTACGCGGCTTGCCGCATCGCCGTTGCACAGGCACTCTTCTATCCAGCAGAATGAGATAGGAGAGAAAACACATGCCCCGCCTGCACCCCGTCGCCGCCGAACACTACACGCCCGAACAGAAACGTATCGCCGACATGATCTCCGGCCAGCGCAAGGCGCCGGTCCGGGGGCCGTTCGGGGTGCTGCTCCATGCACCGGAAATCTGCGAGATGTTCGCCAATTTCGTCGACCTGTCGCTGGACGAGGAGAAATCCCGCATTCCGCTGCGCCTCAAGGAGCTTGCCATCATCACGGTCGGGCGGGTCTACGGCTCGGACTACGAATGGTTCATCCATGCGAAGCGCGCGGTCGATTTCGGCATCGATGCGGACGCGGTCGAGGACATGCGCCACAACCGGACGCCGACATTCCCGAACGATGACGAGACGCTGGTCTACGAGGTCGCGAAGGAACTGGCCGAGACCCGGCGGCTGTCGGACGCGAATTACCGGCGCGCCGTCGATCATTTCGGCACGGAAGCGATGGTAGAGCTTGCCGCCCTGATCGGCTTCTATCACACCGTGTCGGTCGTCCTGAACGTGTTCGAGGTGGAGGCGCCGGAAGGCGATCCGCATCCGTTGAAAGGCTGAGGCAGAAAGGCTGAGATCGCTTTGCCCTCCATCGATTTTTCCGCCCTCGAAATCCAGTTTCTCGAAGCGCTGGCGCTGATCCTGATCGCCTGCGTGACGGTGCCGGTGTTCAAGCGCATCGGGCTCGGCGCGATCCTCGGCTATCTCGCCGCAGGCGTCATCGGCGGCGCGTCGCTGACCCTGGGTTTCACGAAAAATCCCGACAAGCTGCTGCATTTCGCGGAATTCGGCGTGGTGCTGTTCCTGTTCGTGATCGGGCTGGAAATGAAGCCCGCCAAGCTGTGGGACATGCGCGGCGACATCTTCGGCGCCGGGCTGGCGCAGGTGGTCCTGTGCGGCGGGGTGCTGGCGGTGCCGCCGATCCTCCTCGGCATGGCGTGGCAGGTCGCGGTGGTCATCGGTTTCGGGCTCGCCCTGTCCTCGACGGCGCTGGTCATGCAGGCGCTGGACGAGCGCGGCGAACGGGCCACCGGCTACGGGCGCAAATCCTTCGCCATCCTGCTGTTCCAGGATCTCGCCATCGTCCCGCTGCTGCTGATGGTGGCCCTGCTGGCGCCGTCGGGCGGGGCGCTCGGTCTTGCGGAGAGCCTGGCCAATGTCGGTATCGCCATCGCCGCCATCGCCGCGCTGATCCTGACCGGCCACTACCTGCTGAACCCGGTCTTCCGGTTCCTCGCCAATGCCGGCGTGCCGGAGATCATGACCGCCTTCGCACTGGGCCTCGTCATCTTCGCCGCCCTGCTGATGGACATGGCGGGCATGTCCTATGCCATGGGCGCTTTCATCGCCGGCGTGATGCTGGCGGATTCATCGTTCCGCCACGAACTGGAAGCGAATGTGGAACCCTTCCGCGGCCTGTTCCTCGGCCTGTTTTTCATGGCGGTCGGCATTTCCCTGTCGCTCGACGCGGTGGCCGCCAACTGGGCGGCCATCCTGATCGCGGTGCCGGTGGTGCTCGTCCTCAAGGCGGCGGTGATATACGGGGTTCTGCGCACACTCGGCGCGGCGCATGACCTGTCCGTGCGGGCCGCGCTCGCGCTGCCCCAGGCGGGCGAGTTCGGCTTCGTGCTGTTCGCCGCCGCCGTGTCCGCCGGCCTGCTGGACGCGGAGACGTCCTCCATTCTCGTCGCCGTGGTCACACTGACCATGGTGGCGTCCCCGCTGGTCGAAAGGCTGGCCCCGCTGCTGATTCCCGCCAGGGCGGGCGAGGGGATCGAGGAGGATTTTTCCGATGCGGGCGGCCGGGCGCTGGTGATCGGCTTCGGCCGCTTCGGCCAGGTGGTCACCCAGGCGCTGCGCCGACGCGACATCAGCGTGACCATCCTCGATGCGGATGCCGAGCGGGTCCGCGAGGCGCAGGAATTCGGCTCGCGCATCCATTTCGGCGACGGCATGCGCCGCGAGGTACTGCGCGCCGCCGGTGCGGAAAATGCGGACGTCATCGTCGTCTGCGTCGACAAACCGGCCGTCGCGAAGGACATCGTCAACCTGGTGCAGAACAAGTTCTCCCGGGCGAAGTTGCTGGTGCGCGCCTATGACCGGACCGCGGCGATCGACCTGATCCACATGGGCATCGAGGAACCGGTGCGCGAGACCTTCGAATCGGGCCTGCGCATGGGGCGTGCCGCGCTGCTTGCCGCCGGGATACCGGAAGAGGACGCCGCGGAAGCGATCGAAGACGTGCGCCGCCGCGACGAGAGCCGCCTGCAACTGCAGGTACAACAGACCACGGGGAGCGGCGGCGATACGCTGGAGGCGCTGAAGAAGATCAAGCCGGAGCCGATCTGAGCGCCCGTTTCGCCGGAAAAGGCGCTCAATTTGCGGACAATTCGCCGATACGGCGATGCAACCTTGTCACAGGCATGATCAACCCTATAGATATAAGGCAAATCCTTGTAGGGATAACGGGCGTATCCCGCCTGTGAATTCATGATCCGAGAGCGGTGCGCCTTTTCGGCGGCGCATCAGTTGGGGGAAAGAACAAGATGAAAATTGGCGTTCCAAAGGAAGTCCACGCGGGCGAACAGCGCGTGGCGCTGACCCCGGAAACGGCGGGCCGTATCCAGAAGCTGGGGTTCGACATCAGCGTTGAATCCGGCGCGGGCGATGCCGCCCAGTTCAGCGACGATGCCTATCGCGCGGCCGGGGTCGAGGTCGTTGCCGATACGAAGAAACTCTGGGCCGATGCCGATATCGTGCTCAAGGTCCGCCAGCCCGAGGCGCATCCGGCGCTGGGCGTGGACGAGACCGAGCTGATGCATGACGGGACGACGCTGATCAGCTTCATCTGGCCCGCGCAGAACCCTGACCTGCTGGAAAAGCTGAAGGCCGCGAAGGTCACCGCCATCGCCATGGACGCGGTGCCGCGGATCAGCCGCGCGCAGAAAATGGATGCCCTGTCGTCGATGGCGAATATCGGCGGCTACCGCGCGGTGATAGAGGCCGCGAACAATTTCGGACGGTTCTTTACCGGCCAGATCACGGCGGCGGGCAAGGTGCCCCCGGCAAAGGTCATGGTCATCGGCGCCGGCGTCGCGGGCCTCGCCGCCATCGGCGCGGCGCGCAGCATGGGCGCCATCGTGCGCGCATTCGATACGCGCCTCGAGGTCAAGCAGCAGGTCGAGAGCATGGGCGCCGAATTCCTGGAAATGGAATTCGAGGAAGACGGCTCCGGCAGCGGCGGCTACGCCAAGGTGATGAGCGACGAATTCATCAAGGCCGAAATGGAACTGTTCGCCGAACAGGCGAAGGACGTCGATATCATCATCACCACGGCGCTGATCCCCGGCAAGCCCGCGCCGAAGCTGATCACCGCCGAAATGGTCGAATCCATGAAGCCGGGCTCGGTCATCGTCGATCTCGCCGCCGAACAGGGCGGTAACTGCGAACTCACCGTGCCGGGCGAAATCGCCGTCAAACACGATGTGACGCTGATCGGCTACACCGACCTGCCGAGCCGCATGGCCGCGCAGTCGAGCCAGCTTTACGGCACCAACCTCGCCCACATGCTGTCGGATCTGACGCCGGAAAAAGACGGCAATATCAACGTGAACATGGAAGACGACGTCATCCGCGGCGCCACGGTCGTCAAGGACGGAGAGGTCACCTGGCCGCCGCCCGCGCCGAAGACGCCCGCGATCAAGCCCGCGCAACCGGCAGCGGCCAAGGCGCCGCCCAAGGAGGTCGCGCCGAAGAATGTCGGCATGAAATCCGCGATCACGCTGGTCGTCGGCGGGCTTGTCCTCGCCGGGCTCGGCACCGTCGCGCCGCCTGACTTCATGAAGCACCTGACCGTGTTCGTGCTGGCATGTTTTGTCGGCTACCAGGTGATCTGGAACGTGACGCCGGCGCTGCACACCCCGCTGATGAGCGTCACCAACGCGATCAGCGGCATCATCGTCATCGGCGCGCTGCTGCAGGTCTCCAGCCCGTCCAACCTGGTGACGATCCTCGCGGCGATCGCCATCCTGATTGCCACCATCAATATCGCGGGCGGGTTTCTGGTTACCCAGCGCATGCTCCGCATGTTCCGCAAAAGCTAGGAACTGGAGCACATTATGAGCGAAGGTATCACAACGGTCGCCTATATCGGGGCGAGCATTCTTTTCATTCTGAGCCTCGGCGGCCTGAGCAACCAGGAAACCGCGCGGCGCGGCAATATCTACGGCATCGTCGGCATGGCGATCGCGATCCTCGCGACCGTCCTGTCGACCCAGATCGACAACTACCTGGTCCTGATCGGCGCGGTCGTCGTCGGCGGCGCCATCGGCATGTATGCCGCATCGAAGGTCGAGATGACCCAGATGCCACAGCTTGTCGCCATCCTGCACAGCTTCGTCGGCCTTGCCGCCGTCCTCGTCGGCGTCGCGACCTATGTCGATCCGACCGCGTCCTATACGGGCGCCGAAAAGGTCATCCACGAGGTCGAGATATTCCTCGGCGTGTTTATCGGCGCGATCACGTTTACCGGCTCGGTCATCGCCTTCGGCAAGCTGCAGGGCAGCCTGTCGGGCAAGCCGCTGCTGCTGCCCGCGCGTCACTGGCTGAACCTCGCGGGCATCGTCGCTTCCATATGGCTCGGCGTCGAATTCCTGGGCGCTGCCGATCACAGTGCGGGCCTGACCCCGCTGCTGATCATGACGGTTATCGCCTTCCTGATCGGCATCCATCTGGTGATGGCCATCGGCGGGGCCGACATGCCCGTCGTTGTCTCCATGCTGAACAGCTATTCCGGCTGGGCCGCGGCGGCGACCGGCTTCATGCTGTCGAACGACCTGCTGATCGTTGTCGGCGCGCTGGTCGGCTCGTCCGGTGCGATCCTCAGCTACATCATGTGCAAGGCGATGAACCGCAGCTTCGTCAGCGTCATCCTGGGCGGCTTCGGCACCACCAGCGGCGCGGCCGCGTCCGGCGATGCGGAGCAGGGCGAGGTGGTCCCGGTGACGGTGGACGACACGGCGTCGATGCTGCTGGATGCGGACGAGGTCATCATCGTGCCGGGCTACGGCATGGCGGTCGCTCAGGCGCAGACATCGGTGAGCGAGATCACAAAGCTGCTGCGCGACAAGGGCGTGAACGTCCGCTTCGGCATTCATCCCGTCGCCGGGCGCCTGCCGGGCCACATGAACGTGCTGCTTGCCGAAGCCAAGGTGCCCTACGACATCGTGCTGGAAATGGACGAACTGAACGAGGATTTCCCGGATACGGACGTGGTCCTCGTCATCGGCGCCAACGACATCGTCAATCCCGGCGCGCAGGACGACCCCAGCAGCCCCATCGCCGGCATGCCGGTGCTGGAGGTCTGGAAGGCGAAAACCTCCATCGTGTTCAAGCGGTCCATGGCGAGCGGCTATGCCGGCGTCGACAACCCGCTGTTCTACAAGGAGAACAACCGCATGCTGTTCGGAGACGCCAAGGACAGCATCGACGGGATCCTGCAGGCGCTGAAGAGCTAGGGCAGATCCTGACCGCAGGCAGGATGTAGCCTTGTTGATTCCCCCGGCCTTCGAGCCGGGGGCTTTTTTATGCAAACCCGCCCGGTCGATCCGGTTGGTTCATGGAGTCAGGGACCGGGGTCCGGTATCGGGCGAATGTCGGACATCGGTCCCTGATATCGGAAATGTCTGTTCCTGACCCATAACCGACATTCCAGAAAAGAAAAAAGCAGACTCAAAGCATTACCACCATACTCGTACCGAGGGTTCGAATCCTTCTTCCTCCGTCTATTGGCAGCCTGAAGCGAGGTTGCCTTCAATTTCGGAGACTGGTTCGCATTGGACTGACCGCACCCATTAGACACCACCGAAGCAGGGCTCTCTATTTGCGGGCGTCAGGGTACTACTATAGGGTTCTCTCTCTAGCATTATTTCACGTAATTTCACTTGTCCGGGAGGGAGCTATGTTGAGAGTGGTATTTGCGGCATGTTTGGCCGTTGTTCTGTTCGGGTGTGCCCCGAATCCAAACGATGTTGCATTGGAACTCGGCCAGCCTCCGCTTGAGGAGGGTGAGTCAACAACTTCGCTTCGAGCGATTCAGATGCGCTCATTCAAGACGAATAACACGTCAGAGATAACAGCTGCCGGGATGGCGACCCTACAAGACCTTGGGTTCACCATTGAGGCTGCGTCAAGTGACTTTGGGGTCATCACGGGCTCGAAGGATCGTGACGCTGTAGAAGGTGGACAAGTGGCGGCTCAGGTGTTGATTACAGTGTTGGCAGCGCTGGCGGGTTCGTCACATACCCCGACCTATGACGAGAGTCAGAAGATCAAAGCCACCCTCATGGTCAGCAAGGTCGATGAAGGTACGTCGGAAGTTCGCATTTTTTTTGACCGACAGATTACGAACAACTTGGGCCAGCTATGGAAGGCGGACCTCATCAAGGAACCTGAAATCTATCAAGAGTTCTTTGCCAAGTTATCCCAAAGTGCGTTCTTCGAGGAGCAAGGGCGATGAGAAAATCTAAACGGTATTGTTTCGTCCTTGTTACTTGTTCGGCATTATCCGTCGCCGCATGCCAACCAAAACCTCCTGAACTCGTTCTGAGCACAAAAAGTGCTGTTGAACTTCGGAGTATGCAAGCTCGACGGTTCGAGACCGGAGACGAAGCCAAGGTCTATCGAGCCGTGATCGCCACTATGATGGATTTGGGGTATGCGATAACCACACTAGAACCCGATGCGGGGACCGTCACAGGGAACAAGTTGGCGCAGCTTGACTTAACTGTGACGGTTACGCCAATTAACGATGAACAGACTAGCGTACGAGCCAACGCAATCGTAAAGGTCGGTCCACAGGTACAGTTCGCCCCCACGCAAGTTGATGGGCCTGAGTTTTACCAGAAGCGGTTCTTTGAGCCGTTGTCCAAGGCCCTATTTCTTGAGGCACTATATGAGCCTGAAGATGCACCCAAAGACAACAAACCATTAGCCGAAAATTAGAAGAGGAATAAGGTCGACATGAATACACGGAAAAGTGGTACGCTTCTAGTTCGGATGGCAGTTGTTCTGTCCGCATTTTCTCTAGTGCCCGCATGTCAGACGGTTGGCCAACACGCCTCTGAGGTTCGAGATGCGCAAGCCACGGATGAGAAGTTGACGGTTGGAACAGTTCAACGTCAAATTTCGGTCGGCATGTCATCAGCAGATGTCGTCGCCGTGCTCGGCTCCCCGAATATGGTGACTACCGACAGCAAACGTCGTGAAAACTGGGTCTACGATAAGATCAGCACGAACCGTGCTTATTCTGCGTCTTCTGGCGGCATTAGCACGCTGTTTCTTGGTGGCGCACTGATTGGGGCAGGTGCGGCTGGCGGTGGTCTTGGAGCCAATTATTCTAGCGGTGCGGGAGCGAGTTCCACGAGCCAACGGACACTGACCGTCATCATTAAGTACGATGAGGACAGCATGGTTCGCGACTTCTCGTATCGCTACAGCAGCTTTTAGCGATGGGTTGCTTTTCTAGGTTCTCGGCAGCACTGGCTACGGTGACGCTTATTGGGGCTTGTCAGCAGACAGTGACAACTCCGACGGAGGCGCTGAGCCTTACTTCGAGTACTTCTTCGATAAGAGCTCAGCAAAGTCGCAACATCGAAACACCAGATGAGGCGACGCTGCTAGCGGCAGTCGTATCAACCCTTCAAGATTTTGGGTTCAAAATCGAGGAAAGCCAACTGGACTTCGGAATCGTCTCTGGATCGAAGGAGCAAGGCGCGGGTGTTTTCGGGAATCTTCCCTACGATATTCGTATTTCGGTCTCATCCAAGATGGTCGATAAGGGGCTTGCGTTAGTTCGCGTCAATGT
>Ga0233450_10003547_pt1 | contig 14588 bp, 13 predicted proteins | sample 011ome_30_FD_189956 | JGI IMG/M metagenome (GOLD analysis project Ga0233450, IMG submission 189956) | Coastal salt marsh microbial communities from the Groves Creek Marsh, Skidaway Island, Georgia - 011501CT (spades assembly) | ecosystem: Environmental > Aquatic > Marine > Intertidal zone >... | reverse complement strand
TGGTGATTGTTACAAAGCACTTCCGTTGTTTGAAGAATTAATGACCTACTTCAGAATGACAGAAAGAGGGGAAGATGTGTATTACTATTATGCGAACACGCAATTTTGCTTAAAGGAATACTATTTAGCGGCCTACTATTTTAAAAGATTTACGGTGAATTATCCCAATAGTCCAAAAGCAGAAGAATGTGCATTTAATTCAGCTAGATGCAGTATGTTAAATTCTCCTGAGTATAATTTAGATCAATCAGATACATATAAAGCAATTGATGATTTCCAGTTGTTTATGAATCATTATCCAGAAAGTGGTTTAGTTGATTCCTGCAATACTTTGATAGGTGCCTTAAGAAGTAAGCTGGAAACAAAGAGTTTTGAAAAAGCCAAGCTGTATTATAAAATGGAGAAATATCGTTCAGCTGTCATTTTATTTAATACAACCTTAGAAGAATTTCCAGATACAGACTTTAAAGAAGAGGTCTTGTATTTAATCATTAGGTCCAATTTTTTGTTTGCTAGTAATAGTATAGAGACAAAAAAAGAAGAACGTTATGATAATACTATCAAATCTTATTATACCTTTGTCGACCAATTTGACTCAAGTAAATTTCTGAAATCAGCAGAAAGCTATTTTAAATCGAGTCAAAAAGAACTAGATAAAATTAGAAACGTCAATTAATATGGCTTATAGAGACAGTACAGCAGAAAGAACTACTATTACTAGAAATGTTGGTGATTTAGAAGAGAAAACAGGAAATGTTTACGAATCAATTGTAATTCTTTCAAAAAGAGCTAATCAAATAAATGCTGAGTTAAAAGAGGAGCTAACTTCTAAATTGGAGGAATTTGCTTCATCTACAGACAACTTGGAAGAAATTTTTGAAAATAGAGAGCAAATAGAGGTTTCTCGTTTTTACGAAAGATTGCCTAAGCCAGGTGCTATGTCAATGCAAGAGTTTGAAGAAGACAAAATTTACTGGAGAAAGCCAGATTCTGAGACTAAGTCATAATAAAGTATGCTCAACGGCAAGAAAATAATTCTAGCTGTTTCGGGTAGTATAGCCGCTTATAAGTCGGCGTTAATCATACGGTTATTAATTAAAGCTGGAGCTTCTGTCAAAGTAATTATGACCGAAGCTTCTGAGGATTTTATTACTCCATTAACACTTGCTACTTTGTCTAAAAATCCAGTTCTAAAGGATTTTACAAAGGATCATGATTCAGGAGAATGGAATAATCATGTAGATTTGGGATTGTGGGCAGATGCAATTATCGTTGCCCCTGCGACAGCAAATACAATGGCAAAAATGGTTTCAGGTAATGCTGATAGCTTATTATTGGCAGTTTACTTATCGGCTAGATGTCCGGTATTTGTAGCTCCTGCTATGGATTTAGATATGTACAAACATGAATCAACACAAGGGAATATAAATACACTTATTGAAAGAGGTAATTTGATTATTCAGCCGGAATCAGGTGAGCTTGCAAGTGGGCTAATTGGTGAAGGAAGACTGACCGAACCAGATCACATTCTTGAATTCTTAAATAAGTACTTTGCTGAAAAAGCATCACTTTATGGTTTAAGACTTATGGTGTCAGCTGGTCCTACCCAGGAACCAATTGATCCAGTGCGCTTTATTGGGAACCATTCTTCAGGAAAAATGGGGTTTGCATTAGCTGAAGAAGCAGCAAAAAGAGGTGCAGATGTGACGTTAATTACTGGACCGGTTAGCTTGGAAACTCCACATGGCGTTAATAGAATAAATGTCAAAACGGCTCAAGATATGTTTGATGTTTGCACAAATAATTTTGATAAGCAGGATATAATTATAATGGCCGCTGCTGTGGCAGATTATGCGCCAATTGAGGTTGCGTCAGAAAAGCTTAAGAAGAAAGCTGAGGATTGGAATATTGAGTTGAAGAAAACTAAAGATGTTTTAGCATGGATTGGAGAGAATAAAAAAGAAAATCAAAAATTAGTTGGTTTTGCTTTAGAAACCGAAAATGAAGAAGCAAATGCATTTGGAAAATTAGAAAGAAAAAATTTAGATATAATTGTACTGAATTCGTTGAAAGATAAGGGTGCGGGTTTTCAACATGAATCCAATAAAGTAACAATTATTGATCGGAATAATAAAGTGACTAGTTTTGAGTTAAAGAGTAAGCAAGATGTAGCCATAGATATTTTGGATGCCATAGAAAATTACTAAGTTGACGATTAATGTATTTGATTAGAATAAATATAATATTGTTTATGATTTCACTCTCTAGTTTCTTAAAGGCGCAAGAGATGAATTGTCAGGTACAGGTTATTGCCCCAACATTGCAAAGCTCTCCAGCAAATTCAGAGATAATACAAGAATTGCAAGCAACTGTTTTTGAATTTATTAATGGTACGAAATGGACAAATGAAGTTTTTCAAGATGAGGAACGTATAGAGTGCAGTATTCTAATAAACATAAATTCAAAAACAGGAAGTGATCAATTTAAGGCAAGTATTCAAGTTTCATCGTCACGGCCTGTTTATGGATCAAGTTTTAAAAGTCGTCTATTAAATTATAATGATAATAGTCTTACTTTCCAGTATCAAAGAGGTGCTTCGTTAGTTTTTACCCCAGATAGACACCAAAACAATTTAGCCGATGTTTTGGCTTTCTATGTATATATGGTTATTGGGTATGACTATGATTCATTTTCCTTAAAAGGAGGGACGCCTTATTTTGATAAAGCACAACAGATTGTATCGAACTGCCAAAATGCACCTGAGGCAGGTTGGAAACCACAAGAAGGTACAAAAAACAGATATTGGATAGTTGTTAACCATGTGCAGAATTTGTTTGATCCATTACGAGTTTGTTTTTATGAATACCATAGACAAGGGTTTGATTTGTTGTATTCTAAAAGAGACGAAGCAATTGAAAAAGTAACAAATGCAATACAATTATTAGAGACTATACACAAAACGAGACCGAATTCCTTCAATGTACAAATGTTTTTTACAGCCAAAGCAGATGAGATAACGGCTCTTTATAAAGGGGCTCCAGCCGATGTCAAGAATAAGGTTTTTAATACTTTGGTGAAATTAGATCCAGGAAATATCTCCAGATACAACAAAATGAAACAGGGTAAATAAAATCTGTTAATTTTAATTTAATCAATAATTTTTTATATTCCTTTATCTACCTTTGTACTCAAATTAATAATTGGATAAAATGAATATGTTTAAAGGAGTTGGAGTTGCATTAGTAACACCTTTTCAAAGTAATGGGCAAGTTGACTTTAACGGTCTTCAAAGGCTTGTTGAACATCAAATAAACAATGGTACGGATTACCTAGTGGTACAAGGTACTACGGGGGAATCGGCAACTCTATCTTCGGATGAAAAGAAGGCTGTACTGGATTTCATAATTGAAATTAACGCAAAACGATTACCAATTGTTTTAGGAATAGGTGGGAATAATACCGGAGCAGTAGTAGAAGCAATTAAGTCAGCCGACTTAAAATATGTTGATGGAATTTTGTCAGTTAGTCCTTATTATAATAAACCATCTCAAGAAGGGATTTATCAACATTATAAAACGATTTCAGCAGCTACTTCAAAGCCGATAATCCTTTATAATGTGCCAGGTAGGACAATGAGCAATGTATTGGCCCAAACAACATTGAGAATAGCAAGAGATTGTAAAAACATTGTTGCAGTTAAAGAAGCTTCAGGAAATTTAGAACAGGTAATGGAAATTATCAATAATAAGCCAGAAGGGTTTGTTGTTCTATCTGGTGATGATGCATTGACATTGCCGCATATGGCCATTGGTGGTGATGGCGTTATTTCTGTGGTAGCAAATGCCTTTCCAAAAAGATTTTCTACACTAGTTCATGCTGCTATGGAAAACAATATGGATTTGGCTCGTGAAAAGCACTATGAGCTATTTGAAGTAATCCAACAATTATTTGCAGATGGTAATCCAGGAGGTGTAAAACATGTTCTTAAATTATTGAATATTTGCGATGAGAACTTACGCTTACCATTGGTTCCTGTGAGTAAAGACGTGGCAGATAAGTTATACGCTTTAACTGCTAAAATAGGGGAGAAGGTAGTTTAGCCAAATCTAAAGTTAATATTTTGAATAAACTTCAATTTTTTTTCAAGTTGGAGCTTATTTCGTGTAGGACAATTAAGCTTTATTATGCAGTCTAACTCAAATTGTTGTTCTGCAATTTCTAAATCAAAAGCTTTGACAATTCCCATTATTGAATTCATACTATCGTATTTAAAATCAATAGTTAAAACTTCTGTGATCTCTTTTTTTATAATTTCCGCATTGTTTAGTGCATTTTTAGCGGCTTCTTTATAGGCTGTAATTAATCCACCTACACCGAGCTTAGTTCCCCCAAAATACCTAATAACTATTATAGAAACATTGGTAACTCCAAATGATAAAAGTTGTCCATAAATAGGTTTTCCAGCAGAGTTATTGGGTTCTCCATCATCACTGTAACGGAATAGTTTTCCTTCTGGACCAATGCTGAATGCATAGCAATGATGGCCAGCATCGTGATATTTTTTTTTAATTCTGGAAAGACCTTCTTTGAATTGAATTTCCGAATTTATTGGAATTGCAAATGCAATAAATTTGCTTCCCTTCGCCTTATAAATTCCTTCCGAAGGAGCTTTTATTGTTTTGAATGAATTCATCCAAATATATAATGTCCGAAACTAAAAACAGCAATTGCACCACAAGCAAATAATATCCCAATCCAGTTTCCCCTAGTTAGTTTTTCTTTATAAAGAATAATTCCAATGATAGATGATAATACAACAACTCCCATGCTAACCATTGGGAATACGACAGAAGCTTCTAGGCCAGGAGCGCTAAGTGCTTTAAGCATAAATAACAAGGAAAAAAAATTGGGAACACCTAGAATTACTCCCCAAAGTATATTCTTTAATTCAAATTTTGGAGGGGATGCTGCCGATTTTCCTAAAAGGATGAGAATTCCACTGATAGATGCAATAAAGAAAAGAACAATAAAGTATAGCATGTCATCTCCTGGATTAAGCATTGTTTTTGAATCATTAAAAATGGCATCTGCTATTCCTTGACCAACAAAAACCAAAATAATTAACCAAAGATACTTAATGTTGAAATTGAGTTTACCTCCTTTTGTTGAGGCCAAATAGATTCCAATTAAAGCGAATACAAAACCGATAATTTTTTCTATAGAAATTTGATCTTCTGGGTAAAGGATTAAGGCAGCTGCAACAGGAATCACTAAGGACATTTTATTCGCAACAGTAGTAACAGCAATACCTACTTTTTGGGTTCCGAAGGCATAAAAATTAAATACAACGATGAAAAGAAACCCTATTGCCATAGCATGATAAAGCCATGGAACAGAAAGTATGTGCTGCAGGTTAATTGACTTCTCTGATAAAATAAAACCAATAGTTCCTGCAGTAATATAATTTACAATAAGTGCCTGAAGGTTGTCTACTTTAAACCTTGCGAAAAGTTTAAATATAATAATCAAAAGGTTGAATACCACTATTGTTAATATTACGTAGATCATTTAGTGTAATAAGTGATTTTGTCTTTGCCAAATGTAAACTTTTCAGCGGGTTTAATATTTAATTGCGGAGCTTTAACTCCTTCCGCAAAGAAAGACTTTCCCGTTAAAACTCTAGCTTCATCCCATAAATCATTTTCAAGAAACTGATTTAAGGTAAAAGCGCCACCTTCGATAATTAATGAAATAATATTATTTTCGGCACAAATTGACCATAAATCATCAAAAAACGACTCAAAAGTGACTTTTTTATGCAAAATTGAGTCATTTTCTTCATTTTTTAATTCGTTAAGAATAATAGTTTTCGATTCAGAATTGAATATTTTAATGTCTTTGGCCAGTTCCAATTTTTTGTCAATAACTATCCTAATAGGGTTTTTCCCATCAACTACTCTTGCCGTTAACTCCGGATTATCATTAATTGCGGTGTTTTTTCCAATTAGTATAGCATCCTCTTCACTTCTCCATTTATGGGTTAATTGTTTTGTGTTGGGATGAGTAATCCAATTTATAGTTGGGAAAGTATCTGTTCTGTTTTTGTCCATGAATCCATCCTGAGATTGGGCCCATTTTAGAATAATGTACGGTCGTTTCTTCTCATGAAAAGTGAAGAAACGCTTGTTTAAGGCAAGACAAGCTTTTTCAAGCACACCGAATATTACGTTGACACCAGCTTTTCGCAGTTTTTCAATTCCTTTGCCATCAACCTCCGTGTATGAGTCTCTGCAACCGATTACCGCATTCGGAATTTTCGATTCAATTATCAAGTCGCTACAAGGCGGAGTTTTACCAAAATGGACACACGGTTCTAATGAAACGTAAATTGTAGCCTTAGAAAAAAGTGACTTATCTTTAACTGCATTTATTGCATTGACTTCGGCATGTGCTTCACCATAAAGTTGATGGTATCCTTCACCTATTATCTTATCGTCATGAACTACAACTGCACCAACCATAGGATTAGGCGACACATTACCAGCTCCATTTTGTGCTAGCTCAATACATCGCTGCATATATGCTTCGTGCTTCATACATGCGAAAATACGATTTTGAGAGCAATAAAAAAGCTTTTAAATTTTATGATAGTTTCAAGCTTCTGTTTTTATGACATGAGATGGATGTAATACATTGTCTATGATTTCTGATAAGATCCGTTCAGTTTTATTCTTAAAGAAATACAAATATAATCAAGGTAGGTATTATTGATTTGAACATTATTAATTAAAGCAATACACAAAATAGGATATTCCATCTTTTTGATAAGCCATAGTATAGTATTTTTCTGGAAGCCCATCAATATCAGTTCCTACATGATAATCAAAATTTTTAGATTTTATTTTTTTGATATCGTTTCCAATTCCTTTTAAAATTAAATCTATATGTAATCCATCATTGCTAATAATTCTAGAATACATATGAGCTACACCAGTTGGACTTGTAACTTTTCCACTTGGAGTTATTCCAACCCTTCCGCCGGCATTATCTGTAGACATCTTAGCGCTTAACCATCTTTGACATTCATCTTTAAAAGATTTGTCAAATACGATTTCAGAATTTAGAGAATCCTTTAACAGCTTATCTACATTTAAAATAATGTTTTCTATAGATTCTCCATAAGCAACTTGCACTTGTCCTTGCGGTTTAGCGTTTAAAGACAAAAAAACTAATGCGGTTAATAATGATAAATAGAATTTATACTGTTTCATGATATTTTGTTTTGGTTTATATCATGACAATTCCTTTTTTTCAAAAGGGTACAAACTAATTCTATAAGTTTATTGAGTCATTTGAAGGCAAGCCTTCGATTATTTTGTATTTGATATAAGCGGAGTCTCTATAACACGCATTAAAATGCCACCATTCTGTTTGAATGTTAAAAAACCTTCCAGCTCGCATAGACCTTCTTAAAAGTTTTCGATTATCAACTTGTTGTTTCGTAAGTAAACTATCTTCCAACATTTGTTTTTCTTTTATAGGCCATGCGAGTATTCCAAAATGATCAAAATCAGTTCCCATGTCTAAGGCTTCTTCTGAAAGCGCATTTGCCAATGTAATATCTACAGCAGCTCCAAAATTATGCAACGATCCGTTTTTTGGATTTGAAACAAATTTAGTTTTCTCATTTATAGGCATATCCAGTAGATCCCACATATATTGTTGTACGCTTCTTGGTCGAACAGCATCGTAAATTAGTAATGTAAGAGTAGAATCTTTCTTTTTAAGATATTCTTGGCAATGCTTTAATCTATCTGCAATGTCTGGTTGTAGGTAGCAATTTGTTAAGCAACCATACATGTTTTTTTTCATAAAGTTGTCTGTTGTTGAATATTTTAAATCAACTAGGATGGAAGAATCGAGACTCTTTATATTAACCAATCCTTCGTTAATGAGATATTCCTCTAACAAACAAGAAGACTCTGTTATTATAGTTTTCTGAATTGGAGCAATTGAGTCTATTTCATTAGTATCCATGGAAATGTTCGGAGATGGTACTGCATTTTCATTTTTATCTATGGATTCCGTTGCGCATTGTAATAAAATGCCTGAAAATAAACAGATTAAGAGTATATAGTTTGGTTTACCCATTCGTGTAAATGTAGAAAAACAAATTGACTCCTACTTTTTTATTTTCTACTCATAGCGTATATTTGATGGATAACAATAAAAACCTTGCACATGGCCTCATTTGATATAGTTAGTAAAGTTGACGGACAAAGTCTAGACAATGCAATTAACTCTGTAAAAAGGGAAATTCAAAACCGTTACGATTTTAAAGGTTCGGATACCACAATTGATCTAGATAAAAAAACGAATCAAATTCATATAGTTACGGATAATGACATGAGAATGGGACAAGTTGAAGGCGTAATTATTGGTCAATTAGTGAAAAATAAGATATCACCGGATTATATGGATATGGGAAAAGAGCTATATGCAGCGGGGAAAATGGTTAAAAAGGATATTCTAATTAAACAGGGTATTGATAGAGAGATTGCAAAGAAGATAGTAAAGAGTATAAAAACGACAAAGTATAAAGTTCAAGCGTCTATTATGGATGATCAGTTAAGAGTAGTTGGTAAAAAATTAGATGATTTGCAAGGTGTTATTGCCCATTGTAAAAGCGAAGATTTTGGCGTTCCTTTGCAGTATAATAATTTTAAGTAAGAATTGATTTTGGGTAATCGGTATTTAATCAGCGAAATCTGCTAATTCCATCCATCTTTCCGATTTAATATCTATAGCAGTTACTGTTTCCGTCAGTTCATTTGAAATTTTTTCAATTTCAGAATAGGGGAGGTCTCCTTTATTCAATTCCTCAGAGAGTTTGTTTTTTCTAGCCTCTAGATTTGCTATTTCCTTCTCCAGGTTATTAAATTCTATTCTTTCTTTGTGAGTTAACTTAGTTTTTTCTTTTTCAACTTTTACAGTTGGTTTTTCGTTTTTCGTTTGGATTTTCTTTCCGAGACTTTTCTTTTCTCTTTTAAATTCTCTGTATTTGGTGTAATTACCAAGAATATCATTAACAGTGCCATCGCCATTCATTACAAATAGGTGATCAGCAATTTTATCCATAAAATATCTATCGTGAGAAACGATAATTAAACAACCTCCAAAAGAAAGTAGATAATCTTCCAAAATTTGAATAGTGAAAATATCCAAATCATTGGTAGGCTCATCCATTATTAAAAAATTCGGATTTTGCATTAAAACAGTGATGAGATAGAGCCGCTTTCTTTCTCCTCCACTTAAAGTTGAGACGTATTGATAGTGCATTCTATTGTCAAATAAAAAACGCTCTAAAAGAACTGTAGCACTCAATTTTTTTCCGTTGCTCATAGGAAGATATTCTCCTATGTCTTTAATGACATCAATTACCCTTTTGTCTTCTTCTAGAATTAAGCCTTTCTGCGTGTAATAACCAAATCTAATCGTTTCTCCAACAACAACTTTTCCGCTGTCTACAGGTTCTTTTTCAGTGATAATGTTCAGAAATGTAGACTTTCCCGATCCATTTGCTCCTACAAGACCAACACGTTCTTTACGTTTAAAGATATAATCAAACTTATCCAATATGATTTTATCACCATAAGCCTTTGAAACCTTGTGCATTTCTAGAATTTTATTGCCAAGCCTTTCCATGCTTACATCAATTTCAACTTGATCTTCTTTTATGTTTGTCTTCGCTATTTTTTCGGTTTCATAAAAGTCATTTATTCTGGCTTTAGATTTTGTCCCTCTTGCCTTAGGCTGACGTCTCATCCATTCTAATTCCTTTCTGAAGAGGTTTTTTGCTTTGTCAATGTTGGCTTGTGTAATGGCATACCTTTCAGCTCTTTTATCTAAGTAATAGGAATAATTTCCTTTGTAACGATGTAAGTCGCCACCATCTAATTCTAGTATTTCATTACAAACTCGTTCTAAAAAGTAACGATCATGAGTTACCATGAAAAGGGTAATATTTTTAGCAGCTAAAAATTTTTCTAACCACTCAATCATGTCAAGGTCAAGGTGATTTGTTGGCTCATCTAAAATGATAATATCTGGATCTTCAATGAAGATTTTAGCCATAGCCAATCTCCTTTTTTGTCCACCCGACATATTTCCAACCACTTGATTATGGTCGTGTAATTTTAATTTCGATAGAATCTCATCTATGGAGCTTTGAACACCCCATGCGTCTAGTTCACTTAGTTTTTCAAAAACTTCTTGCATTCTATCTGTCTTCTCAGGTTGAGCGAGAAGTTCCTCGTATTCTTTTGAGAATTTTATTTTTTCACTGTCTGTGTCATAAATGGTTTCAATAACTGTTTTAGAATTATCAAATTTTTGTTCCTGTTCTAAAAAGCCAACTGTAATTTCCTTGCGATAAACAATTGAACCTTCATCGGGGACATCTTTTCCCGTTAAGCAGTTTAATAATGTAGATTTACCTGACCCATTTTTTGCAACCAAAGCAATTTTTTGTCCTTTGTCAAGTCCAAAAGAAATCTTTTCAAAAAGAATTTTTTCCGCGTAATTTTTGCTGATGTTTTCAACTGATAAATAATTCATGACTGCAAAGTTAGTTTTTGAAACGAGTAAACATAAAAAAAGCGTTGAACCATTATGAACAACGCTTTTTAATTAGTTACCTACAATGTTAATTATATATCTTATCAAATACGGAAGTGTAGTTTTCCATAATGATTTTTCTTTTAAATTTAAGAGTTGGAGTTAATTCTCCAGATTCAACTGTAAATTCCGCAGGTAGTAATTCGAATTTCTTGATTTGTTCCCAATTTCCAAAATTTGCGTTATATTTTTCAATTTCTTCTTGGATTCTTGCAATTACCTTTGGGCTTTCAATTATTTCTTGATTTGAATTTAAATCAATCCCTTTTTCTTTTGCCCAGGCTATAACAAATTCAAATGCTGGCACTATAAAAGCAGCAGGCATTTTCTGACCTTCACCGATTACCATTATTTGCTCAATGAATCTAGACTCTTTGAATTTATTTTCCATTACCTGAGGAGCAATGTATTTTCCTCCAGAAGTTTTAAATATTTCCTTCTTTCTGTCAGTTATTTTTAAATACCCGTCGTCCGATAGAGTTCCGATATCACCAGTATGAAACCAACCGTCTTTATCAATAACTTCATCTGTCAAATCTTGACGTTTGTAATAACCCATCATTAAGCATGGTCCCATTGTGCAAATTTCTCCATCTTCAGCAATTTTAACTTCAACGTTGTCCAGTTTTTTACCAACTGAGCCAAATTGCACTCCTGTAGCAAATGAGTTTACCGAAACAACTGGAGAAGTTTCTGTTAGCCCATATCCTTCAAATACAGGAATGCCAATGGCATGATAAAAACGCGCTAATCTTGGTTGAAGAGCCGCTGCGCCAGAAGCTATTGCTAAAATTCTTCCGCCTAATTTTTCTCTAATTTTACTGTAAACTAGTTTGTCTGCAATCTTTCTTTGGAAACTTGGGTGTTTTCCATATTCATAGGTGTCTGTTAGTCCAATTGCCCACGAAAATATTTTAGCTTTCACACCACCACCAGCAGTTCCTTTGGTAATAACGCTGTCGTATACTTTTTCCAATAATCTAGGAACAGCAGTAAAAACGTGTGGTTTTAGTTCAGAGATGTTATCTACTAATGTATCTATGGATTCAGCATAATAAAGCGAAACTCCAGAAATTTGATACAAATAAGTAATCATTCTTTCATAAACATGGCAAATCGGTAAAAAACTCAAGCCAATCGAGTCTCTTGTTACTGGTAACCTCGGAAAGCTTCCTTTTGCATTTTCCACTAGGTTCTGATGCGATAACATTACACCTTTTGGTGTTCCAGTTGTTCCAGATGTATAAATTAGTGTAGCCAAATCGGTAGTTTTTATCCCATCTTTTAATTTTTGGACTTCTTCATCATTTCCGTCTTTACCATTTTCAAGAATTTCTGTCCAATGTTTAGCTCCATCAACTTTATTGAATGTAAAGATCTCACTTAGAGTGGGCACCGAGCTTTTTATGTTTTGAATTTTCTTTAGTAAATCAGCATCAGAAACAATGCATATTTTAATTTCTGCATCATTAAAAATGAATTTATAGTCATCTTCTGAAATAGTAGGGTACACCGGTACGTCAATAGCCCCAACTTGTAAAATACCGATATCCATAATATTCCATTCAGGTCTATTGTTAGATATCAAGGCAATTTTATCTCCAGGCTTAATCCCCATTTTTAAAAGACCTTTGCTTATTAAATTTGCTTGATCTACATACTCTTGCGTAGAGTATGTAACCCAAGAGCCGGTATCCTTACCCGCGATACAAACATCTTGAGGGAAATTGTTAAGTTGGTAGTAAGGGACATCAAAAATTCTAGTAATATTCTTCATTATAATATTGTTGTTTTTTTGCTGGTTATGTGATGTAACTGTTAGACAAAAGTATAAATCATTTAGTTAAGAATCAAATAATTGTAGATGAACATAAAAGTCAATCATTTATATAACTATTCTTTGCGGTCAACGTATTAAGTATGGTTCGTATTCTAACAATTCTTCATTAGAATTAGGTATGTTTGTTTCGAGGAAAATATGATTTAGTATTGTTTATAAATTAAAAACAATTAGAAATAGGTATTAAATTAGAGTTATGGTGAAAACGACGAGAATATTAATTGTTACTCAGTTGCTTCTTTTTATAATAGGAGTGAATAAAAAAGTAATTGGGCAGGATCCAATATTCACACAGTTTTATTCAAATCCAATATATTTAAACCCAGCTTTTGTGGGTTCTAGAGTATGTCCTCGTTTTGCACTAAACTATCGAAACGAATGGCCAAATATCTCGGGAAACTTTATAACTACAGCCGCTGCATATGATCAAAAAGTAGAGGGTTTGTCTGGTGGTTTAGGTTTAATTGTTTTGACGGATAATGCAGCTAAAACGGTAAAAACAACCAGAGCGAGTGCTGTATACGCTTACAATCAATCTGTTACAAGAAAATTTTCTGTAAATTTTGGTATTGAGGTAACTTATTTTCAAAAATCACTAGATTGGAATAAGTTGACTTTTGGAGATATGATTGACCCACGTAGAGGGTTTGTCTACCCAACTAATGATTTATCAAGAGGAGGCACTTCTAGTGGTATTGATTTTTCAGCTGGGGTTATTGGTTATACAGATAAATTTTTCTTTGGATTTGCTACGCATCACCTAAATGAACCAAATGAATCATTAATGAATAGTGTTGATGTTCCATTGCCGAGACGCTATACTGCTCATTTAGGGGCTTCCATACCACTAGAGGTGAATGGTGGGAGATATTCAAAATCCAAAGATTTTGTTTCTCCAAACATAATTTTCACACAGCAGGGAACATTTCAGCAATTGAATATGGGATTATATGTTAAGAAAAGTTCATTAACAGGCGAAGTTTGGTACAGAAACAAGGATGCTTTTATTATTACAGTAGGATTGGAGTCTGAATACATAAAAGTTGGATATTCCTATGACATAACAATTTCAAAGTTATCTCTTGGTTCTGGAGGGTCTCACGAGGTGTCAATGGGGTTTAATTTTGCATGTAAGCCTAAAAAGAAATCTTTCAGGATGATAAGTTGTCCATCATTTTAAATTTATTTATAATTTTTTGGTAAACTTTTTTCTTAGCATTTATCAATAATTGGTACTATTTGTTAATGACTTATTACCAGCTGCTTGGTGTAAAATTCACTTCCCAAATTAAGCGTTATGAAATAAAGCCCATTTATTAATTCCTTAACCGGAAGTTGAATGTTGTTTTTTCCATATACCAGGTTTTGTAATTTTAATTCATTTATTTTTTTACCACTTATGTCATAAATTGTCAACTCTCCATTATTGGTCGGATTGGTTAGGTTAAATGATAATAATGTATTTGAACTAGCAGGGTTTGGTATTATTGCTAATGAATGTATGTTCGAAGATTCTTCTATGGCCGTGGCTGAAGATATTTTAAAGCCAATATCAGCATGATAAATTCCATTGCTAGAAGCTATTCCAGGCCAATATTGTTTGTCCCAGAAATTACTATTGTCTTCATACCTTGCAGCATGAGAAGCAATTATTCCATGATTATAAGAACCTGTAGTATGAACAAAAAGGTCATCAAAAAAATAGTACATTATAAAATCATTAATTTGATTTGTTGGAGTAGGATTGTTAAAATATGTGTCTAAAGTATCACCTGTATTATACGGGTTTCCGGGAATATAGGTGACACTAGCGCCTATAACTTCTCCAACTCCAATAGTTTCTCCGATAGCATATTTTTTTGTTTGCCAAACACTAGATGTATCGTTGAAATCTAATATTTCTACTATTTCAAGCAACGGATTATCACCTCTTCTTAATGTTGAATCATAGGATACTCTTGCATATGATCTACCTCCATAGTTAGGGTCTCCCGCCCATGGGTCTTCATATAAATTAACAAAATTTGCTTGCTTAAAGAATTGTATTATTAGCGTATCTGGAGCACCTATT
>Ga0233450_10003546_pt1 | contig 14590 bp, 13 predicted proteins | sample 011ome_30_FD_189956 | JGI IMG/M metagenome (GOLD analysis project Ga0233450, IMG submission 189956) | Coastal salt marsh microbial communities from the Groves Creek Marsh, Skidaway Island, Georgia - 011501CT (spades assembly) | ecosystem: Environmental > Aquatic > Marine > Intertidal zone >... | reverse complement strand
GAGCGCGCCCAGTCTAACACGATGACCCGCGGCGTCACCATCAACCAGGCGGGAGGCACCATGGTGGCGGGCGGATCCACGTCGAACATCGGGTTCAACACACCCATTGTAAATAGTGGGTTGCCCGGAACCGCCAACTATGGGTATGGCTCAAGTTTTTGGGGTAGCCCCGGGACCAATTTCGTCACGACCGAGGGGGAGGTCTACTTCGGGGGTACGAATGATTATGGGCAGGCGGGTGACGGCAGCACGAGCGCCAAATATGAATGGATTCAGTCGACGCCCGCGTCATCCTATCCGATCGTGGGGTGGGCGCAAGGATCCGAGTTTGCTCAAGCACTCGACTCGGCGGGACAACTTTGGGCAGCGGGGGAGAATGCCTATGGTAAGCTTGGTGTTGGCGACACCACGAATAGAACCACGTGGACGGCGAACACATCAATTGGTATTACTCAAGCCATTTCATGTGGATTTAGTCACTCCCTTAGACTTGCGGCGGACGGGACAATACAAGCATGTGGAAGCGGAAACTCGAACCGTCTGGGAGTCGGCTCTACAGACACAGCAAACTACTCCTACTTCAAGGACTCCGCAAGCGGCGAAATGAGCGGACAGACGGCAAAGTCTGTCTGGGCTGAAACGTCTGGTTCGTTTGCGGTTCGCTCGGACAATAAATTGTTATTTGTTGGATACAATGGAGAAGGAAATGGTGGTGTTGGATCTGCGACAAACCCAGTAACGACGTGGACACGTTGTGACACAACAAACTACGGCAGCGAGACGCCAGTCCAGGTCTCCTGTTGTAATGATAGAACCGATGACTATTTTAGCATGATGATCACCGCCGAAGGAAACATCTACGGAACAGGTTCTGGACAATATAATAAAACGGGTCTCAACAACAGCGAAGCAGATGTAAACAAGTTTACGCAGTGCACGGGCGATATAAGGAACGTCACAGTGACTCGTGTTTCTACCACCTATAATGCTTCAATTTGTCTGGACAGCACGGGGAATGTGTGGATTACAGGGCGTTCCGTTGTTAATGGAAATCCAAGTGATGATGACAACGCAGAGTTTACCAAGATCACAGAGCCCGCGGAGTTCTATTCGAAGACCATCGTCAATGTCTTTGGAGGTGACGCCGACACATTCTATGCCGTGGACAGCGAGGGGACTATGTGGGGTGTCGGGCAGCGGTTGAGGGGTATTGGTCTGATCGAAACGGATGGAACTGATTCAAAGCTCTTCACCAAGATCCCGATCTACGACGTGGTTCCCAAAGAGTTCAAGTACACCCCAACGCTGACCCTCGAGAATCCCAACGCGGACTACGGCGCGACGGTCGAGTTCAAGAATCCGAACAACCGGGCGTTCATCAATCTGGACGACAAGACCTCGACGCTCCGTTTGGGCTTTGTGGACAACGAGAACAACGCGGGGCTGTTTAGGGGGGTCGGTATTGAACCTGGTGGTTCGTTTTCGGAAAAAATCAGCATAGTTAATACCGCGGATATAACCACTTCTGCCGAAGTCCTTCGATTACAAAGAGGAAATGGAACTGGTGACTTGAAATCTAGTACGAGAGGAACAATCGGTTTGTACCTTAGAGATAATAATGTTGGAGGCGGTGAAGTTGCTAGAATTTCATGGGGACATGATGGAGGGGATACTGATCCAGAAGGGAAAGGAAGACTTGGGTTTTGGACATCTAATACAGGTGGTGCAGAAGGCGTTCCTGTTGAACGCATGACAATTCGCGCAAGCGGCAGAGTCGGCATCGGGACGACGAACCCAGAAAATGGTCTGCACATCTATGGGGGGCAAAGTGACTTTAGCCCAGATGAATTTGGACTCCAGATGTACACGGTCGTGTCCAACAAGAACGGCTACATAGAGATGTGCGGCGCCACCACCTCCCAGCATGCTATTGACTTTACGAATAATACAGCCGATTACAGAGGATCCATCCGATATAGTGTGGCTGACAATGTTATGTACTTTTATGCCGCCAACGCGCTAAAGGCATATCTCACCAACGGTGGTCAATTTGCTGCAGTTAGTTTTGCCATTCTATCTGATAGACGTCTGAAGGACGACATCACAGATATTGACGATGAAGCATCATTGGACATCATATCGAAACTTCAACCCAAGACATTTTATGTCAAAAATAATCCAGGACAAAAGCGCTGGGGTTTCATTGCCGACGAAGTTCAGGAATTGGTTCCGGAGGCAATAGAAACAGCCGAGGAATTTGACCTGCCCGTCAACAAGACATATTCAGCATTTTGGCACTCTCCTGAGATCGTCACCGCCACGATAGAGGACGCGATCTACGAGGTCGGTGACAAATTCAGATTCACCAACAATCTTGAAAGATACGATAGGAATTCAAACTTTGTAGTCAAATCCAAGACCGGTAATGATTACAGGTTTGAATTTTTACGTGATCGAGACGACAAACCTGTTCAACAACTAGGAACAGACACAATCAATATTCGTTCAAAGATGATCAAGGACGTGAGAGTATTGAACCGCGAGTTCATAGATCCCGTGATGATTTCTTCGATGCAGCAGATGCTAAGAAAGATAGAAAGTCTCGAGGCGCGTGTGGCGACGCTCGAAAATAATTCGGCGTAACATTAGATGGAGCCATTCGTAAAAATTATAGACAACTTTTATGAACATCCCGAACAAATCAGAGAACATGCGATGAAACAAAAGTATCAAAAGTTCACTTCATCAAACTATGCCGGAAATGATTCAATTGATAGAAATATAATAAATGATGAATGCAAACGTAAAATCCAAAACGTTCTTGGCCCGGATTTGAAATTTACGCAAGCCAGATACAGATACGCCAGAGAAAAGGATCATTCCATAGGATTTGTTCACAGCGATTTTAATCCGGATCACAAGGGGAAAGGTTACCACGTTCTCATCTACCTTACCCCCGATGAACTTAAAGGTTATGATGATAGCGTTGGATTTTATGAACACGAAACATTTGGTAGGATACCTACGGATAATTTTGTTTCAAAAATATTCAAAAAGGATTCATTCAATGTAAAAAAAATCAATGAATACAAAACTATAAAATATAAATTCAACCGAGCTGTTATTTTGGATTACAATTATTTCCATGCTCCGGGAAGGACACATGGGTTTGGTGAAGATCTCACAAATTGTAGAATTTTACAAATCATCGAGGTATTCCAGCAACACATCTAAGGTATGCGACCGGTTTTTCATAAGTACTGCAGTGCTTGAAAATAGAACCCCAAAAATCAGGATAAACAACAACAGTCCCCTGTGAAAAAGGAACAGCCACGATGTCATCGTTGAAAGGACAAAAGTAATCCATAGACAAGTCGGTAGTGTTTAGGTATATGTGAATGTTTATTGTATTTATTTTATTAAAAGAAGTGTCACCAAGCCCCTTTGTCCATGGTCTTTCTTCCCATTTCGGACACACGACTAAATATTTTTCAAATACTTTGGTTCCTTCTGTGTTATACCTATAACCTTCATTTCCAAGATTGTCGTAGTATTCTTCAAAAATCTTATCAAGGACATCATCCAGTGATGGTAGATTTGCTGGAAACTTTTCATATTTTATAACTAGTTCTTGTTCTAAACGCGAAACATCAAATGTATTTACAATTTTATCGTAAATACCTTTGGTCTCTGTTGAGCTTATTTGAAAAAACGGACTTTTGCTCATCTTATTAAAGATATTTCGTAAAGTTTAATTAGATGATCTATCCGACCACAAAATGTCACTGGTGCGGTGTCCCGCTACAATGGATCAGTCGATATGATTTCATCAACTATGCCTTTGAGTATTTTCAGTTCGAGGACAGGATTCCCTTGGAGAGGATGTCCAGGGTTTATCACAAGGGCAGATCGAGTTCGAGGAAGAACGTGTGTCGCTCCTGCTACAAGTTGAAACTGAACAACATTCACCAGAGGGAGGTCACGGGCAAGATGACCAGACTGAAGAGCATCAACATTACCCCGGGGGTAGGAAAATTTCTGCTAAAACTCTTTGATCAGTCGTGGAGACACCAACGCTACATCGAGTTCATGTGGTCAAAGGGACACACCTTCGATGCCTTTTTGGACTACCTCTGCGCCCGCGACACCATTTTGGGAAACGTGTCTGGTGACATCTTTGACAACGAAGAACTGGAATACTACTATGAGGACATGGTTCGTTCACACTTCGGGGTACCGGCACACTACGAGGCCATGTGGGATGAGGAAGCTGATATCATCGGTTTTCAATTAAACGGCACTGACATGATTACCATAAATGCACATCCTGCTGTCGAGTAATGGCACGCCATTCCACGGCGCCAAGGGTGGCTACCCGAGTCAGTTGAGACACCTCATCACCATGTTCGTGGAGAGAGGGCACACGGTCACGATGGTCATATGGAGTCTATGTGGCATCAAGCACACCGGCGTGTTGCACTTCAGGGACTTGGTGAATGCCAACGTGCTCCCCGGAGAGACCAAGGATCCATGGACCCAGGCACTTTTAGATCGCCCCCAGGTGAGTTTCATTTTGGGTCCCTACGAGAAGTTTCCGTGCGTCATCAAGATTTCGGACATCAATGATTTCATCAAGCGAACCAACGCCGGAGCCATATTCTTTCTTCAGGACATTTTTCTACTGGAGTCATCGACCGCCGAGCAGATCGCTTGTCCTTCCTATCTCTGGTTTCCTCTTCACTATGACCCGATTGACGCGCCGACGGTCAAGGCACTTGGCAAGATCAAGCATATTCTCTCGCTGTGTCCCTCGACCCGCGAGAGGATCCTAAGGCAGATGGGAAGGGAAAGTCACGTGGTGCCGCACATCGTGGGGTTTCAGACGCCGCTTCCTCCCACGGACACCAAGGCAAAGGTTCGCAAGGACTTTGGCGTGGACGACAAGTATGTGATATTCACCATAGCAGGAAACTATGAGAACAGCGGGCGCAAGTCCATCGACACGACCCTCCTCGCCTTCAAGCAATTTCACGAGACCCATCCGGAGTCCCTTCTGTGGCTTCACGTGCCGGCGTTGAATCACACCAAGGTCTATGACGTTCCGGCAATGGTTCAGACGTTGGGCATACCGGATACGGCCATCAAGATTACTGAGACGACATTGGACGAGACGACTTTGCAGAAGATGTACAAGTGTGCCGACATGTATCTATGTGGGTCATGTTCAGAGGGGTTTGGCATCCCGCAGCTGGAGGCTCAGTACTATGGTCTGCCTGTGGTGACGACCCGCTTCGGGGCGATGCACGACTACTGCTGGTATGGAGTGAGTGTGCCTCCCGCCCAGCCTCGGTGGAACCACATGCAAGGGGCGTGGTGGGTGACTCCAAGTGTAGAGCTGACCGTGGAAGCCATGGAGAAGGTCTATCAAGGCGAACTGGAAACCACGGACGAGTGGGTTCAGGAGGAGATCCGCAAGGTCATGAGCTACGAGGTGGTCAGAGACAAGATACTCGCCATAGTAGAGAAAAATTAAAGGTTGTTTGATAATAGACTATGGAGCAGACTCCATTCAAAGCCGTATTTACCAAAAAGTCCAACTTTCTCACCCAGTCGTTTGATACAGATCCCCAGTCAGTCGACTATGGTGGAAACGCCAAGTTTCTGATCCCTAGGCACGGAGACTTCATCACGAGGATGTACCTTTTGATAGATTACGCAAGCACCAAGAGCACCAAGATAAATCAGGCTCATGCCATGCTCGACTACGTGTCACTGATCATCGGAGGAACCACGATTCAGCAGGAGACGGGCGAGACATTGAACATGCGTCTGAACCTGAGCACAGAGGAAAAGGAGTCCTTCTCGGTGGTTCAGCTCTATCGGATGCTTGGCGGGGGACCCAATCACTTGTTCACGGATACCGCTCAGTATCCACGAACCTACCGTCTTCAGGTCCCTCTTCAATTTTGGTTCAACGGGAAGCCGGATCTTGCGATTCCACTGGCGGCACTCCGATATCAGGAAGTGGAAGTGGAAGTGGGACTGAGGAATGCATCGCGGTGGGGTGGAACAGATTCTGGGATAAGGGACTCACAGGTGAGAATTCGGGTGGAGTATGGTTACGCACCCAAGGAAGTCACAGACGCCCTGACTAGGATACCGCTGGTATTTCCCACGGAGCAGTTTCAGGTGGTGGAAAATAACTACTCGAACGTATCCTTGTCCAACGTATTCACTTTGACACCCGAATTTGTGAATCCCGTCAAGGCGGTGTTTGGATTGTTCAAGAACACGACCACTGACACCACGCAGCCATTTGATTACGGGAGGGGTGGCACTGCACAGGTCGACTCGGACGACTATCTGAACTCGATGGAGATCATCTTGGACAACGAGGTACTAATCCCCAAAGAAATCGGAACATTTGAAATGTATAGAGGATTTCAGTTTTATGCTCACTTCCCTGGTGCTCCACAGAATATAAATGACGGAACAAACTATTACAAGGGGTACATCTACCCGATGGCATTTTGCTTGGATCCGATGAATTGCGAGATGCCCAACGGGGCGATCAACTTTTCCACAATTCTAAATCCACTATTCAACATAGATGCCAAAATTTCTGGCGGGGACAGGATCAGGTTCAGACTTTATGCACTTTCGGTGAATTTGTTATACATCGAAAATGGTGTGTCCAAAATGGTATTTACTGGATCGGAAATTACACTTCCTCGGTTTCTTTGAATTCGGCAAAGCTCACCTTGCCGTCGCCGTCCCTGTCGTACATCGTGACATCACTTTCAATAGCCTCTATGAAGCCGGAGCCATCGGTGTCGAGTCTATTGAATTTGCCTTCGACCACCCCATTTTCAGAGTAGTCTTCCACAATGCCCCTTCCATTTTCAGCAACGAAGATGCTCGTGGATAGGTAGTATATGGTTAGAAGAAACAAGTCAATGAGAGGTACGTAGCTGTTGATATTAGTTCTCGAATCCGATGTGATCTTTATGTAACCAGTTGTAGCAGTGGTAGTTGATACACTAGTTCCTGCATCTGTTGGGTGATTTACGGTCAAGGTGAAAGATCCTGGTATTGTAGTCGTGGTTACAGCAGTTCCGGCCGAAGTAGCATAAAGATTTGCAGTACAAGTACCCCATAATGGAGCAGCAACTCCACCATCTTGAACGATGACAATGGCAGTTGTGTTTGATGAATCACTCCAAAATGGGACATTTACCGTTATCGTACCACTAGAATAAGTGAAAGAACCATCATGAAAATTACCAGAACTATCCACGTAATGTGCCGTTGGAGATCTGAAATAATCCGTTCCTCCTATTGTAATTTTATCTCCATTCCAAGGTTCGAAACGCATTTTGTAGGGTACGATTGGCGGATTACCTGTATTAAGCGTATCCGAATAAGAAATTCCGGGAATACCCACTCTGGCCGTGTTGGTTCTGAGGTAGCCATATGGATTCATTCTCAGAGTCTTTAGAATATTTGCGCCTCCCAGGCCTACGCTCGTGTTCAGTAGGATGCGTCTATTGGCAATCGTGTAATCTTGGGTCGAAGCTGCAAACTGACTCGCCCAGAGAACATAATTGTCTGCCACGGTGGTGAAGAACATGTCAATGTAGGCGCTCTGAGGTCTAGGGGCTCTGAACTCGTAGTCACCTAGCACCACATTAAGAGGTTGTTCGGCGAACGAGTATGCGTAAAATGTTCCGTTGTTATGGAAATTATGCACATAAGCTTGATATTCTTGAAGAAATAATGGTTTTCTTACTTCATTTCTATCAGTTTTGTTGAGCGTCGTGATTCTTGCCGAAATGATGGGATTGTAGAATTGTGGATTGTATCCGGTGACTTTGTTTTTGAATGACCAGAATATTGCTCGGCACGAGTAGGCGCTGTTGAAATAGTACCTGTATTTGGCGCCCAACGAGGCTGGCAGTTCGATCTCCTCGGTGTTGATTTTTTCGATGGGATAACGCTGCGGTGTGGATCTAAACATAAATCGTTCCTGATCCGTTAACGTAATTTCTTGGGTGACGAATTTGAATTCGGTGAGATCCGCTCCAGTCGCAAAGCCGCCGATGTCGCTGAAGATTTCGGACAGAGACCTGAATTGTATCACGATGGTCAACTCCGAATTGTGCATGGAACATAGCGGGAGTGGAGCGCGGAAGGAACTGGTACCAATCTTGGAATCGACATAGTGTCGATTGAAGAAAAATGGCAGGGGGTAAAACAGACGCTGTCTGGTATCGCCGGATTTAAGCGTGGGCTGCAAGTCAAATTGAGTTCCCAAATTAAACATCGTATTGAGAACATCTTGGCGTTCTTGTGCCGTCGAATACATGGACTCGTATATCGACATCCATTCTCCTCGCATGGATTGAATGACGAGACCGTCCACCAAAAGATCAACCCTTCGAATCATCGATAGACCCACGTTTCTCAGGCACGTGGGTGTTCCCGTCGAGGATGGTAATTTAAAGTTTAACATCAATCCGGTAAGCAAATCTCCCATTTCCTTTGGTTTGAACGTGTGTCTGATCTCTTCACCCAGAAACGCGGTTTCGGTGGGTCTATAGAAACGATAATACGGTGTAGTTTGTGTGTATTCAGGATATCTATATTCTTTGGAAACATTTTCATAAAGAAACTCATCCTGCTGTCCCACGCCACTCAAGCCGGTTAGAGCACCAATACCTGTGTCTCCACGGAATCCAACTGGAGGCTTCTGCATGTTCCTCTCTTAAAGAAAAGGGACATTTTAAAAAATAATAATGAGTCGCGAGGAACAGATCATAGCCGCCTATACGAATGCGATCCAGCCCGTTCTGGAGAATGCCGTTGTGGTGGCCGCCGAATATTGTAAAGCCACCGGAAGGAGCATCGTCACTGCCCTCGACATGGAGTATGGAATGAAGTGGAGCGCCATGAAGCTGACAGGAAGGGTCTACGGATCCATACTGCCAGATGAAGACGACGAGGATTCTGACGGGTGGGAGACCGATGACGACATGGTCGTGCAGGAGTGCGATATGGGGTTCGACGACGAGTTCCGCGAATATGACGGGGATGACGAACGCTATCTGGAGGTAAATCAGGCGGTACGCGAGTGGGCTGACTGGGAACCTGAGACCGAACTTGAGATGATGATAAAGAGCGCCGTAAATTCTAGACGCTAATAGTAATCATGCCTGGCGGAATTGGTCTGGCTAACCCCCAATTCCCCTATAAGAGTTACTTCGATCCTATAGGGGAAGCGGCACCAACATCCTACACATACAATGATACCAACAAGAATCAATTTGCCCTCAGGTCTTTCAAGGACGATGAAGGGAATTGTTACACAGACATGGTGATAATAAGTGACGGTGCCGACAGCACATCATCATTTAGATTGTTCACCAACACACCAGAAGGAAATGCAGTCGAAAACATGTCTGTACAAAATGGAAATGTCAGCATCACGGGAAATGTCGGTATCGGGACGACGGATCCAAGAGCACTACTCGACGTAAACTCCACAGGAGCGATGATCGTTCCAGTTGGTACAACAGCTCAACAGCCGACTACGGCGTATGCGGGTATGTTGAGGTTTAACAGCACAATAAATAGAATGGAATATTATAATAATAGTTCACAATGGATTCCAATACCACTAATAACAACATCTGGAGGAAATGATGTATTTATACACAATAATTATAAAATACATGTATTTACAGGTGGTGGAAATTTTATATTAGATGGACCGCCTTGTACAATAGATGTTCTAATGGTAGCCGGTGGAGGAGGAGGAGGTACGGACAATGCAGGCGCGGGTGGTGCAGGTGGTCTAATTTTTAAACCAGATATAGATATTGAACCTGGAAATTATGTCATTAGTATAGGTACGGGCGGAACAGGGGCGACTACAGAGTCAATTGACGCCACAGCGGGAGGCGATAGCACGGCTTTTGGATTAACAGCCAAGGGTGGTGGTTATGGTAATAATGGGGGTGCGGCGGGGACATCAAACTCTGGTGGTTCAGGTGGCGGAGGTGATGGAGAACGTGATACTTCGGGTGGTGCCGGTACACAATCATCACAATCTGGAGACTCTGGTACTTATGGGTATGGTAACAGCGGTGGTAACGGTGGCGGTGCAGGTGGTAACGGTGGCGGTGGTGGTGGGGGCGGAGCGGGTACATCTGGTTCGAACGGTGATAGCGCTGCAACTGATGTTGGTGGCGTCGGCGGAGATGGTCTATACGAGGTAACCATAGGTTCTACTACGTACAATTTCGCTACAATTTTTGGTACAAGTTACGGGGAAATAATTTCAGATGAAGCGTGGTTTGCGGGTGGTGGAGGGGGTGGAAACACTAATGGAGTTAACACCGATGTCGCCGGAGGCAAAGGTGGGGGTGGTACGGGTAAAGGTGCAGATTGGACTTCTGGTGACAGAAGCATCGATGGAGACGCAAATACAGGTGGAGGTGGTGCCGGCGCAACATATTCTGGTTCTCAAGAACTTCCTGGTGGTAATGGTGGTTCTGGTATAGTAATCATTAGAGTACATAATTAAATATTTTATAACATACATATTAAGATGCCCCAGTGCTACCAACTTGACGAAGATACAAATTGTGTTATCGGCGTAGTAGAATGTGATAATGAAAAATGGTGTGGAAGAACATACGGAGGTAAATGGTTTAAAAATAATTCAAATAAATTTATTGGTTTGGGTTACATATATCACACAGAATATAGTACATTTTCTCCACCAAAACCATACGAATCTTGGACACTCGACACGGAAAGATTTACATGGAATCCACCTACACCTAGACCAAGTGGTACAAAATCATATACGTGGAATGAAGAAACCAAATCATGGGATGAAGTTTCCTGATATCAGCAACACAACAAGTCACGATCCGCGTTTAATTGAAAATAAATATTAGTGAATTGTCTGGTAGAAACCAATGGAAGGTTATGAGTATGACCCAGACGAGTATGCCACAATTTCCAGTGAGACCGAATCCGAGACTGAAAAATCATTGGTCCCACTGGAACATGAAGAAAGTGTTCAGATTTTAAAACCTCAGGTTGAGTACTCGGAACTGGACGACGTATTCAGTGAAGAGTTGGATGATCTGGATCTCCGTGATTTCTTCATTGAAAAAAAGCAATCTAATAATAGAGTATGTCAAGTTACGACATCGTTATCGACAGTTCAACCAGAAAGGACAGAGCCACAACCGATGCCAACAACTTCACCAGTTATCTCAGCACACCCCTTTATGGAATCCAATCCATGAGTTTTGTCTCTGCATCGGTTCCCTATATCAACGGAACGTCGTCGGTGGTGAATGGTAACGTTCATGCCTATTACGTGGTTTTGGAGGTGCCAAACTATGGGATTTTGACTGACAGGATCTACACCGTAGATAATCCACCCGAGAGTGGTGATACCAACTTGAATTTTGCTTACACCGGCTCTTTGATCGTCCCGGCACTGGCCGGCGCGAGTCCCACCAACTACGTGATGAGTTCTATGAATGACAGCATCAGTGTTCAAAAGACCGTACCGGTCATGGAAGCGATCAGGGTATCCATCTACTACTATGACACGAGTGACAATTCGTTCAAGTTGTATCCATTCACAAACTCGGGTGCATCCACCGAAGAGTTCGTTCTCAAGTTGAATGTCCAAGGCACCAAGGATAAACGATTTGCCACCAAGCAACAGGACGAAGATGACAAGCGTCTGGAACCCAAGATCGCACCACCGATGACGCCAGGATCCGAGAACACATTTGCGCGCAAATTAATTAACTACTATAGATCCAGCACTCGAAACAAGTTGAATCCAGAAGAACCCATGGAACCCGTCGGAGCCCTGTTGCCCCGCAGAGAGTTCATGGGAGTTCCCACCAAGTATGCACAGATCCTGATTCCGATCGCCGTCGTTCTTTTGGTGCTCGCTATTCTCTTGGCTAAGTAATAATGGCTAGGTCATCCTACACGACACCTGGTCTCCCAGATTTCAACTACGAATACCATACTATTTCGTTCGATACACTGGATCAAGCAAGTGCCAATAACTTTACTGTGTACTTCAATACACCTTTGAAACAGGTGGTTCAAGCACGTCTGTTGGGTCTCCACGTCCACACCCGTGGATCTGTGGAACACCTCTATGTGCGAATCCGCGAACTGGAATCCAATTTTAACGACCGACTCACAAAGGATCCACCATCTGTTACCGCAGTTTCACCGGTTCAGTCCATTGCCCGTGGTGCTTTTGGGTCAATTATTAGCGACAATGATCAGGGTTCGGCATCTGACCAATTAATGATTTTCAAAGACAACTACGATCAAATTACACAATTTATTCATCCTATAGAACATTTGGATCGTCTTACAGTGAAATTGTTCAACCAGAATGGGGCTCTCATCCCGAACCCTTCTGGTGGCATCGAGGTCAATCACTTCATCATCAAGTTCGTCTGTCGCGCACCCAATCTTCCAGGGAGGCAGACGCTTCCATGGGTTCAAAGCAAGGCCGGATTTTAGATGTCATCCTCCTCGACCACCTTGACAGTCCACTCTTGCTTGGGTTGCTCCTTGATTAACTTGTCCAGACGCATCTTGGTGGCCTTGACCGTTCGCTTCAGGTGCTCGGCAAGTTCTTCCAATTTCTTGTCCTTGTTCTTCAGGAGCCACTCTTCATCTTCGTTAGACCACCGACCTGTCTTCAGGGTCGAATGTTCCTTGGCGATCTCGAGAGCCATCTTCTTCACCTTGGTGAGTTGTCCCTCGAGACCTTCAATCTCCTTGATCAGATCATCGATCGTAGGCTTGGGTGCCGGAAGCAATTCCTGGTGACCGTGTTCGCGGTGCCACAATACCTTCTCCCAGAATGCCTTCATGATGGGCATGTTGGTCGCCCACCACTCGCGATCCCGTGGAATCTCCACACAGACAAACTCGGCAGGCTTGGGGTAGGTGATTTCAGCAGGTCGATACTGAACAAAGTCACATACTTCCAAGTCCAGGACTTCCATGAGCACCTGCACCTGCGCGATATACCACACCGGTGGTGTTCCATCACCAATGGGTCGGGACCTTGGGCACTTGATCTCCAAAAGTCGTCCGCTATAAGTGATGCCATCGGGTGACCCACCTATCCAGTCAAGGGTGTGATGGGGTTCCAGACCAATCTCAAAGACCTTTTGGTTGTGACGTTCCTCGTAGATCTGCCGGGCTTCATCTTCATACTTCTGACCGTGCTTGGTCGCCCAGTCGTTGAAGGGTTCACTGACGCCACACTTTTTCAGGATCAACTTTTCGGGTTTTTCATAGGGATTCACACCTATCGCGGTACCGGCATCGGATGCTGTGAGCATCGTACCCCTCATCTTGAACCACGCATCGGAACGTTGTTCAGGATAAGTCTTGTTGAAAAACTTCTCCGCTTGGGGATGCATACTAGTTAGCATAGGGCTCTAATGTTTAAGTGGAGGACTTGGTGGGCGTCTTCTTCTTGCGTGACTTCTTGGGCTTCTCTTCAACCTGAATAACTTCTTCAACTTCGGCGACGGCAGCCACGGCGACCTCGACGACCGCTGGGACCGGCTCGGGTTCGGGTACCGGCTCCTCCTTGATCACCACGGGCTCTGGAACGGGCTTCGGTTCCTCCTTGACCACCACAGGCACGGGCTTGGAGGAAAGCATCAGTCGAAGACCCTCGACATCCACGACCTTGTCAAAGTTCTTCACGAACTCCCTGAAAATGCCATTACCGCGCTTTTCCACGACGACCACGTCGGGCCTGAAAGCCTTCACGTCAGAGATGGACTTCACCGGAAACCCGGTCGGGACATCCACGATCGCATTACCCGACTTGCGACCCCATGCGCGAATCTCATGACCTGCACACAACTCATTGACTGTCTTGGAAATAGGATTGATAAGGGCGACCTTCATTATTACTTTCTATGGACATTTTTAATCATGGCATTGGGTCGCTTGGATGGAACCAGTCTCTTTTCAAGTTTCTCTTCGAGACGCTTTAGGGTGAAGTAGGCACCAGCCTGTTCGGCTTCCTTCTTGGTGGAACCTTTTCCGGTTCCCCACTGATGTCCCTGGACATAGACGCCTACTCTGAACTTGGTGGCATCCACGTGTTCCAGTTGACGATATTCAGGGAGATCCCACTTCTGCGACTGACAGACGCGCATCAGGATGTCCTTGTAGTTGTCATCCACCATCAGGCGATCCAAACGGATGATATCTGGGTTATCCAGGACGCCCAGAACAAACTTCTTGGCTTCGATCATCCCAAGATCCAAGTAGATGGCACCCACAAATGCCTCAAAGACATCTTCAAGAATCTTTGGGTTGTTGTTCCATCCATTTCTCATCCCCTTTTCATCCATCTGAACCCAGTTATGGAAACCCAGTTTGGCAGACACATCCGCCAGCGTCTTTCCACAGACAATCTTTGTTCTCGCACGAGTTAGAAATCCCTCCTGCAGATTCTCGTACCTATCGAACAAGTACTTGGTGACAATAAAGCCCAACA
>Ga0233450_10003505_pt1 | contig 14677 bp, 11 predicted proteins | sample 011ome_30_FD_189956 | JGI IMG/M metagenome (GOLD analysis project Ga0233450, IMG submission 189956) | Coastal salt marsh microbial communities from the Groves Creek Marsh, Skidaway Island, Georgia - 011501CT (spades assembly) | ecosystem: Environmental > Aquatic > Marine > Intertidal zone >... | reverse complement strand
GGGACGTTATCGCGATGCCCAGAATTTCAGATTGTTAAATATTCCGTAAGCAAACGCTGCGAAGAAATAATTAAATTAACAAGTATTGGAAGCATAAAAGTAATAAAAAAATAACACCATGGTTATCGTTCCTCAAGCAAAGTCCGTGAATAGCCTTGGCCTGAAATTCAGGGCCGGCGTGCTGTTGGCTTCATTTCTGTTACTGGCGGCTTGCCGCGATAACGACGGATCAGCTGTTGCCGATATGCCAGTTGAGACGGCCATTCTTTCGCCGTCAGAGTTGGAGGCGCAGGCAGAAACACAATGGGCCCTGCTCAGTGAATATTGTGTCGATTGCCACAATCTCGATGATTACAGCGGAGGGCTTGCCTTTGATCTGCTGGATCACAATGCCATTAGTGCAGATGCCGAGGTCTGGGAAAAAGTGGTACGAAAGCTGCGTGGCAGAATGATGCCACCTCCGGGCCAGGAAAAGCCTGCCAATCAGCAGATCAATCAATTTGTAGCCTGGCTGGAGGGTAATCTCGATCAACCTGCAGAATTTGTCGACCCTGGTGAGAAACTGCTGCATCGCCTGAATCGGACTGAATATGCCAATGCCATCAGGGATTTGTTAAAGCTGGATATCGATCCGGCGGCACTGCTTCCGGTTGATGGTGCAGAAGATGGTTTTGACAATATAGCTACCGCCTTGCAGGTAACACCTTCCTTTATTGATCAGTACCTTGGTGCTGCCAGAGTGGTCAGTGAGCAGGCGATTGGTTCGGCAACTGCCAGAGCATCGGGTACGCCGTACTCCTTTTCAACAGTTGGACAGTCATTTCATATTGATGGTTTACCACTGGGCTCGCGGGGCGGCGCCGTAGTGGAGCATTATTTCCCCAGTGATGGTGACTACCTGCTGAATATTGCCAGCATGGCATCGGGGCTGGCAGTTGGCAGTATGGAGCATGGTAATACTCTGATCGCCACTATTGATGGCAGGAAATTTTTCGAAACAACCATTGGCGGCATGGAGGAAGCGGAGCAACTGGACAAGCTGCGCGCCCCGGCTGTGGATGCCCTTAATGCAAGAATCCGCGATATTCCCCTAACGACTACGGCGGGTCCCCATAAAGTTGCCGTGTTTTTTCTGCATCGCTCCTTTGCTGAATCAGACGCCCCCTTGCAGCAGTTGACCCCGCGAAAGGGCCAGGATGCTATTGTCGATGTCCGGCAGTTTGAAATCTATGGTCCGGTTAATGCCACGGGATTAAGCTCAACACCCAGTCGCGACAGAATCTTTTCCTGCCACCCGGACAATGATGTGGAAGAAGTAACCTGTGCAAGAAACATCATCACAGATCTTGCCAGTGAAGCCTTTCGTGGATTTCTGGCGGATGAAGATAGCGAACTGTTAATGCGCATGTATCAGGCGGGTTATGCCGATGGCGGTTTTGAGAAAGGGATATCCTTTGCCTTGTCAGGCATTCTGGTACACCCGAAATTCCTTTACCGGCTGGAACCAGTACCCGAGTCATTGCCGCCCGGCGCCACCTTTGAGCTTAGCAGTCTGGAGCTGGCATCACGGCTGTCTTTTTTTCTCTGGAGCTCAATTCCTGATGAAGTATTGCTGGAGATTGCCATCGATGACGGGCTGAAAGATCCGGTGATACTGGAACAGCAGGTTAAGAGAATGCTGAAAGATCCGCGCGCGGAGAATCTGGCGCGTAATTTTGGCTATCAATGGCTGGGTCTGGCTGAGCTTGAAAATATTACCCCTGATGGAAAACTGTTTCGTGATGTTGATGGCAATATCAGGGCAGATCTGACACAGGAAGCCCTGCTGTTTATGCAGAGTATATTCAGTGAAGATCGCAGTGTACTGGATTTACTTACCGCAGATCATACATACCTGAATGAAAACCTGGCCTTGCATTACGGCTTCAATGGCATTCGTGGTTCAGAATTTCGCAAGGTCACACTGGCAGATGAAAGACGTTGGGGCATTCTGGGGAAAGGCGGGGTACTCATGGTGTCGTCCTATCCAAATCGTACCTCACCGGTATTACGCGGGGCCTGGCTACTGGAAAACATCATGGGTACACCGCCAGCAGCACCACCGCCAGATGTGGAAGGTTTTGTTGAGATAGAAGAAGGTCAGGAATACACCACGGTAAGGGAGCGCCTTGAAATGCATCGGGTTAACCCGTCCTGCAATGGCTGTCACGGGGTGATTGATCCGCTCGGCTTTGCCCTGGAAAATTTTGATGCGGTTGGACGCTGGCGTGATAATGATCGTCAGGCCAGAACACCCATCGATTCTTCCGGGGTGCTGGCAGATGGCACTCCCGTTGATGGTCCGGTTGCCCTGCGGCAGGCAATCCTGAGCAGGCCGGATCAGTTTGTGCAAACATTTACCGAAAAACTGATGACCTTTGGCCTGGGTCGCAGTATCGAATATCAGGATATGCCAACAGTAAGGCGTATTGTACGGGAAGCAGAGGGCGATGATTACCGCTTCTCGGCGCTGGTTCTGAATATCGTGAACAGTGAGCAGTTTCGTATGAAGCATAACGCCGACAATGAAACTCTGGCGGCAGCAAATTAGCTGTTTAGACATGCGAAAAACAGTATCCATCTTGCAGAACGGTGGGTCATAAATTCTCAATATTGTTGTATAGTTATTTGCCTGCTAAAAAATCAGGTAAAGGCAAGGCACTGGAAAAGGGGCATCCGATAGCGGATCAAGGGGAAGAGATATGTTTATTTCTAAAAAGCACCTGTCACGCAGAACCCTGTTAAGGGGGGCGGGTACAGCAATTGCCCTGCCATTACTGGATGCCATGATTCCGGCAGGTACGGCTCTGGCTCAGACGGCGGCGGCCCCCAAAGCCAAACTGGGATTTTTCTATTTTCCCCATGGCGCCATCATGGATAAGTGGACGCCTGCCAGCGTCGGCTCCGATTTTGAATTAACACCGATTCTCAGGCCCCTGGCAGCCTATAAAGAGCAGATGACCATTGTCAGTAACCTGCGCAATACTGCCGCCGAAGGCGCCGGGGTGCATGCTACGTCACCAGGTACCTGGTTAAGTTGCGCATCGCCTTTTACTGTTGATGAGAATGATCCAAATTACGGTATCTCCGCCGACCAGATTGCGGCCCAGACCATTGGTCAGGACACGCCTTTTCCTTCCATCGAACTTTGTACTGAAGTGAAGGCCTCAAGTGCCGGTGCTTGCGACAGCAACCTGGGTTGTGGTTATGGTTCCACTATTTCCTTTAGAACCCGAACGCAGCCATTACCAATGGAGCATAATCCACGTAAATTATTTTTCCGCATGTTCGGCCAGGGTGATACGGCAAAAGAACGCGACTCCATCATGAATCAGAAGTTCAGCCTGCTGGATCTGGTGGCGGAAAGTGCTACTTCCCTGAATGGCCGACTGGGTAGTGCTGATCGCCAGCGCATGGATGAATATCTGGATTCAGTGCGTGATGTGGAACGTCAGGTTGAAAAGCTTGGCGAACAGGATTTCAGTGGCCTGGATATTCCGGATGCTCCTCTGGGCGTGCCCGGAAACTGGGAAGAACATATAAACTTGATGTTTGATTTGACAGCGCTGGCCTATGAGGCGGATTTAACCCGGGTTGCTTCCATGATGTTGTCGGCAGAAATAAGTATGCTGACCTACAATCAGGTAGGAATTTCGGATGCCTACCATCCGCTGTCCCATCATCGCTATGTGCAGGACAAGATGGACAGATGTGCAGTCATTCAGACCTACCACTCCAAAATCTTTGCCAGGTTCCTGGATCGTTTAAACAACACGGCAGATGGTGATGGCTCCATTCTCGACCATTCAATCCTGCTGTTTGGCAGCAATATGAGCGACTCCAATGCGCATAATGCCAATCCGCTACCGTCAGCTATTTTCGGTGGCGCCAATGGCCGCCTGAAAGGAGGTCAGCATCTGAGTTATGCAGCGAATACGCCCCATGCCAACCTGATTCTTACGCTGCTGGAACGTGCCGGTATTTCCGGAGTGGAATCCCTTGGCAACAGTACAGGGATTTTCTCGGAGGTTTAGGGCCTGTCCAGAACCATGATTTTTTCAACAGCCCACTTTCGCTTCATTGTTTCATGCCTGACCGCGGTCATTCTGCTAATGAATGCCAATACTGCCTGGCCTGCTTCGCTGCCGGATATCGCCGAGGCCGGGGAGCGTGCTGCAGTCATGGAAATGCTTGCCGCCGGCGCCGATGTCAATACGCTGTCCGTAGATGGCACCACGGCCCTGCACTGGGCGGTTTATAAAAACGATCTTGAGCTGGTTGAGACACTTCTGAAACAGGGTGCTGACCCGGATAAGAGCAATGATTATCACGCCAGTCCCATGACCGTGGCGGCCGTTCATGGTGACTTTGCCATTATGAAAGCGCTGGTGGATGCCGGCGGTGATATCGAGTCACCCAATACTGAAGGCCAGACACTGTTAATGGCGGTGGCCAGAACAGGCAATACTGAAACTGCTAGACTGCTGCTAGAGCGTGGCGCAAATGTAAATGCGGTGGAAAACTGGGGCAGTCAGACTGCCCTGATGTGGGCGGCATCACAAAAACAGCCCCAGATGGTGAAACTGTTGCTTGAATATGGAGCGGAAGCAGACACCCGGGGAAAAGATCATGACTGGCCCCGCTGGATTACGTCAGAACCTCGCAACAAACCACTGCAGCGCGGCGGTTTCACTGCTTTACTGTATGCCGCCAGGGAAGGATGTGCGGAGTGTGTGGAAGCGCTACTTGATGCAGGGGCGGACATTAATCTGACTGATATCGATAGTGGCACCCCCTTGCTGATGGCCTTGCAAAACCTGCATTACGATACCGCCAATATCCTGATTGAGCGAGGTGCCGATATTCAGCGCTGGGACTGGTATGGGCGAACACCCCTATATTCTGCCATTGATCTGCACCTGATACCGAGTAGTCGTCGTGGCGATCTGCCGTCAACAGACACGTTGACTGCGCTTGATATTGCCAGAACGCTGCTGGAAAAAGGCGCCTATGTGGATATGCGACTGAAAAAAGAACCGCCCTACCGCTCCGGGGGGGATCGCGCTTATACCGATGCGGGTCCGGATTCCCGGGTACTCAGTGGCGGCGCCACAGCCCTGCATAACGCCGCCAAGAGTGGTGATGTTGAGGCAGTGAAACTGTTGCTGGAATTTGGCGCACGGGTCGATATCGCCAATATGGTCTACGAAGTAACGCCCATGCATAGCGCGGCAGGAGTCTGGCGCGTTTATGGCATATTTATGGAAACACCGATCTCCGGGGCTTATAAAACCGGAGCGGATGCTGCCGCGATCATGTCACTATTACTGGCTGCCGGGGCTGATATTCATCAGCTGGCGGCCAACGGTCAAAATGTTGCTCATGGTTCAGCAAAAGCAGGTTGGAATGAAGCCCTGCAATTCGCCTGGGAGCAGGGGGTGGATTTTAGTGTGCGCGATGTGGGTGGTTATACACCGCGCGATCTTGCCCGGGATATGGGGCATATGGATACGGTGGCATTTATCGACAGCCTCACAGGTCAGCAGCAATGAATATAAAAAAACTGCTGCTGACACTTTTAATAATCTGTTCCATGAGTGCGCTTTCAGTCAGTGCCCAGGTTGCCAATGATAGGGCAACCCGGCAAGCCATCATTGAGGCCTTGCCAGAAGGCGTGACAAGCGCCACTGCCAGTGCCGATCAAATAGCCCAGGCGGCAATGGAACTTGCCATCGGCATGGATGGTGAGATAACCGATAACATGACCCAGGTAATGGTTTCACTGGGAGAGCTGACACGGGAAGGGACGTTTAAAAGTGCTCCGCGTTTTGGCAGCAAGAATCCACCAGGGCGACTCTATACCAAGGTATTGAACCTGGCCTCCAGTGCGCTGGACGTTTCCTACAACACCTATTACGGCATTACCGTGCAGCACATCATGGCATTGACCACCGCTTTGCGGGATGGTCAGAATTTTTTAGTTGGTGCTGAAAGTAACGCTATAACCCGAAAATAAACCAGCAAAGTTATCGAACTGCAGAACTGAAATCACCGGCTGCAACTGTGCCCGAGGTTTCAGGGAGAAAAACATGAAGAAAATAACCAGTGTTAGGTTAATGATAGTGCTACCAATGTTGGCAATCTTGTTAATGATTGGCAAGGCCCAGGCCCATCACTCCTTTGGTCTGGAATTTGATGCTGATGCGCGCGCAGAGCTGACGGGTGTTGTTACCCAGATACGCTTCAGTAATCCCCATGTGCGCTATCGGGTCGATGTGGAGGGCGCTGACGGCTCGATGGAATCCTGGGAATTACAGGCAGCCAGTGTGACTTCGCTACGCGGGCAGAACTGGAACCGTGATAGCGTCAAGGTAGGGGATATTGTTTCCGTAGAAGGGCAGCTGGGTAGAAATGGGGCAAAAAAACTTTTTATCCGTGGTATTGCAGTTGCTGATGGCGGGCGCTTTGGCAGCGCTGCTGCAGACGCTAATCAGGCAGTTGCAGATGAAGAGTATGCCAGTGCTGCCGACTATGGTTATGGTGACATTATTAGCGCTTACCCGATCGACATCACTGGCCCCTGGAGCAACCGTTACAAGTTTCGTACCACGGTGGATGATCTGGAGCCCAAGCCAATGCCTATGACTTCACAAGCCCGTGCTATTTATGAAGGCATTAATAAATATGACGATCCGGCCCTGCGTTGTCTTGCCTATGGGCTGCCCCGTCTGTTTGGTAATCCCTACAATATGACTATTTACGATGCAGGCACACATTACCTGTTTCTCTACGTTGACCACAACTCCCCGCGTCGAATCTGGATGGATGGCAGAACGCCCACTGCAGGGATACCAGCCACCTCCAATGGCTTTTCCGTGGGTCATTGGGAAAATGATGAACTGGTTATTGAAACTACGCACCTGTTACCGGGATGGCTGGACGGCACCGGTTATCCCATGTCTGGCGAAGAGACACGAATCGTTGAGCGTTACAGCTTTGCCGATGACAGGCTGACTATGGATCGAGTGATGACAATCCATGACCCTTACTACACGGCGCCTCTGACCCGCGTACGTGGTTCCGCGCGCGGTAATAACCTTGATGTAAACGAGCAGTTGGCCTGTGATCCCACTGGTTATTTTCTGGATTTGCATGAAGCAGGGATGCTTGAAAAGTATCTGGATCCTGAGGTGTATCTGAATCCCTGATCCTGGAACGAACCAGGGAAATGTGACAAAAAAAATGGGCCCTCAGGCCCATTTTTTATCGCTTTAAGAAGTTTTAAAGCAGGAAGCGACTTGTTGCGATACCAATAGTATCGATTTCCGCTCCCATCAAATCCGCTATGCCAAGTAACAGGTTGGACGTAGGTTCGTCTTCCCTGGCCTGAATATGGCGGTTGCCTTGCAGGCGGCCTCCAGCACTACCTACCAGCAGGGCCGGTACGTTATGTCGATCATGTTCTAGACCATTACTCATGCCTGCGCCAAAATACAGCAGCGTAGAATCCAGCAATGAACCATCACCATCGGGTGTCGCATCCAGTTTGGCAACGAAATCAGCAAACTTCTGCATCTGGTAAGTGGTGATCTTGGCGTACCGGGTAATACTTTCTTCGGTATTCTGGTGATGGGTGACATTATGGTGAGGTTCATTCACCCCGATGTGGGCATAACTGCGACCACTGGCTTCATGACCGGTTAAAAAGCTGAACACACGCGTCATGTCACCCTGGTAGGCAAGATGCATCAGGTCATAGGTTACATTCATATGCTCGTCGAAGTCATCAGGAATACCAACCGGACCACCGGAGGTGTTGGCAATCACCGAAGAACGATTCGACAGTTTCTGTACCTGCAGTTCAATACGACGAATATTGGTCATATATTCTTCCAGCAAGGCGTTGTCGCTTGCTCCGAGCATACCTTCCAGACGTTTGGATTCGTCAAGCACTGAGTCCAGCATGCTTTGCTTGGTTTCCAGTCGACGCAGACGTTGCTCGGGGGTGCCTGGATCGCCGAACATGCGTTCAAAGGTGACCTGCGGGCTAATACCAACGGGCAGTGGGCTATGATCGTCATACCAGGACAGGGTGTTGAAATACATGCATGGGTAGTTGTCGCAGGCTCCGGCAGAGGTGCCCATGTCTTCAGTACCCAGTTCCAGGGATCTCAAGGGGGTATCGCCAGCGATGGCATCGGCAATGTACTGGTCAACAGTCTTTTTGGAACGCAGTTCATTGAAATCACCATTTTCACTAAGGGGACCGGCGCCGTTCAGGAATGCAGAGCTGGCACCCATGTGAATGCCTCCCATATCCTGGTTGCCTTCGGGTGATTTCAGACGGCTGATTGTGGTGACATAATTGCGAAACGGCTCAATCGGCTTCATCACGCGTTTGAATTCGAAATCCTTGCCTGCTTTATCCGGGTGCCAGTCAGCGGGAAATATACCATTGGGTACATAAACTGTACCAAAGCGGAGTTTCGCTGCTGCTGCAGTTTGTGATTGTGCCGTAGCGGCTGGCACCATTGCATCAAGCAAGGGCAGTGCAATGGCGGCTCCCGTTCCCTTAAGAAGCGTCCTGCGACTGAGATGTTTCTTTGAAATGAACATTCTTATTCTCCTGTATGTATTTTTCTAGAGACTGGTTCCGGAATTAAAATTCCAGAGTTCAGTCACTAGTGGCTATGGCGTTAATATCTGACGCCGAACTATTGGTTCGCATGAGGAAAGGATAGCTTTCCACAATCCCCAGAATTATCGACATCAGGCTATAATCGCTCTGAGCGGCGTGTCTCACAATTTCCCGGACTACAGGCATGTCCCTCGGGATGAGTCCACGACCCAAAGAGTATACCAGTAGCTTTTCAGTAACTGTACTGGCAAATAGTTCCGGATCTGCCAGCAGCGCATTTCGCAGTGCTGCGGGCCCATTAACGGGCGTTCCATCAAGCAGAATCCCGGTGGAATCAATCTTTAGGCCTTCACGGGTAGTGTCGCGCCAGGAACCGTCTACATCGAAATTCTCCAGAGCAAAGCCCACCGGATCTATAAAATCATGACAGGCAGCACAAGCCGGGTCGGCGCGATGCCTCTCAAGTTGTTCACGAACTGTTGATGGACGATCTACAGGAGCACTTGCTTCCAGTGCCGGCACGTTGGCTGGAGCGGCCGGTGGAGGATTGTTCCAGAATTCTGTGAGGATGAATTTTCCTCGCATAATCGGCGAGGTGCGGCTTGATGCCGAGGTCAGTGACAGCAGTGAGCCATGGCCAAATAATCCCCACCGGTTGCTGTCTTCGACGTTGACCTTGCGAAAGCGTGCGCCGGTGACTCCCTCTATGCCGTAATGACGCGCCAGACGTTCATCAACAAAAGTATAGTTTGCTGTGAGCAGTTCATGCACGGGACGATTTTCCCGCAATACATGGGCAAACAGCATTTCTGTTTCCTGACGAAATGCCTTGCGTAGATTATCATCAAAGTCAGGGAACATTTTTATGTCGGGACGGGCACGAATTTCCAGATTTCTCAGTTGCAACCATTGGCCGACGAAATTCTTTACAAACTCATCTGCGCGCGGGTCTGCCAGCATGCGCTCTACCTGCGCAACGCGCGTATCCGCATCCTTGATCGCATCGCTTTCGGCAAGCTCAAACAATTCATCATCGGGCATACTGGACCAGAGGAAAAACGACAGTCGTGAGGCCAGTTCATAACCATTAACCATCTGGTCGGTTCCATCCGGCGTGTCAGTGGCATCGGTCTCGACGCGGAACAGGAAAAACGGACTGACTATCATGCGTGCTACAGAAGCGCGGATGCCCTGGTCAAAGTCACCTCCGCTGGCGCGTTCATTTTTATAGAAGGCCAAAGGAGCAGCAATATCATCTTCTGTAATAGCACGCCGGAATGCACGTTTGGCAAGTTTGGTAAGAATTTCTTTTGCGCAGGCATCTTCTTCTGCTACCGACTCTGGCTCGCAGGTCATGACCCGGTCCCGTGTCGCCATATCACTTACACCAGTGGCATTATAGGGACCTTCAATTCGCACTTCTTCCAGGCGTGGCATGCCTGAGGGGTTATGGATTTCCAGTGAGGCCCGCAACGATGGTTGCCATGAGTTCTGCTCGGCGGACACACGTTCACGCCAGGTAAAGATTACTTCATGGGGGCCTGCAGTAATGGGGATTTTTGGCGAAGTGAGTTTTTTGTCGATGATGGGAATGACACTAACATAGCCATCTTCAACACTGACCTTGTGGTCTTCAGGGCCGCCGATCTCGCTGGAGTAAACAACCTCACCATCGACGTACACCAGAAATTCATGGGGACGATCATGTCCCTCGATACCAAAATAGCCTTCTGCAACGCCGTTGAGTGGGCGCGCAGCAAAGATATACTCGGCATCAGCAGGAAAATAATGGGTTGTTGCAATACCGCCACGGGTACCAATAGGGAGACCTCTGAGGTGCTTGTCCTGGGAGGTATCAAAGGGGATTTTAAGAGTCGCGGTATTTAACGAGGCATCCGGATTACCCAGTGCCATGTCGGCCACGCGAAGTCCCACAGTCATGTAGCGGTCCAGCAACATGGGCGAAGTGCGCAGCAGATCAGCAATATTGTCAAAACCGAAATCGCCGCCGTCACTGGGCAAGAGTTCGGTGAGGTCGAGATCGAGACCGAACAAATCACGAATAACATTGGAGTATTCAGCGCGATTGAGTCGATGAATGGTCGTCAGCCCGGCATAGGGATCCGCATTGGCGGCTGCATCCAGCGTTTTTTCAAGAGCAGCGACGAAGCGCTGGCGTTGTTGTTTCGCGGGTTGATCCTGTTTGCGCGGAGGCATGGCGCTGATCTTAAGTTTGCGCAAGACCTCTTCCCAAACATCCGGATTGGCATGCACATCATCAGGGCCAAGCCCCTCAAGAGAAATGCCCCCTCTGAATTCATCATAGTTATGGCAATCGGTACAGTAGTTTTCAATCATTGACCACTGCTCAGCCAGCATCGCTTCAGGGGCGGAATTATTATCAGCCGCAGAGACAGCCAGCGCCAGTGTACTGCCTATAGCGCCAATACAAACGCTTGTTACAAAGGCTCTTATCTTCATTGTGCGCTAGTTCCCTGACCAGTATTGTTCATGCTACCCAATTCAATCAGTGCGGCAATAATTTCTTCCTGTGAAGCTGGCGGTGCATCGAAGTAAAAACCGGGAGTAGGTTTTTTGGCTGGGGTATTTTCAACCAGTTCCTGTGGTGTTTGATCACTCTTGTTCTTTGCAGTAAGCGATGCGCCATTGGCTGCAAGGGCATAGACAATGTCGAGCTGGCCGGCATTGGCTGCAACATGCAGAGCGGTAAGATCATCAGGGCCTTTAACGCTGACATCGGCACCAGCCTCAAGAAGAAGCTTGGCTGCCTGAACCGGGTCACGCACGCCTTTTTCCCGAAAGTCAGGTGGTCCGTTGCGCAAATCATTGGGGCCGCCGGCAATGGCGACTCCCTTGCCGCCGGTAATAGCGACCATTAGGGCAGAGCGGCTAACGACTTCTTCTTCACCATCAATGCCAACATATTTGGTCTCCGATGCCGGCTTCCAGTTCGGATCAGCACCATATTCAAGCATCATGCTCAGGCCGGCTATATCCGCAGCTTTTGCCGCTCTATAGAATGGTGTCATGTTGGACTTGGTATCACAGCACATTGAAGTATTGTGCATCTGGCCAATAAAGGGCTTGTTGGGATCAGCGCCCGCTTCCAATAACAGACGGGTAAGGTCAATGGCGCTGAGTTCGTTGGGATGATCGGCACGGAAGATGGTTCCGTCTCGGGCACGCCAGTCGGTGGTAGCATCGCGCATCTCGGTTGCGAAATAAAGCGAGCCATCATTGGCGTCAGCATCAAGATCCAGCAGCAGGGCGGCAATATCAAAACGGTCATTCACTATCGCCAGCATCATCGGCGTGGAATCATCACCATTTCTGACATTAATGTTAGCGCCGCCATCAAGCAGGGTTCTGATCATTGCTTCGTCGCCGTTGCGTGCTGCCCAGTGCAGGGGCGCAAAACCGCCTGATGGAAAATCAGCGTTTTTGCGTTTTGTCAGTTCTGATACACGGGATTGCATGTTGGGATCGGCACCTGCATCAAGCAGTATCTTGACTACATCCAGATGCCCTTCGGCTGTTGCCCACATCAGGGCAGTCTGATTATCAACAGGCTCACTGGCATTGGGATTGGCGCCAGCCTCAAGAAGGGCCTTTACTGCCTGGGTGTTGCCGGATCGGGCTGCGGCCATGAGCGGAGATTCTACACCGAGTCCGCTGTGCACAAGCTTGGCCCCACTGCTGATTAGCATATTGATCATGCTGGCATCGCCATAACGGCTAGCCTGCAGTAAAGGGGTTATTCCAAGCTTGTTGGGAATATTCGGGTCAGCGTCTGCATCAAGTAATAACTGAACCAGGTCCGAAGATGAATTAAAGACTGACCAAAGCAAAGGGGTAGTGCCATCAGGCGCTGGAATATTCACATCAGCACCGCTACTGATCAGTTGCTGCAACTGTGTCTGGTCATCAGCGCGGGCGGCATCCACCATGCTGCCAGAGGAATAGGCTTTGTCTATATCCCAGAGAGTACCGGTTAGTACAAGTGTCACTGCGAGTACGGCAGGGAAAAATCCCTTTTTCTTGATATCCATCATGCAAGTCCCCCTCAACAATTGATGGTAACGTACTGTTTATCAGGGATAAGAAGCTAAATGCCAAATAAAGAGGCTTCTATTCTGACAGTGCGTTTAATAAGAGCCTGATCTTTTTTATGTTCGCTGAAACGAATCTACTGCTCAAAGATCAGAAAAAGTCGAGAAATAATGCCACATGTAGATCTATGACGCAAAGAATGATTATAGTTATAAGCAGGGTTTGAACGGGCGTTCAGCATGGAAAAAAATAGTTAAAAGAACGCTTTTCAAGTGGGAAGACAGAATGTGTTATTTGGCGGAACTATTTCTTTTCGGTTTTAAAACGTGTGCTGTCGATTATTTTGATTTGATAGCTATTGGAAAAAAATTATCTTATGTTTTAGAGCGGATCTGGAACGGCATTTATTCGCGATGTGGTAATAAAGTTATTCAAGCAGAAAATGGAAATAAACGATCTGAATTTTGAGTTTAATGAGGGAATAATATTTCCTACGCTGTTACATGGAAATAAAAAATACCTGCCAGAAGTTATCGAGTATTCTGGCTGTCTTTTTGGAATACCTGCAAATAAGGATTACAGGCTGGATTATGGAATTTAAAGATTATTACAAAATTCTTGGAGTTAAACCTGAAGACGATAAGAAGGCTATAAAGACCGCCTATCGTCGCCTGGCTCGTAAATACCACCCTGATGTAAGTAAGGAGCATGACGCAGAAGCGCAGTTCAAATTGGTCGCGGAGGCTTACGAAGTGCTGAGCAGCGACGAAAAGCGAGCCGAATATGATCAGTTGCGTCAGTATGGAACCCAGGGACAGCCATTTACCCCGCCACCTGGATGGCAGCATGGTGAGGGCGCTGGCTATAGTGAAGGTGATTATTCCGATTTTTTTGAATCGATTTTCGGCGCGGATTTTCACCATCGCGCAACTGGCGCCCATGCGCGCAGCGAAGACAGGTTTTCCCGGCGCGGTCAGGATATTGAAATCGATATGCCGATTTTCCTGGAAGACACCCTGAGTGATGAAACAAAAACCATAGCCTATAACCTGCCTCACTACGGTGAAACCGGGCGCATGGAGGACATCAGAAAAACACTGAAAGTGAAAATTCCTAAAGGCGTAACGGATAAAGCACGCATCAGGCTTAAAGGGCAGGGCGCGCCAGGCTTTGGTAATGGTACGCCTGGTGATCTGTACCTTAAAATCAAGCTGGTTCCCCATCCGCTATTCGATGTGATCGGGAATGATCTTTCCATTACCGTTCCGGTAGCGCCCTGGGAAGCCGCTTTGGGCGCTTCCATTGAGGTCCCGACACTCAGTGGCCAGATTAAAGTGACCATTAAACCCGATAGCCAGAGCGGGAATCGTCTACGCATCAAAGGCAAGGGACTTAGTGGCAAAAAATCACAAGGTGATCTTTACGTGATACTCAAGATTGTGATCCCTGATAAAACTGATGCTGAAAGTGCACAGCTATGGAAGACGTTGGCGAGTAAATCCAGCTTTAATCCCCGTAGCGATTTAACTAATTAAGCCAGGAACTGACAATGAATGATCATACTGTTGAATTGGATCTGAATGATGTGTGCGACGCAGTTGAGTTGCCCAGGAACACGTTTATAAAAATGGTGGAATACGGCATCGTCGAACCCAGAGGGGAGACGCCCACTGAATGGTCTTTTGATTTGACCATGGTCAGTATTGCCCGGCGCGCTGTACGTCTCAGGCGGGATTTGAAGTTGAACTGGGCAGCCGTGGCTTTAGTGGTTGAACTTATAGAGGAAAGAGAGCAGTTGCAGGCTGAAAATGAACTGTTAAATCAGCGTTTACAACGTTTCCTGCAGGAATAAATCCACATCAGGTTCGGCCGTAGTGGTTCAGGCTGTCATTTGATGCAGTGACAGCCACTTAACAATATCGGAATGTT
>Ga0233450_10003502_pt1 | contig 14682 bp, 14 predicted proteins | sample 011ome_30_FD_189956 | JGI IMG/M metagenome (GOLD analysis project Ga0233450, IMG submission 189956) | Coastal salt marsh microbial communities from the Groves Creek Marsh, Skidaway Island, Georgia - 011501CT (spades assembly) | ecosystem: Environmental > Aquatic > Marine > Intertidal zone >... | reverse complement strand
GGAATAAATTAGGGTTGATGGATATTGTTTTTTGTTCCATTAAATAATGGTATGATAAATAATTATATTATTTAATGAATAATTTATATAAAAATTGATTTCGAAATTACTCTATGGTCAATCGCAAAGAAATGAGCATGAGTTTCGATTCAATTGAAGATCCATGGAATTTAATCAAGTTATATTTTGGTGATGATCATTTATCAAAGTTGGTAAAGCATCAGCTTGAGTCGTATAATAATTTTGTATTATATGATATGGAAAAAACCATCAATATGTTTAATCCTGTACATATTTGCTCAGATAATGACTTTGATAAGATCAATAATTTATATAAACTGGAAATGTTCCTTACATTTTCAAACTTTCAAATACAAAAGCCACAAATTCACGAAAATAATGGTGCAACCAAAATAATGTTACCAAGTGAAGCACGATTACGTAATTTTACATACGCGTCCAGTATTACAATTGATATTACTATAAAATATGTATCTAGATCCGGTGAAAACTTGGAAAATGTAGAAACAAATTACAAAACCTTAAAAAAGATTGTTATTGGCAAAATTCCGATTATGATAAAGTCTGCATTATGTATCCTATCTCAGGTGAAGCATCTCGACCCCAAAATAACAGGAGAATGTCAATATGATGCGGGTGGTTATTTCATCATTAATGGTTCCGAGAAAATAGTTCTAGGACAAGAACGTGCAGCAGAGAACAAAGTGTATTGTTTCAATGTATCCAAAAATAGCACAAAATGGTCGTGGAGTGCGGAAATAAAGTCGATACCTAATGATAAATGTATATCGCCTAAACAAATAAATATGATGATTGCTAGTAAGAACAACGGTTGGGGGCATGCTATATATGTTCAGTTACCACGTCTTAAAAATCCTGTGCCTCTATTTGTCTTGTTTCGTGTCTTAAATGTAGTAAGTGACAAAGATATCTGCGAAAAAATACTACTGGACTTAAATAATGATAATTGTAAAGCATCCTTAGAATTCTTGCGAGCATCCGTATATGATGCAAATAATGTAATGACACAGCAAGATGCGACTGATGTAATTGTCAACGCTGTAATGTATACTCCGATCAATATGGACAAAGAGACTGGAAGGCAAAAGAAATTAGAATTTGCATTAGATGTGATTGGAAATGACATGTTTCCTCACTGCGAAACGGCCAAAGAGAAAACGTATTTCTTAGGGTATATGGCACACAAACTGATCAAGGCTAAGTTTGGTATCAACGACCAGGATGATCGCGACTCTTACGAAAATAAAAGGATTGATTTGACAGGGCCATTATTGAATAATTTGTTTCGAAACTACTTCAACAAATTAGTGAAAGATATGCAAAAACAAATCCATCGTGAAATTACTACTGGATCATGGCGTTCAACATACGATTATTACAGCATTCTGAATACTACTAATATTTATAAAATAGTAAAATCAACTACAATTGAAAACGGATTGAAGCGCGCCTTGTCTACTGGTGATTTTGGTATCAAACAAATTTCATCAAATAAGGTTGGTGTTGCTCAGGTATTGAGTAGATTAACTTATGCCTCCAGTCTAAGTCATTCTCGTAGAATTAGTACACCTATTGATAAAAGTGGAAAACTCGTTCCTCCTCGTATGTTACATAATACGTCATGGGGGTTTTTGTGTCCTGCAGAGACCCCAGAAGGTCAATCAGTCGGTGTCGTAAAAAACCTAAGTTACATGACACATGTGACGATATCATCAAATACTGATCCTATATTACATTATGTCAAAAACAAGGATTTGATCGATTTGAATTCCACAGTAGAGCATGACGTGTTAACTGAAAATGTAAAGGTATTTGTTAATGGTTCATGGTTGGGTGTGGTCGAGAATGCGTACGAGTATTACACGTATTTAAAAAGTTTAAAACATTCTGGTATTATCAATGTTTATACGTCTATAGTATTCGATGTGAAAAATATGGAAATCCGTGTATGTAATGACGCGGGGAGACTTACGCGACCGTTGTTGAAAGTAAAGAAAAATGAATCGCATTTGAGTGACGAGGTTATCGAGGATATTCGTAAGAAAAGAATATCTTGGGATGATTTAATTACAAAAAGTAAATATGAGGATTCAATCCTGGAGTATATTGACCCGGAGGAACAAAATCATTCGTTGATTGCGATGAGTATCAGTAAACTGAGTACAAAGAAATTCACCTATTGTGAGATACATCCCAGCAGTATGTTTGGAATCTTAGCGTCATGTGTTCCGTTTCCAGATCATAATCAGTCACCTAGAAATACATATCAGTGTGCCATGTCAAAACAATCCATGGGTGTGTATGTAACCAATTTCGACAAACGAATGGACAAAACAGCATATGTATTAAATTATCCCACTAGACCTCTAGTAGATACGCGTATTATGAATATTATCAAGGTGAACCAAATTCCATCTGGAACCAATGTGATTGTAGCAATTATGACACATACTGGTTTTAATCAGGAGGATAGTATTTTATTCAACAAGGGATCTATTGATCGAGGTCTATTTCAAGCAACAATTTATCATACAGAAAAGGACGAGGACAAGAAAGTACATGGTGAGGAAGAAATAAGATGCAAGCCAGATCCATCAAAGACACAAAAAATGAAATTTGGAAATTACAATAAGATCAATAGTGATGGTGTCATTCCGGAGAACACTCATCTTGAAAACCGGGATGTAATCATTGCTAAAATGATCCCAATCAAGGAAAATAAAAATGATCATACAAAATTGGTGAAATATGAGGATCAGAGCAAGATATATAAAACAAGTGAAGAAACATATGTTGATAAGGTATATTCTGGTAGAAATGGTGATGGTTATCAGTTTGTTAAGCTGAAGATCAGAGCTGTGAGAAAACCGGTCATTGGTGACAAATTTAGTTCGAGACATGGACAAAAGGGCACAATTGGAAATATCATTCCTGAATGTGATATGCCTTTCACATCGAGTGGTGTAAAACCAGATATCATCATTAATCCGCATGCTATCCCTTCCCGAATGACTATTGGTCAATTAAAAGAAACTTTGCTGGGTAAAGTATTACTGGAGTTGGGACTGTTTGGTGATGGTACAAGTTTTGGTGATTTACACGTCAATGAAATCGCGAAGCATCTTCAAGAATGTGGTTACGAAAGCAAAGGTAATGATATTCTCTATAATGGACTTACTGGCGATCAGTTAGAAAGTAGCATATTTATTGGACCCGCATTCTATCAGAGATTAAAACATATGGTTGCTGATAAACAACATAGTCGTTCATTCGGTCCAATGGTAAATCTAACCAGACAACCTGCTGAAGGTAGATCGCGTGATGGTGGATTAAGATTTGGAGAGATGGAACGTGATTGTATGGTATCACATGGTGCATCAGCATTCACAAAGGATAGGATATATAATGCGTCAGATAAATTCCAAGTATTTGTATGTAATAAGTGTGGTCATATGGCTGCATATAATGACAGTGTACATATTCACGTTTGTAAGTTGTGTAATAATAGGAGTGACTTTTCATTCACCAAAATCCCGTATGCTTGTAAATTATTGTTCCAAGAGTTACAGAGTATGAATATCATGCCAAGGCTTGTTACGGCGACATAATTATTCATTAGAATTTAATAAATCTCTTATAGTGTCATAATTATCACCTTTTTTATCTTTTATTTCTTCCATTGGTGTAATTTTCCATCTATCTTCCTTACTTATAGCACCATTTTCTATTAGAAACGATACGATTTTTTCATGGCCTTCTGAAGCAGCTAAATGCAATGGAGTGCGATAATCATAATCCGAGCAGTTGACATCCACATTATCTATCATTTGTTTCACACTTTCTATATCACCTGAGCTACAGAACCCTATGAAGTTATTAGTAATTGTCGCATTCAAATCTATCTTATTATTTATAATGCTATGAAAAATATGAAGGTCCAGTTTTTCGTTAAAGAGTTTGCAAAATTCAATACCTCTTATACTGTTACCTTGTTTGTCAAGTAATGGGCTCCAAATACAGATACCCATCATATTAGGAATAACTAGTAAAATACAGCCACTAACCCCTGACTTCGCTGGAAGACCCACTTCAAACGCGAATTGTCCACTGTAATCGTACATCCCACACCCATACATCAACGTTAGACAGTCTTTCACAGCGCATGTGGTAACAACGCGTTCGTTTGTGGTTGGACATATCCCGCCATTTGCAAGTGTACTTGCGATAATGGCTCCCATCTCAGACGTAATAGTCATGGAACACTGTTGAAAATATAAATTAAGATTATCTGTAACTTTATTTGGTGTTACGGTTTCTTTATAGGCTCCATTCTCGCGCATATAGTATGCTAATGAAATATTTCTATCTGCATGATGCTGTTCAGAAAGGAATACAGAGTTATCGAAACCAATTTTTTGATTACCGCACATTTTCGTATAGTATGATGATATGGTATTGAACCTTTGCGACGGTTCTTCAGACTTACATATTTGTGATGCTACCATAATTGCACCAGCATTAATCATAGGATTGTGAGGTAGTCCATCTCTGTTTAAAATGAATGCATTGAACGATTGGCCACTAGGTTCGTACCCTACGTGTTTATGAAGAGTTTCTCTTCCCAATTGATCATGTGCGATACAATAGGACAATGGTTTACTACACGATTGAAGGCAAAAATATTTATCATGGTTACCTTTGTTTAAAATGTTTCCTTGGACATCACAAATACTGATACTAAACATACTAGGATCAACTGATGCAAGTTCTGGGATGTAGCTGGCTACCTCGCCCTCATCGTTTGTTTCTAACTTGTTAAATATTTCTTCCACAATTTGTTTTATTTTTTCCATAATTATGAAATATGCATATATTATTTCCGTTACGTTTATTTATATTCCGAATAATATACATGCCTGACGAGGAAAAGAAATTGAGAATTAAGATAAAGAGTGTCCAGCGACTTGTCAAAGAACGCGATCATTATACTAGAGAAATCGATAAAATACGAAATGAAATAAATGAATTAAAAGAGCATGACCCTGATGATTATGATATTAAGAAGAAAGAAGAAATTTTGGAAGAAACTATAATAACTCGAGAAACAACGAAACAATTGGTGACAAAATTTACGGATGAATTGAAGAAGCATATTGTTCCCTATTTAGAAACTGGTGATTTATCAGAGGAAATTATCGATGAAATTAATTCAATTGAATAATTGAACAATCTTTTTTTATGTATATATTGTATATTATGCCTGATATGATTTCTTATAAAATTGTACAAGATGCTTTGAATTTACCTTTGCCTAGTAACAATAAAAATGGCCAATTCAAACCTGCAAATAATGCAGATCAGAACAATTCCAAACATGTTTCCAGTTCTTCCGACTATACCCGATTTCGTAAACAGATTACTGCTTACAAAAACAGATAAATTAGAGAAAGGTGATAAATAAAATATAGTTTTAATGTATAAATGCAAAAATATTTAGTAGAATTCATCGGAACGTTATTCTTTCTTTTCACTATTTTAGCGACTGGTAATCCTTTGGCTATCGTTGCTGCCTTATACATAGCTATATCTGTTGGTGGACATATCTCAGGCGGGCATTTCAATCCCGCTGTTTCTACCATGATGACCTTTGCTGGTAAACTTTCCAAAAAGGAGCTTCCTGCCTATTTATTAGCCCAACTTCTTGGAGGTTTGACTGCTTGGTATATATTTGCTATGCTTTAAGGCAATGAAGGCACACAACTGATGTATATTATATAATAATTTACTTTATTTATTATATAAGTATATACTATGGATTTCATCAAAAATACATTCAGTAACATAAAACAAAGTGTCTCGGGCGCGTTTAGTAAAAAATCCGAGCCTACTGCTCAAAATATCATGAGCTTCGAGAACGAACAGGGCGCACCAGCACAAACCGGAGGAAAAAAAAGAAGAAAAAGAAAGCAAAAAAGTAAGAAGGGCAAGAAGAGCAAGACCACTGGCAAAAAGTATAAATCTAGAAGACAAGGTCGTAGTAGGCATTAAATTCTCTCTACTTTCATTTCGACCTCTAGTTTTGTCTATTATAATATTTAATTAATATCATATTATAATATATGTCAGATAGTAATATAGTTAATACTCCTGAATCGGTAAACAATGCTACTGTAGATTTAGACAAAGAAATTCCGAATTACGCAAATGAACTTCAGATGTCGATGCAGAGTTCAATGGAGAATGTAAAACAGTTGGCAGGGGAATTTTTTGCAAATAAGTGGAACGATGCCAAAACGTTAATGCAGTATTGGTCAGTAGGTTTAGATAACGAACCGAACAATCAATCTTCATCTACTTCTCAACCTCAAACAGGCGGACGTAAATATCGTAGTAAATCAAAAAGGGGAAAAAAGGGTAGACGCAAAAGATATACTAAAAAAAGATAAAATTGATAGGAATAGATTATAAATTTTCACTCATTATATATAGATGAAAATTTATCAACTCGACGATACAATATTTAAACACATTATAGGATTTATGGATCATGGTGATATGAACCAAGTGAGAACAACAATATCAAATTTTGTATGCACACAACTACCGCCTTTATCTCTTAAACCGAAAGGAGGTATAGCTAAATCTGTAGATAAAGAGCTTATACTTCATAATTATATAGACAAGGTCGATTTGTTGACTTCTCAAATGTTATGACTTCATATAATGCATTATAATTTATTTTTCAAAGTCAGCAACACTTTTGTTGGTCTTATTTTTCTCGTTTTCTTTTGCACGCGTCTCCGTTTTTCATTTTTAAGTAGGTTGTCGAATAGTTCATCTGCAACGACAGTGAAACCATCAGATTCTTCTGCGAAATATTGATTGCTACTATGAGGTTCTAATTCCAATAGCAGTCCTGGAGGTAGACAAAGATCCTTATATCGTATATCACAAATCTTATTTTTCTCTTCCACTATGTCAGGTATGGTGATTAAATAATGTGACGGTATTTTATTTGTATTCATTACTATTATAATAGGAGAAGAATATTAAAATAGAGGATTCAACGATAGTATCGTTTTATTGTGTTAATTTCTTTAATATTACGAGTTTCGCGGATTGTATTGATGATGCGATTTATTTGCTCTTCATTTTTGATGATTCTTTGCAATCCGTTTTCAATTAGTTTGTAACTCAAAGGTTGTTGGATGTTTGCTTTCGCAAATTTTAATGTCCCGTCGCTGATGTTGATGACTGGTTTTTTTTCGTATGATTCTACATTTCTGTGGATGGAGTTTTCTACCTCTTGGCGTTTTTCACGTAAGGATTTAATCTTTTCATTATAATTTTTTATCAAAGTATCGTATTCGACCCATTTTTTTATATTTTCCTCCAAAGTCATTTATGAATTATGGATATTATATTTTTGTCCTTATTAATTGAGTGACTTCATAAATGTTTACTTAAATTGTAGTTTTCAGCATATAATGGTTCCTAATCAATATAATAAAAATGCCTAAAATTAACAAAAAGCTAATGATTATAAAAATAAAAGATATGTAAACATATGGATATATTTCTATTAAGATCAAGTCGATAAATGGTCTGAATAATGAATTCATTTCTTCTTTCATTTCTTTTCTTTCTAATGCTTTCATGCAGTTACTTACAAATGTAGACATATATTATGAATGAAGAATTTATATTTCATAAAACGCATATAGAAAAAGAGAATTGTGTTATAAACTATAGAATCTTTTCTATTATAAATTCAAATGAGTATTAATATCAAGGTACCTGATGAAACTTTTAATTTTTCAGAAATAACTTTAGGAGAACCATTGTCAATAATGAATGGTTTTTATTTTTCACCTATTAAGCATTCCGACGATTTGTATATACAAACTCCTCAAGTCTCATGTAAGTCTGGTTTTGTGAAATCGGGTAGCAAACACCATATGGATATTATATTTCAGCAAAATGACGAAACAATACTAGCATGGTTTGAAAACTTGGAGAATAGGATTAAAATCTTGATATACGAAAAACGAAACGAATGGTTCAACGAGTCCAATATCGAAATGTCCGATATTGAAAATATTTTTATTTCTCCAATTCGTAGTTACCGTTCAGGTAAACAATTCACATTGCGCTCTCATGTAGAATCTGCCAAATCATCGATGATTAATCCCAAAGATATGAAAATATTCGATATGAGTTATAAAAATCATTCAATTGATGATGTAAGCAATGACACAGAATTTATCGCATTGTTACATGTATCTGGGGTTAAATTTTCATCTCGCACGTTTCAAATTTATACAGAGTTGAAACAGGTTATGATCATGAACAAAGACGATATATTCAGCTCTTGTTTAATCAAGTCTCCTGTAGAAGATGCGCAACAACCATCAAAAGAAGACAATCTGGTTGTGGGTGATGGGCTCGAGGAACCAATAACACTCGAACATAGTGTTCAGGAGGAAGAGACACCAGAGACGAAACAAACTATTGAATCAGTCATGGAAGAGGTTATTGAGAAAGCAATAATGCCTCAAGTGCCAGATGATCAAATGATAGAGATACCTGTAGCGACGCAGGAGGAGGTAGTTGTGAGCAACGAGGTTGTTCAGGCACAAGATCCACAACAGACTAGTGGTGATATGGATATGCAGGAAAATCAACATGAAGAAAAACCAGACAATGTTGAAGATATTGACAAAAAGGATGGAAATAACGAGAAAAATACTGAAATGCAAGAATTTGATGTCAACTTCCAAACTTTAGAGAATTCTGATATTCACCTTCAGGAACCAGAATTAGAACATATTGAAAAATACAAGAATGCTGTTAAAAAAGCTAAAGAATTACGAAAGGAAGCTTTACAAACACATTTAGAAGCTCAAAATATTAAGGCAAAGTATTTATTGAATGTATATAGTGATAGTGACAGTGATGAATCTTTAGAACTAGGTGAAGAATAAGAATGTTGTTAGAACATTTAGCATAAATTAATTGATTAATTCAAAAATATTTTATATATTTTTTATATATAAATGGCAAATATGATAAAGCAAGTTATGTCCTTTTTAAAGAGTAATCTTACCTTATTGATTATCTTTTTAATCGGTATAGTCGCTTTGACACTTTATTCTCAAACCAAGTCTGTTGATGGTATGCGTGGAAGAAATGCTGATGAAGGAGATGAAGATGAAGAAGAAGCAGATACAGAAGAGGTAGAAGCTTCCAAACCTTTAGGAACAAATGAGGATTATGCCAAAGTTAGTGGTATTACCACCACTACCGCAGGATTATCCTCCAACTGTGTAAGTGCTTCTACTGTCGCTCCTTCGGATCTACTACCTAGTGACGAGAATAACGAATGGGCTAAATTAAACCCTACTGGTCAGGGCGAATTAGCTGATGTTAATTTGTTACAAGCTGGTTATCATTCCGGAATAAATACCGTCGCTGGACAAGCTATGAGAAATGCTAACCAGCAACTAAGGTCTGATCCTCCTGTCAATAAAGAAAACGTAGGTCCTTGGAACAATTCTACTATCGAAGCCGATAGCTCACGTCTTGCCTTTGAGATTGGATCCACCGTTTAAATTTATAATTTATAATAAATAAAATTATGAGTAAAATATATGTTAAAAAGTAAACATTTTTTAAGATATGTCATTATATTCATATTAAGTATCGTTTGTGGTTATCTATTCATCAATAGCGATTTTTACAACTTGAAATGTGTTGTGTCTTCTGTAGATGGAAATAAATATTGTGTACGCGAAAGAAAGCGAATAAAAGAAGCAGCTGATATATTGGCAACTGTTATGAATAAGTGTGAAAAATTAATCGATTATATGGTAGAAAAATACCCAGAAGAAGCATCTGTACAACGATTAAAGGAAAAGTTTGACAAGAATAAATGTGTGGAAACCTTACCTACTAGTGAATTGACAGCATACAGTGAAAACAAGGGTCAAAAAGTAGCTTTTTGTTTAAACAAGGAGAAAAACGGTACAAAGTTAATTGATATAAACACCCTCACTTTTGTTGCCTTACACGAAATGGCACATATCATGTCAGTATCAATAGGTCATAACGAAGAATTCTGGGATAATTTTAAATTTTTATTAGAAAATGCTGTAGAAATGAAAATATACAAACCGATAGATTACAAGAAACATCCGGAAAATTATTGCGGACTAGAAATTACTGATAATCCATATTATGATTATTAAAATATATGTGAAATGTCAGAAATTAAAAATAATTCATATATCGTATATATATATGGATTATTATCGTATTAACAGTTACGAAGATGAAAATAAGATTGATATCATTTACTTATTTTTAGGTAACTACTTACATATAATTGATATAACAATAAAACAATTGCGAAAACTAGTCCAGGAAAATGACTTCCGACATTTAGAAAATATATTGACTAACACTGAAATAAAAGAAATACAGGGTCAAAAAACGAAGTTATATATTTTGGATGAGAATATATTCCCCGACGATACTATTCTTGAAATAAAGCAAAAAATCAAGTTGGGTTCTATGGTATACGAGAAGGATACAACTATTGAAGAAATGTACCTGTATACCGTTATGAAAAAATATATTGATGTTAAAGAAATGTTTACTTCTGTAGCTAACGGGCAATTAAGTATAGAAGGAAGTAAATTATCAAATGATTTACAAAATTTCGTGATTAAAAAGGTAGACACTGATAAAACATATACTTACGATGATTTCATAAAACTAGGATTTGAGAAAAGCTCTGTACACACTTACGTCCCCCTTGGGATCCAATTTGTAAACGAAACTATTCCTGTCGCTATATTCCAATTCAATGAAAGAAATGATATTAGATCTACCGTTGAGAACAATCGTATTTTGAGTGAATATAATGTGATTGGAAATACAATTCATTTGGTTTATTTGAAGACGGATAATATAAATCAAGATGAAGTACACACATACTATCCTTCGTTGGTTCAATATGGAGTAGAATCAAAGTCAACATATCTACTCAAACGTGACGAGATAAAAAAGAGTAGCATAAATCAAGTGGATCAAAATGTGATTAATAAATTTCGAAATATTAGAGAGCTCTATAACAAAAGTAATGTACAAGGAATAGGCGAAATGAAAATCCAGTCTTTATCATTTATCATAAAATCTCATGTGATTGAAAAAATTCCACTTGAAGCAATTTTCAAAGGCTTTCAAACATCAAAAGAAATTCCTCTTATCAAGTTTAATCCAGGTAAAAAGAAAGAGTACATATATCGTTTATATTCCAAAGAGCGCAATAAAGAAAACATTTTGTTACCTTATGTATCGAAAACAATATTAAGAAGGTACATGACTGAAACGCGTGGGAAAAATAACAAATATATCACCTTTTTCATATCTATTGATGATTCTAGTATATTCAATATTAATTTATTCGAAAACGGCGACACAGAAGTTGTCATCGAATATAAAAATACGACCAATACATACAAAACCGTAGAAAATTTGACAAGAATGAAAGTAAATTCAGTTCGCTTATCCATTGAGAAGAATTTGAATGTTCCAAAACATTATATATTTCATACTTTCGAAGATTTGAACGACACAAATGTCATTGTAAGAAATATCAATTTCCAATTCGATTATCATTTCAGTGGCAAAATAAAAAAGTTAACACAAAAAGTGAACGAATATTCGAATGATATGAATTACGTGTTCAATATTACACACAACTCTCACGTAAATCTATTATTGGAATACAAACGAGTGAGCATATATGATGAGATAGTACCAAAAATTATAGTAGATATAAATAATAAATTATTATCAGTAAAAGTAACTGATGTACGTAATCTGTACTATCTGACCACTATACCTCTATTCATAACGGGATTGATTAATATGGTTGATAACAACAATAAGTTAGAGAAAAGTAAAATCGAACATATAAAAGATATTGATGAGGAAAACAACTTGCAACAAAACTATTTACTACGGTTTAATGATAACGATGTGGACGCAGTGGAAAACAAAGATGATCTGGATGATACGAGTCAAGGTGAAGAAGAGGAAGGCGTCGGTAGAGGAGAAGAAGAGGAGGGAGAAGGGGAAGACATTGATGATGATGTATCATTAGGACTTTCGATAAAATCAAATGGTTCAATCTTCGGTAACGTAGATATCAATGAAGACAGCGAGGACGACGAAAATGAGGTAGATAGTGATGACAGTGATGAAAACTCTATAGGACTATCTGTGAATTCCACACGATCCAAATTTGATACAGAAATCCAAGATAGTGATCAATCTGAAGAAACTCTAGGTTTGGGAGTTGATAGTGACAATAGCGTATTTGGAGGAGGAGAAAAATATAGTGACTACTTCCAAAAACGAATGAAAAGTTATGATCCTGTATTATTTGAAAAAAACGAGGAATTGATGAAGGATGATAAGTTGAAATACGCGCGATATTCAAAACTGTGCCAAAAGAGTAACCATCGACAACCCATCATTTTAACGGAACAGGAGAAGGCTTATATAGATAAGCATCATCCTGGTACATACGGTGATCATTTTATGAAATACAGCTCCAATCCAGAAAATCCATATTATTACATTTGTCCCCGTTATTGGTGTGTTGAAAAAAATATTAGTATTGGAAGTGAAGATGTGTTCAAAAACGAAAACGGGGAAATGGTCAGTAACTTATGTAAAGATGATGATGGTGAATATGGAACAATAAAAGTTAGTGATCATAAAGACTTTCACAGAGATAAAAACGATCCTAGTAAATACATCAATTATCGGCCAGGATTTGGTAAATCATGCATTCCATGTTGTTTTAAACAAGCTATAAAATTAACTCCAGAACCTAAATGCATGGTTGATAATAGTGGAAACGAACAGAAAGATCGTGAAGATTCCGTGTCTGCCATACCAAACGCCGAAAATGAAAAAGTAAGTGACGAAAGTCCAGTAATAACGGTAAAGGGAGCTCAATTAAATTATATAAAACAATCGGATAAATTTCCACTCCAACAGAACCAAAAAGGAGATGTATCTTCAGAGATGAAACGATTTTTTCATATACATAATAAAACTGTGAAGGATAATTTTGTACGATTTGGAGTGGAAAATAATCGCAATCAATCCTTCGTTGCATGTTTGTCTCTATTGAATAATTTCGAAAAGCACAAGAATGATAGCGACCTGACTAAGCTATTGAACAAAGTGCAAACAATAAAGCAATTTAAAAAAGATTTATTGAAATCAATAGATATTGATACTTATGTAGGTTTACATAATGGAGATATAAACGCAATGTTTTATGATGAAACTAAAGAAGTGAGTAAAAAATCTATAAACAAATACAAAAATACAAGGGCATTCGAATCCATAGGCGATCAATTAGTGAAATCTATCAACTCATATGAGCGTTTTATAGATCACATAAAAGACGACAACACAATCATTGATCATAGATTACTTTGGGAAGCCTCGTTGTTACTATTCAATAAAAAATACAATTTGATTGTCATAGAATATGACACTGTTAATGATGGTATACATTTAGTGTGTCCCGTATACAATTACATGCATCAATTAGATAAATTCAATATTGATAAAGCCTCATTTATATTAGTTAAACAGAAGGAGTTCTACGAACCAATTATATACTTTAATAAATCTAAATCGGTAGATATACAATACAATCATTCTCCTCGTGATTATTTGCACAAGTTTTTGAGTAATGTATCCGCTTTATATAGAAACACTAGTTTTTGTGGAGTTCAGCCATCCAGCGATTATAGTAAACAATTCCATGAGAATACCAGTACCTTTGTAATAACTTTATTAAAAAATGCGGGTTATAAAATAATTCATCAGGTTGTAAATAATAATGTACAAAATGTAGGATTTATCGTTTCGGTAGATGAGAACAATGTGTATTTACCAGTATACCCAAGTGCACAATTAGACAATCTTACAAGTATTTATCTATACGATAGCGCATTTCAAAAGTTCATTCATTCCTACGAATATACAAAGGCAGCGATGAACAAAATAAATAAAGATACAGATAATGAAATTCCATCAAAGATTGTGAAAAAGGGGGTTTTTGAAGGAAGTATAGTGGGAGTTTTCACAGAATCAAATGACTATATTCCATGCATCAAAGAGGATAATAAACCAAACGATAAATTGCAAGAACATGTTGACTTCCAAAAAAATGATAAAGGCGATCATGTGGATCCGTTATTTGTTAATAAGACAATTGCAGAGAATAATGTGACTACAATGGATCATGATAGTGACATGGGAAAATTACTATTAAACCAGCAACTCTACAGCAACTTTAAGACATATGCAATGATTGTATTAACATTCACTGAGTATATGAGTGAATTCGCCGCTTTAGAAAAGCTAGCAGTTTCATACAACATGGTATATAATGTAAAATATGCAAAAATAAAAGAGATCTTAAAAGATGTTCTTTCAAAACATGTAAATTTCACGGCGAAGAAAAAAAATAGAAATGAATATTTAAGAGATTCGATAGTCACCGAAAATAATAACAGTATAGCTTTACCTAAACAACATCTATTA
>Ga0233450_10003482_pt1 | contig 14741 bp, 9 predicted proteins | sample 011ome_30_FD_189956 | JGI IMG/M metagenome (GOLD analysis project Ga0233450, IMG submission 189956) | Coastal salt marsh microbial communities from the Groves Creek Marsh, Skidaway Island, Georgia - 011501CT (spades assembly) | ecosystem: Environmental > Aquatic > Marine > Intertidal zone > Salt... | reverse complement strand
GCGACTTTGATTGTTGGAGGTGGAGGAGCAGGTGGTGTTGATATTGGTGGTGGTGGCGGTGGTGGTAATGTTATATACGGTAGTAATCTACAATTTCCATCAAATATAGTATTTAATATTGATGTTGGTAAAGGAGGAGAACAACCTTCCGAAAATGGAGGAGACAGTTCGGCATTTGGAGTAATCGTAAAAGGTGGTACCGGTGGTGTTTCGTCTGCAATGTTTCCTTTGGTGACAAAAATGGTAAATGGTAGAAAAATAGCATATAATGCTTATATCGATGAATTCGGAAAATGTTGGGTTTTAGATCATTCGAAAAATTCTGAAGATATGTATTTTTATAAACAAATAACTCAAGTTTCTTATGACGGTGTTAACATTGTAGATATAAATTTCAAAATAACAGAAATATCAGATTTCCCAACATATAGTAATGCTGGTGGTAATCCTATGTTTCAACGTTCTTTTGTATTTATCAATGAGTTAGGAGAATCATTTCTATGTGGGAACGATGCATATGTTTTTGGTGGTAATGGTAATACATATTTATCAATTCCTAGAAAGATAACCATGTATAATTTCAAATGGGTAAAGGCTTTTACTACTCATAGACTTGGTGCATTAATAAACGAATTTGGAGAACTTTATGTATATTCTCAAGAATATCATCATTCACCATATTTATATAACTTCAGTACAGGAACTAGAACTGGTCTACAAAAGATATCTTATGTAAATATTAACGAAGTCAAGACGGCAATAGATTTTAAAATTATTGATGTATCGGTAGTTCCTAATAATATAGCATTTGTAACAGATACTGGTGATCTATATATTGGAGGTAATAGCGGTGGTGGTGTATTTGGACAACCAACATTATATCGAGAAGGAGCAAAATATCCATTTTCCAAAGTAACAAAAGCATATTGGGACGGAGAACTAAGAGATATAAATTTTAAAATTACAAGTGTTTCGTTAGGTGCTCCAAATAATGTAGGTTCGCGCAACTATGGTGGATTTATCAATGAATTTGGAGAATTGTTTACTTGTGGTGGGTCTGGGCAATATAATTCAACAATGCAAGGAAATAATCAATATTACTATGAAACTGGACATGGTACAAACGAACCTATCATATATTTTACTAAAGTAGATAAAGCATACTGGGATGGTGCTCTTCGAACGATTGATTTTAAAATAACTCAATTACAATATAGTGATCAATGGTATGGAATATTTCTTAACGAATTTGGGGAAGTATTTTCTTGGGGTAAATCAACAGAACAAAAAGGATGGTATGGTATTGCATCTAATACTACGAATTATCCATTAAAATTAACAAAAGGAACAACAGACGGAACAAATTATACTAATTTGCCCCCGATGAAAAGAATTTCGCGAGGAACGATAGGATGGAATTTGTTATCTTTGACAGAAGAAATATGGGCAGTTGGTATTGATAGAGGGTTTCGTGCAAATACATGGCATTACCAATCTGGTGCAAGATTACTTTTACCTGCTCCTCAAAATGACTTCAAAAATGTTTTTTTGCCAGATATTATATATGGAAAATATGAAACTTTATCATTTTCTTTAAATACTAAAATTTTAAACACAACTGGTAATGTTGCTTTATTTAATATAGAAAACTCAGAAGAAGATCGTATATTGGCGACATGGAACAATGAAACAAAACTATTTGAATTCAGTATCAATAATACAAGTATAACATTACCAAACTACGATATTATAGATACAGATGTTCATATATTATGGACCATGACCAAAACATCTGCAAATATTGCTACATGGATAATATATATAAATAATGTATTGGCAATAGAAGTAGATAATGTTGTATTTCCTTTGTCGTCTAATTTTGTATCAAGATTTATAGGTAAATCAAATGATATCAATACAGTTTCTTTAGAAGGTACAATTTATGATATAAGAGTTTACAACAGAGCATTATCTTCATATGAAAGAAATTTACTCTTACAAAAAGTGTTCGATGATGTAAGTACAGGTGGAAATGTATTATATGAAACTTCAATTGAATCTGATAATATTTTACAAATCACAAATGATGATTCTTTAAACTTTATGGAATACACAGGTGGTAAAGGAGGATTTACATCATCATTCTCATCAAATAATATTGTATTATATTATGCTGGTGCAGGTGGGGGTGTTTTAAGTGACGCAATTGATGCAACTGATACAGAATATTCATTATATGGTGATGGAGTTACAAATAATCTATTTGATGGCACATATGGTATTGGTGGTGGAGGTGGATCAACATTATATTCTGGGTATGCAGGCGGACAAGGTACTGGCGAATACTTAAGTGATATAGGTGGAAACGCATTACCAAATACAGGAAATGGAGGTGGAGGATCCAAAAGTGGTATTTACACTTCTGGAAAAGGTGGTTCTGGTGTAGTTGCTGTTATGTGGTATGATGCTGATTACGAAAGAACAATGGTTACTTGTGATACTGATATTGTTTCTAATAAAGTAGTTATATCAAATAACAAAGGAATCGCATTTTCTAGTGTCACTGATGTAGAATTGAATTATTTGAGTGGTACATTATCACCTATACAAACTCAGTTGAACAACTTGTCAGCATTTAAAAAAATGGGAACAGGTATTGATGAATATGCTAAATATGGAAATGTCAATATTTATGAAAATAAGATAACAATTGATGATATTTATACTGATCCATTTGAACATCCTATTATACATAATTCAACAGGAAATGATATTAGTAATAATAAAACTTTAATAGATACATCAAATTATTATTACGCATTTTCATCACCAGGCGAATATTCTATGACTTTCCCTAAAAATACCGTTTGCGATGTATTAATTGTTGGTGGTGGCGGAGGAAGTTCATCAAATAGCGGTGGTGCTTCTGCTGGTGGTGTATTATATGCTACCGATATAACAATACCAGCAAACACATATTCTTTAACAGTTGGTGCAGGTGGTATTAGTGACGGTATTATTGGTTCAAATGGAGGATTTAGTGAAGCATTTGGCGCAAGAGCAGTTGGTGGTATTGCATCTACATCTAATTTTGGAGCAAGTGGTTTTGGAGAAAATATTACAGGAACTTTATTATCATCTTTTGTAAATAATGAAATTGCTCAAAATGGAGGAACAAAGTTTGAAATAAGTGGTATATTTGCACCTTCAGAAGAAACAGAGGCATTAGATAATTCAGATTATATATATTATTCTTTCACAGAATCAGGAACATATGATATCACATTCAATAAAAATACTGAATGTGATGTATTAGTTGTAGGTGCTGGTGGTGCTGGTTCATCTAATTATGGAGGCGGTTCATCCGGTGGTCTTGTATATGCGACTGGATTAAATGTATCAGCAAATACATATTCAATGACAGTTGGAAAAGGTGGCATTATAGATTTGTCAGAAGAAGGCGGGTATAGTGAAGTATTTGGTATTAGAGCAGTTGGTGGTTTACCAATAAGTTCAAATTTAGTATTAGAACAGTCTTATAATATTGTATCTGTTGAAAATGAATTTTCTGGAACAATTACTTCAAATTTAGTTCCATCTATTGATTATGGTATAGATTTAGTATATAATGCATATATTTTTGGAGATATCTTAAAATATCCATCTGCATATCTTTCAACCAATAGCATAACTACAATATCTGGGCAAACATATGGAAATGGCGAATACACTGTATTATGGAGTAGTGACATGAACGGAGGAGGTGTTTATGATTATCCAGCAACATTGTTATTTCGCGGATTGGCAAATAGTTCACCGGGTTGGCATACCATCAATACAAATAGTCCAGATTATGCTTTCAATACAGATGATGGTTATGTTAGATCAGGGCGCTATTTAGTTGAAGATTATTTGGGTGAATGGGTAAGATTAAAATTACCAAATGCAATTTATTTGTCTCATATAATGATGTACCTTCAATACACCTCAAATAGAAATCCACGAAACTACAGAATATATGGAACAAATGATAATGGTGCTAATTGGAACATGATTTATGATATAACAGATGTCGAATATTCTACAGACAAAATATATACATCAGAAAAATTCAATTTTACAGACTCTGCTTATAACGAATTTGGTATAGTGTTTAATAGAGTATATGGCAACGAGGGTTTAATAAACTTTAATCAATTAGAATTTTACGGAAGCGAAACATTACAAACAACTTCTGACATGACACTAAATGCTGATAAAACATTTACAGTAAAATCAATTAAAAATACATATACTGAAACAATTATAAATGATACATTTCTTGAAAACAGTGGAACACTTGGTACATCTTATAATTTAACAAATTATGGTGCTATTCAACAGACATCGAACGTTGCAACAAAAGGAGAATATGCCAGTTTGAATAAGACATATTTACAAACAAATAGCAACATTGATACATCGCAATTAAATGCTGTTTCTGTTGCATTTTGGATGCAATTGTCTGAACTTAATTTGAATAGTGATACTGTTTTAATTAACGATGCTTCTGTTTCATCTGAAATATTCAAAATACAACGCAATGGTACTACTGATTATTGGTCAATAGAATGCATGGGTGGCATTTTTACAACTGATGGGGTTTTGAATGATTGGGTTGTTGACAACACGTGGAATCATTACATTTTTGTATTTGACAACGACAATGGTTCAACCAGATTAAACATGTATAAGAATGGTATATCAGTATTTACTAACACAAACGGAACATGGTCTTCTACATTAATTGCAAAACCAATATTAGGACATTCTGAACAAGATAGTTCTTTGATAGGAAACATAGATGAACTTCGTCTTTACGACCGTGTTCTTACTGTAGATGAAGTATCAGAATTATATACTTATGTTCCTGGAACAATGGTTGGTTCTGAACCAACTACTGTAGCAACTTTTGGAGATGTCACAACAGATATGTTGGCTTGGTATAAGTTTGATAGTGATATCAAAGACAGTTCAGGGAATGGTAATGATTTGACTGGAGGTACTGGAACATCATTTGTAGAAGGTAAAATAGGTACAAACAGTATTAGTTTCCCTAAAACAACTACGCAGGGTTTAACAAGTTCTGTTGATTTGTCTGGAAACAAAAGTTTCACAATATCGTTATGGAGTTATAGAAATAGCGATATGATTGCACAATTTATGATATCAGCAGGTGATTCCTATTCAGACCATAGACTTTTGGGGATTGGGTACACAGGCGATAATAAATTTTACTTTGGATTTTGGAGTAGTGAAAGTTTATACACTGAACCTCTTCAAGATCAAAATACATGGGTTCATTGGACTATGATATACGATTCTGATAATAAAATAAAACATTTATACAAAAATGGTATGCTTTTTAAATCTACTGAACATACAATTGCTACAAATATACCCGCCACTAAAAATAATTTTAGAATTGGAACACGACTTGACGCATCTCCATTTGATGGCAAAATAGATGATGTCCGTGTATATAATCGTGCTCTTACTGTAGATGAAGTATCTGAATTATATAACTATGTGCCAGGTGCTGTTGGAACAACAACTACTTCTGGTTCTGTTATTAGTTATAATGTAGTTTATGACGATTTGCCAAATACTTGGCAAGAAATGGAAACAATTGCTACAAATAACAGTGGGAGATTGCCAACAAAAACAGAAATGGATGATTATGTATCAGGTGTAAATAATGGAACAATTACAACAAAACCCCATGAACAATATGCATCAGACGCTGCTCAACATTCGGTATGGTTTGCTATTTCAGACGACGGGTTATCAGGATATACGACCATAATACGACCATTTTATAGGATTACAGATAACTCTGGAGTATTGACAGGTGAAGTTCATAATAATGGTGCAAATCCGGGAACTGTAAATGATGGTAATAATAATATTTTTAAATGGGTTTGGTATATTACAGAAAGTGGTACTCAAAATACATCTACCCCAACTATAACAGGAACATACAATACAGATTCATTCTTATCACTTGACGATAACGAGACATATGAATATGTTCAATTTACTGACAACGGTACTATTCAATTTCATAAAGACACTGTATGTGATATTTTAATTGTTGGTGGTGGTGGTTCAGGTAACACAGGTAAAGGTGGGGGTAGTTCAGGTGGCATGTTATATGCGGTCAATCAACTAATTCCATCTGGAACATATCCTATAACAGTAGGTGCAGGTGGTGTGAACGGAAATGGTGGTGATAGTGTAGCATTTGGCGCGACAGCAAAAGGAGGATTACAAGCGATAACTGCGAGAGGTGCTACAAATAATGGGGCAAATATACCAGGAACGACCATTGCAGTGTGGGAACAAAATAAAGTAGCTTTGGATGGAGGGATACCTTTTATTGAATACACACCTGTCCGCAAGTATCCTCCCACAGGATTAATCGGTGGAACTGTTAGTGGAAATACAATAACAAAAATACCAGGTGGTACTTTTGGCACGACACCTTACACTTATGGCGAAGGAGAATATATAATAACATGGAGTAGCAGTGATAGTGAATATCATGGCGATTTATCACTGGATGGTATAACGGGTGAGGTAGGATGGATTTCTGATAAAAAATATGATGAAACAACTGGAGTTTCAACAGATACAACAAGTTATTTAGGATCAGATAGTGATAATCATGGTGAATTCATTAAAATAAATTTACCCACATCTATATATTTATCCTCTGTAAATATTTTTGCAAGGAAAACATATGATCCTTTTTTACATAGAGCGCCGTTGAAATATGTTGTTTACGGTAGCAAAGATGGTGTAGATTGGACGTTGTTAATAGATAAAACAAGCGGAAATCCTTCTTACGCCGATTTATACACTGACTATAAAACATCATCAAGTCCAGAATCAGAAGTATCAATTGCATATTCATATTTTGGTTTTGTTTTCACACAAATAAGTGGCGGCAATATTGGAGATATAGGAATTGCTGAAATCGAAATTTACGGCAAAGAGGATATACTATCAGGAGTATCAGGAGGTGGTGGAGTAGGTTCAGTGGGAGGTTCAGCTACAACGACAACAGATACACCAAATGGGGGTGATGGTTTCCCAGTATCCATAATAACACCAAATGAATTATATGCAGGTGGTGGTGGTGCAAATGGAGGAGAAAGAGTTCCACCGTCTGGATACACAATAGGATATGGTGGAAACAGTTCAGAAACAACAGCAGGAGATGGCGGTAGTGGTGTCGTGATAATCCGATGGAAGAAATATGTCGATTTTCCACCATTCGGAGATACAATAGAAAATCTTCTTCTTTGGTATAATTTCAATAACAAAATAACAACAAATGTTACACAATTATTGATTGGTGGAAGCGGAATCAATTCATCATTAATATCTTCAACATATGGTGCGGATGGTACAAACGGTGTCAACATTCCCATAACAGGAGACACGAATGTTTATTATGGAGGTGGTGGAAGTGGTTATAACATAACTTCAAACTTATCTGGTACACCTGGTTTTGGAGATATTGGAAGGGGTGGTAATGGTTCTTTAATACCAACAAATGGAAATGATGGTGGAATTATAATAAGAGTTCCAAAAATATCTAATGATCCTATCATAATATTTGGAGGCGGTGGAGGTACACTTCAAAATGGAATTTCTCCCAATTCATTGACATCAATACCAAATGGAGGAGAAGGTTTGTCATTACCAATCACAGGAACATTAATAAATTATGCAGGAGGAGGTGGTGGAACAAGTACAGAAACAAATGGAGACAGAGTACCATCCGATGCTACATATGGATATGGTGCAAATAGCACATTGACATCAGGTTTTAATGGCGGAGATGGTATAATTATCATTAAATGGAGAGACAATGATAACATAATTCCATTAAAACACAAAGTAATTACTGAAGGAGATTTAACAGGAACAGGTATTTTGAAATCTTCAGAAGTGACAATTTTCAATTTTTCAAAAATTCTGTATAGATCCAACACTATAACAAATGGATATTTCAAAACATTTGAAATATCTATACATTCTATTTCAACGGGTGCATTACTCTTTTCTGGAGTAATTTATCGAAATTATAATGTTTACAAGGTTCCTGTATCAATAGATTACACAATGATGTTTTCATTTTATATTCTCAGTGATATATCAACAACAACGGACAGTATATCATTCAAAAACAGTACAATTTATTTTGAGAACAACGATGTTTGTAGATTATCTCCTGATAATGATGATATGATTACGATATCATCGAAATAAAAAAATTATAATTTGGAATTTTTTATTAGATCTTTAATTTTCGACAGAACACTGTTATACTTTTTATTATCAGATTTATCATAAACTATAAACAATTTATCTTTTATAAACTTATATTTTTCTTCGTCTTGAATAACGTTTGATAATTTCAATTCATTGTCATCACAGTATAACAAAAGGACTTCCGAGTTGTCATGAATTAACTTAGAAGACAAAAGACCAATATCTTTTTCTTTCCATAGATTATCTTCAAGAACTTTACATTTATTTTCATTTGTGAAAGTAATATTATTATTTTCTGGAAAATCTTTATCAAAATGTTTCTTTTCTATATATAATGGAATCGTGTTCATCCCACTTATAAGCATTTTTACAATATCTTCATGAGTAATGTGATCAATTCTTTCTGATCCAAAATTGTTTATATGAATATTATTTATGGTTTTATTCATTGAATTATCAATATTATTAATGTTTGTAATATTCTGAATGTTCTTATTATTTGGCGTGTTTGCATGAATAATACTTCTTGCAACACAATTATTTTTTTTGATATGTTTAGATTTATTGGATGTATTAGAAAATGTTTTCATACAACGAGGACATGTATGAGAATCAATACATTTACATTTTTTTTGATGCTGTTCTAAATATTTTTTAGTTTTATAAATCTTATTGCATTTTGAACAAATAAATGCAAGGATATGTTTTTCTTCAGAATGGATATGTTTTTCTTCAGAATGGATATGTTTTTCTTCAGAATGGATATGTTTTTCTTCAAAATAGTCATTTATACAATTTTCAGTTTTTCCTTCATGTTTACGAGCAATATGTTGTCTTAAGTTAAATTTTCTGTCAGAAAAATAAGTACAAAAATTACAACGGAAAAAAGTCATTGCTTATTTTTGCTAATTTCTATATATTATGGTAATATTTTAATCTTTAAATATGCTAACGACAAAGACCATTTTTACTAAAAAATAGACCCTCTCTCCCCCTTTTTACTTTTAGTAAAATCAAAAAAATCGATTTTTTTTAGTTTTTGTAATAAAATAAAATTCATAAACATATTATCTCCATATATGACCACAATGATCACACACATAGAAATACTTCATATTTTGGTTATGATACTTAATATAAAGTACTTGTTGGTCAATGCTTTTTGTTTGAGTTTCACAGTCAGTATTTGGGCATGAAATTTTACTGTCATTAATTCTTCTCAGTGTTTGATCATATCTCAAGTATTTGTTTACATTTTGATTATACAATAGATCATCCTCTGTATACATTGTTTCGGATATTTTTACACAACCATTTTGAGTATCTACTTTTGAAAAATCACAATGTTTACAGAATTTGATAAGATCTTTGTCTTCGTTTGATTTCATATAAAGCATATTATTACATATGTCACAAAACTCCATAATGTGTTATTATAATTATTGATTTACCTCTTATTTATGTTCATTTTTTTATTTATATTGATTTAATTTCATAATGTATATAAACAGAATTCAAAAGATATTAATTAAAGACAATATGAACAAACTCAACATATATATTGTTCACTCGCCGTATTTACAAAATAGAACAAAATACATCAATACTTCAATACAATTCATTGTAGACAAGGCAAAAGCAAATGGAATGGAAACAAGTATAAATATAGTCAAACAACCTTTGTTTGAAGAAATTGAAAAAAATATATCAGTCTACAATGAGCGAGTCAAATACGAAAAGGAAGAAGGAGAAAAAGCAGACATTGATTTTAATAATTCGATTCAATCATTAAATGTTAAACAAATTTCAAATATTGAAAAACATAGAGCAGTTTATCAAAACATTTCAAATGAAAATGAACTTCATCTTGTAGTAGAAGACGATATTTTAATTGGCGAATCATATGCATCTAATATAGATACTTTATTTAATAAACTTCATACGGGAGATTTTACAGATTGGGACATATTGTTCACGTGTTTTTCTCAGATTGACAATGATGATGATATGAAACTGATATCTTCAAGAAATATTAAAAAATTGCATACAAAAAGTTCTTATTTCATAAGACCATGGGTGTCGAAACAATTATTAGAATATTTGACTACATTCAAATATAACCTTAAAACAGCAATATCAAAGTTTATATGGGATAATCCGGAGATTAAATCGATGACTTTGAATCATCATACGTTTTTGGAAGGTTCTAAATTAGGACTGTTTACATCATCACTTAATGCATCTAATTTCTTGCATCAAAATAGTAATTTTGTACAACTATCGAGAATATCATCACTTGACGATATTGATGATGAAAAAATGAAAACTGCTTTGGAAATTTTTGAAAATTCAAAACACCCAGAAAATCCTGATTTTTTACATTTAATGGGTTTGATACATTTTAAACGAAAAGAATATTCAAAGGCAACTAAATATATGTGTGATGCTGTTGAAAACATGGAAAAATCTTTTTCATTTATTGGGAAATCTTCTGAGATGTTAAATAATGCAATCAATATACATCAATATGAACAACCAAATATGGAAAAATATAAGTCTATGTCCGGAAAATACTCATAATCAATTTACTCGGATGGGGTTTTTATTTTTGTTTCAAGTTCGTCAATTTTAGTAGAGAACTCTTTCATTTTAGTATCTAATTGATTAGTTTTTTCAACGAGTTGTTTAATTTTGTTATCGAATTCGGATTTGCTAACAAGGTCTTTCATAGTTTTTTCAATGGAATTGGATTTTGAAACTAATTCTTCTGTTTTTTTATTGCATTCTTTGAGGTTATCGTCGACCTTATTGCTAAGTTGTTGTGTAATCATTCCCATTTGTGTAAAGGAATTAGTTGTTTTTGTATCCATATCTGCGATTGAAACTTTTAATTTGTCATAAAGTTGAACAAAGTCACTTTCAATAGATTCTATTTTCGAAGATAGTTCAGAATCTCCTTTTTCTTCTGGTTCTTTTGACACAGTTCTTAGCATGCTTTCGATTTTATCAAGTCTAGAAAAAATATTATTTAACGCCATTATTTCCTATTTTTAATAAAATACAATAAAATAATAATCTCAGACTCACATGAAATTTATAGAGTTCACCGAGTCAATATAAAAAAATGATATAAATATATAGATATTTCCTGTCTGTAAGAGAAATGATTATTCCAATTCGTTGTTTTACATGTGGAAAGATTATGGCGGATAAAATAGATTTCTACAATGAAGAAGTTGCGAAACTGAAGAAAATCAACGATAAAGACAATACATTCAAGAACTTTGATTCTGTTCATACAAAGGATATACTTGATAAATTGGGTCTTTCGAGATATTGTTGTAGAAGAAATCTAATTTCAAATGTAGACATCATGGACGTTGTATAAACCATGTGAATAATATTGATGTTAAATAATCTTTTACAATGATAAGAATATATTATATGGAAATATCAAACAGTAACTTAGAAAAATATATAGAAACAAATATTGAAAAAAAGGTCAATCAGATACTTGATGTTTTGCCAAATACTCATGACAAAATAGAAGGTTCAAAACATTTTTTTGAGTATACTATCGGTGAAATATATACGAACCTAATAGAATGTACTGTCGATATTATCAACGACGTTTCAAGTTTGATTTCTGATAGAAAATATATGAATAATACAGATTATTACAACAAAATGTATAAAATAATATTCAAACCAGAACGAAGATTATATATAGGAATTATATTCGTAATCTTATCCTTTATTTTATATTTTATCGACGGATCTTCTATCTAATTTTTTTATAATGAATTGTTAAAGAATGCAAAATATTGGTTTTATTTACCTCAGTATATTGTTATTATCCTTTCTTTTCTTCATATTTTCACAACTTACGTTACAATTCTCCATTTCTATTATAATTATAATTCTATTATCTTATTATATTGGAAAATATTATCAAAATCAAATTGATGAACAAGATAAAACAAATCAAGAATCATCTAAAGCAATTGATAAAGACATAGGAGATAGAAAAGAAATTTTTTCTAAAATTGTTTACCTCTCTGTTCCTAAAGAATTGAAATTTTTGAAGAAAAATAATGAACTAGTAAAAATATTGACCAATGTTAACTTTATTAAAAAGTTTGATAAAACAAGATATTCTGATATATTGTTAAATGCAAATCAATTAATGAAAATTTATATATATATATTATCGGAACGATATGAAATTATCAATGGTCTAACAATGTTTATTGATGTTCGTGATAACATTATTGAATTATTGTATTCGATTATAATGGTTGTACCTCAAAATGTCAAACATTCTTATGGATTTGAACCATATATAGAAATAGAAAAAACAACTGAAGATTTCATCAATACTTCGAGAAGAATGTTGGAAATATTAGAAAAATTTTCAACTATAAAACAGAAAAATCTTTATTTACCAGATACCAAATATAAACCTTACAATTCTGTAAAAGATACTATGTTTCCGTAATACTTTTACATTGCAAAGTTAGAATGTGGTGCCCGACTCAATGAAGAAATATGAGGATGGACAAAAGATTTTATATCAAGCGAAGAAATGTTCATCATACTCGTCATCGGGGTAGGAAATGTATTTCCTCCTCTCATTTTTTTTTGTAAATTAGATGGTTTATCATTTTTATATTCTTTGTACATATGTTTCAATAATTTCGACATTTTCGAAATGTTAATATGTGTCATTTTCTATCATTACAGTATATAAAAATTATTTTCATATATATATTAAAATGACACAATATAATTTGGAATATCTTACGGAGATTGCAGAAATTGAAGAATATAATATGATGAACTATGAGCAGAAAAAAATTGTATCAATCATTGATTCGTGTATTACAAACAAAAAACAAAATTTTGCTTTTTTTCTATTTCCACTTTTGTATTCTACGTGTTTTATAACAGGCAGTATGGTTTTCCTATATAAGATAATCAATGTATAATTATCAAATAATACAATATGAATAACATATTGCCTTCTGGTAAAGCCAGAATTGGTCAAAATGAATTCGATGATAAATTATCCTTTGAATTACGTTCTACAATCGCAGGAGAACATGCAGGTTTGGTTTTGAATAGTCCTGCAGATGCTCTATTTCGAAATTACTTCAATACATTTGTAGGATATCAATCAGGAAGAAACAGCGTATATTCCAAGAACAGTACTTTTATTGGATATAATGCAGGAAACGATATATCAATTGGATCTAATAATATTTATTTAGGTAATGAATTTTATGACGAAGATGAAAATGTATTTAGAAAAACAAGATATGATGTTTTATCCATTGGAATAAATAACAAAACCAATACAAATTCTATAACGGTCGGGACACAAAATCGCAATTTAGGATATAAAAACATTGTAAGTGGTATTGGAAATAACCTTAAAGATAACGAAAATATTTTGATTGGATGTGATAATGATTCCTCAAATAATAGTTCAATAACATTGGGATCGTATAATTTTAATTCAGGATTCAAAAATATAGTTTCTGGTCACGGGAATAGGGTAACAAATAGTGAAAATATATTGATTGGACATGATAACATTACTTCAAATATATTACATTCTATAATAATTGGTAAAAACAATGTTTTACAAGATACAGTTGATTATATTAACATCGGAAACAATCTAACGTATCCATATAAAATTAATATAGGTGATACTTTTTTGAAATATTCCACTTCAAATGACGATATGATATTTCTTGGATTACATAGCAGTAATGTTACATCAACAGCAATTGGTTTTTTGAATACAGAAATAGATTTTTCTTCAAATTTTCCTTATTTATCATCAAACAGACATTCACTTTATGTTAAAAATGGTACATATACTGACAAACTAACAATAGGAAAGTTTGATTCATCGAATGTAAATAAATATTCAATTTCTTTGACATGTCCTCTAGAACTTATATCAAATATCGAGTATGTTCTTCCTCAATTTCCAGAAAATTACAAAGACATGTTTCTTACAACTGATGATAATGGTATTATGTCGTGGAAAGAAGTTAATGTTCAGGCACAAATAGATGATAATCTAAACTTAGATAAAATTCGAAATGGAACAAGTAATCAATATATTCAGAATGGAGTATATAAATCAAATCTACATGTAGATGGTTTACTTGTAGTAAATAAATTACAAGTATTGGGAACTGATGTCACAAATTACAATACTCAATATGTTCAACAATATAATGCAAATATGTCAAACTATACAATTGAAGAAATAGATAAAAAAATAGCAGATTTGCGTAACATATATGACGAACAAATTGAAAACATAACAAGTAATATACAAACATTAATAGATGAAATTGAATTTTCTAATGGTGTTATCAATAATCTTTATACAGACAAAG